>Ga0098054_1001121_pt1 | contig 14055 bp, 16 predicted proteins | sample 16_taG_FD_75048 | JGI IMG/M metagenome (GOLD analysis project Ga0098054, IMG submission 75048) | Marine viral communities from the Subarctic Pacific Ocean - 16_ETSP_OMZ_AT15313 metaG | ecosystem: Environmental > Aquatic > Marine > Oceanic | place: Pacific Ocean | collected 2015-01-18
AGTTTTCCTTAATTTAAGTGAATGGATTACAACGCAAATCCGAAAAATGGAAATGCGCTTTTAAGGGTATGGGGTGTGAATATAGTGTGTCCCGCATTTGCCCCCTATTTTTTCGGAAAATTTATTTTTCTCACTTTTTTTCTTGATTGAAACTTGACAATGTTTTAGCTTTGAGGGTGCGCGGGTGGGAAAAGAGAAAGAGATGAATAATACTTAATATATATAATATACAGTAGTACGGAGGAGACAGGAAGTGACTGACAATGAAGCTGCATTCATCAAAGGTTTATTGGAGATGGAAATGGAGGGTCTTTCGCTTAAAGAAAAAACTAAAGTCAGGATGGCTTTTCATAAAAATAAAATTACTTTTGAAAATCTCCAACCGTGCCTAGACAAAATAGCCAAGTGGCAATCCCAAAAATTATAATTTTTTTTCTTGATAAATAACGTGGGCATATCTACATTCCACAATGGCTGACCTGATACTTAATTTAAAAGATAAGTCGTATGAAGAGCTAGTGGAGGCTTTACGAATTATGTCTTCTGACGAAGATAAGGTGTCATTTATCGATATTGATGGGTCAGCTTATATGATACCAAAGAAAGTACTCCAGCTAATAGACTCTCTTGCGTCTGAAAACGAGAGGCTAAAAGACGAGGGTAATGGATTATAGGGAAATAAAAGGGGTAAAGCATTTTGTATATGATAGTGTTGATGAGTTTAAAAAACAAAAAAAGGGATTAAATCCAAAGCATTGGAAAGATAATCCAAGTGAAGGCGACTGGGTAGTTGCAGATGATGGAGGAGTCGTTGAAATACTAAAACACAATAAAATATCCCATCCTAACGATAGAAAGAATTACAAAGCTCATAAAGGGTATGTAAGAACTGTTGTTGGTACATTCTTATTGAATGATAATACTGAGATGGATACAAATTTTGATTTACATCCAAATAGGTATACATTTTCAAAAAATTTAAAACAGGCGAATAGTAATTTTAAAAAAAGAAAAAATATTACAAAAAAAGAGAAGTTATTTGCTACTGAAGTGATAGTGGGTAAGGATGCTGTTAGCGCAGTTCAAAATGTATACAAAGAGAAAGACTTTAACAAGGCTAAGAAAAAGGCTGTATTACTATTAAAACAGGAACGTATTATGAATGAAGTTGAAAAAGGAGTCGTGGATATTGCAAAAGGACTAGGGATTGACCACGAATATGTATTACGAAGACTTAAATCATTAGCAGACACAGGTGAGGATGACAATGTTGTACTCCAATCTTTAAAAGAATTGGGTAAGATTATTGGTACTTCTACACCTACCACCAAAAAAGATGTTGGTGTGGTTGGATTATTTCAAGGGTTTTCCCCTAAACAACTACAACAAGCAGAAAGACCTGAACTAATAGAGGGAAAGGAAAAGAAAAATGATGTGTCCTAATTGTAGTTCTAATAAATATAAAAAAAATGGTCATCGTAGAGGCTTACAACGATATAAGTGTAATGAATGTAAAAAAGAATGGTCAGATTCTCGCTCAGAAGAGCCATTAAGCAATATAAACTCTAGTACAGCTACAGAGGAACTTAATTATAAATATATAACTGATAATGTAGTAGCTAAAAAACCACCTACATTAAAAAGCTTATTAGAGAAGTTTGATGTATCTGAAGATGAATGGAAAGTTACTAATTTTAAAGTAAATCAATGGGATGTATCTGCTAAAGAAGAAATAGATGGTAGGATTGTTTGGAATACCCATACTAACTATCAAGCTAATGCAACTCTAGTTAGAAAAATACCTATTGTATGTGATTTCCCATCTGTTCAAGGAGCAAAGGTATCTCCATTAAAATTCAATGTTAAAATACCAAAAAGGAAACTAAAGATAGATGTAATCTTACCTGATTCACAATGTGGCTATAAAAGAGATTTAAATACAGGGGAATTAACTCCACTTCATGATTTAAGAGCAATCTCTATCGCTACCGAAATAATTAAAGATATAAAGCCTGATAGGATTATAATGTTAGGTGATATGCTTGATTTACCTGATTGGTCTACGCATTTTGTACGCTCTCCTGAATTTTATTTTACTACACAACCTAGTTTGGACTATGTAGCATCTTGGATTTCAGATTTAAGACCATATTGTGATGAGATGGTTTACATAGAGGGTAATCACGAGAAAAGGATGATTGATAGTATTGTGCAAAACACAATTCAAGCGTATGGCATAAAACCTGCGAATGAACCAAAATCTGCACCTATAATATCAGTACCTTATCTATTAGGACTAGATAAACTAGATGTTCAGTATGTAGGTAATTATCCTCATGGTGAGTTCTACATTAATAATAACCTTGTATGTATTCATGGTAATAAAGTCGGTGCGAAAAGTGGTCAAAGTGTTATGAAGTTATTAGACTCTCCAAGAATTAGTATAATTCAAGGTCATGTCCATAGATTAGAGATGGCTCATAAAACTGTATGGACACATGGAAAGCCTAAAATATATCAAGCTATATCTTGTGGAACTCTTTGTAGAATAGATGGAGTTGTTCCAGGTGGAGGTACTAGGTATAACTGGCAACAAGGTGTAGGTATTGTAGAGTATACAGATGAAGATTTTCAGATAGATACTATTGGTATTTATGAAGGAAAATCTATTTTTAGAGGAAAGCAATATCATGGCTAATATAAATAGCCAAAATGTTAATGAAGCGGAAAAGGTATTAGAGTTAGCAAAAACAGACCTCATCTCTTTTGGCAAACTATTCTTACCTGGTGATTTTGGTAAATCAGAGTCACCTCCATTTCATTATCAAATAGGTGATGCCTTATTAGAACCTACGACTAAATCTCTAGCGTTAATCCTACCTAGAGGTAGTGGTAAGACTCAACTATTCAAAACCTTCTTAATGCAAAAAATATTGTTTAAGAAGAAAGATGAATTAATGTTTATTGCTTGGGTATCTGATAATCATAGGAAATCTATATTAAATCTTCAATATATTAAACAACACTTTTCTAGTAATGAGTTATTACAATATTATTTTGGGAATGTCGTAGGAGATAAATGGACTGAAACAGACATAGTAACTTCAACCGGGGCTAAGTTGATAAGCCGTTCCAACCTTTCTAGTGTAAGAGGTGAGAACTACTTAGGTAAGCGTTATGATATAGTAGCACTTGATGATACAGAGAGTGAAACAAACACTGTTACCCAAGACGCTAGAGAGAAGATTAAGAATATTGTATATAATGGTGTCAAACCTGCTCTTGATTTACATACAGGTCGATTAATATTTGCAGGAACCCCTGTTCACTTTGATAGCTTATGTCAAAACATATTAGATGGATATGCTAAAGCTGAAAATAAAGATGATTACACTTGGGATGTAATTAGTTATAAATCTACTCAGCCAGAAATGCCAGGTGGTGTACTTTGGAACTCGTATTTTCCTCGAAAAAGATTAAATACGATGAAGAAGGAATATGAGGAAGCTGGTAGAATACATGGTTACTATCAAGAGTATGAATTAGAAGTTCAAAATGAAGATGAAGCTGTTTGGGGAAGAAAGTATATAAAACATTGGAAAGGTCGATACGAACATGAAGAGGGTATTAATTATATATTTATTGAAGGCGAAAAGATACCAGTTAATACCTTTGTTGGTTGTGACCCTGCAACTGATATTAATACTAAGACTTCTGACTTCTCGGTTATAATGGCAGTTGCCGTTACTCCTGAGAATGAAGTATATGTTTTAGAGTATGAACGCCATAGGTCAATCCCAACTGTGGCAGGTCGAGATGGTAAGGACAATGTTATAGGTAAGCTGGGAGTAGTTGATTATATTATGCAAATGCATGAAAAGTATCATTGTATATCATCGACTGTTGAAGATGTAGCTATGAATAGGTCAGTATTTCAATCTTTAAATGAGAGAAGAAGGATAGAGAATAAATTTTCTATTAGCGTAATTCCTGAGAAACCAGGGGGCAGAGAGAAGCGAAATAAGATATATTCTGGTCTTTCTGGTCGTTTTAGCACAGGAACTATACATTTACGGGAAAATATGTTTGATTTAGAGCACGAAATTGTTACATTCGGAGCAAGAATGGCTCATGATGATACCATTGAAACACTATTTTATGCACTTTTACATGCTTTTCCTCCTAATATGAAGCAGAAAGAGAAGACTAGGGAGTGGTATAAACCAAAAAGAAAAGCAAAAGGTTGGTTAGTATCTTAATATGCCAGGATGGTTAAAAAATAAAGGGAAAGAAGCAAAAGAAAAAAGATTGGGTCTTCCCTCTTCTTTAACTAATGCTAAACCAAGTAGAACACAAAGAGTGCAAGATGTATTATCAAAAGTTACTGAAGCAGGTGGTAAATTAACAGATTGGATGTATTTTTCTCCTGAAGAAAGTTTTGATAGAATGTTTCCTCCAGGAAGTGGTTCGTCAATGAGATATGGCAATATGCACAATCCTGAAAAAGATACTCCAAAAAAATTTGTGTCTACTGAAGGATTAAAAAGTTTATGGGAACAAGCAGGTAAACCTTATATGATGCAAACTAGTGGGGATGCAGGATTTTTTAAACCAAAAGGTGCATATTGGGATATGGGATTTAAAAGTCCAAAGAATTTAGTAAATAAAATTTTTGGTAGCGACCAAGTTAATTTACCTCCTAGTAGATTTTTACCAATGCCAAACGCTGAATTAGCGGTTGAAGAATTAGCTCATTCTATGAGGTTTAAAGACCCAAAAAGATATTCAAGATTTGATTCAAGAAAAGAACTAGCTAGGTCTAAAGGAAGTGAACACGTAGATGGTTTTGACGAATCTTTATATGGTAAAGAAGATACAGATGAATACCAAACCCATAGCGTAGTTGCTCCTAAATTAAAAAAATGGTTATTAGATAATTACGGAGAAAAATAATGCCTAGCGGTAAAGGGACATATAAAAATAAAAAAGGAAGACCTCCTAAAAAAAATAAGAGTAATAAAAATGGCAAGAAAAAATAAAGCTGAACGAATCTACGAAATGTGGAATAAAGCCAACTCTGAAGAAAGAGTTAAATGGCAATCTGTAAGTCAAAAAGGATATGATTTTTATCTTAATGAGCAATTAACTGAAAAAGAAAAAGACACTCTAGAGGAATCTGGAATGCCTACTTTTGAAATTAATAGAATTACTCCTATTGTAGAAACAATGAAATATTTTGTTACAGCTAATAATCCAAAATGGAAAGCTGTGGCTGTTGAGGGTAGCGATACGAATATTGCCCAAGTCCATAGTGATATATCAGAATATTGTTGGAGTTTATCTAATGGTAAGTCTGTTTATGGAAGTGTTATACTTGATACACTTACAAAAGGTCAAGGTTATTTCTTTGTAGATATTGATACAGATTTAGATAATGGGAAAGGGGATGTTGTCTTTAGAAAAATAGACCCTTATGATGTATTCCCCGACCCAATGAGTCGTGATTTTCTTTTAAGAGATGCATCTTTTGTTATCGTTAGAAAATCCCTAGCAAGGCAACAACTAAAAACTATGTTCCCAGAGTATGTTAGAAAAATTAAAAAAGCAAGTGAACAAGGGGCTATTGAATCTTACTCTCAAGCAGATAGAGGTGATTCATCTTCGATTATCCCTGAAGACATACACACTACTGTTTCTCCTGAAGGGGATAAGGATGATATATTAGCTTATCACGAATGCTATGAAAAAGTTAGAGTTCCTTTTGTTAATCTTATTATAAAGATGTATCCAACAAAAGAACAAATTGATACTATAAAAGAATTATCAGAAGAAAAATTAGAAGCATTTAGAGAAGAATCAGCTGTTGCAACTAAAGAGCAAATTCTTCAGATACAAAAAGCTTATGAAGCTGGTGAAATTATAGAAGAAAGAGCACAGCTTGAAATACAAAAAGCAGAATCAAACTTAAAGAAGTCTATTGAGCAAAAAACAGCTGAAGTCAATTACTCCCTACAAGAAGAGTTAAATAGAGTAGAAGAGAAAGTTGTAAGTAAAGAAGAATATGAAATTTTAATTCAAAATGAAGACGTTGTTGAGAGTATTGTAGAAGCAACTGATTATTACGAAACTAGAATAAAGCTTACTTGCACAATAGGCTCTGATGTTACTTTATATGAATATATTTTACCATTAAAAGAATACCCAATAATCCCTGTTCCTTATTTGTATACTGGTACTCCATTTCCAATGTCAGCAGTTACTCCTATGGTTGGTAAACAACAAGAGATTAACAAGGCTCATCAGGTTATGGTTCATAATGCAAATTTGGCTTCAAATCTCAGATGGATGTATGAGGAAGGCTCTGTTCCTGAAGATGAATGGGAACAATACTCTTCTGCTCCAGGTGCTCTTTTAAAATACCGACAAGGATTTACCCCTCCCACACCAATATTACCAGCAGCTATTAATAATGCTTTTTATACAATAACTCAAGAAGGTAAAGCAGATATGGAATATATAGCTGGTATTCCAAGTGCTATGATGGGCTTTACACAGCAACAAGCCGATACTTACAGAGGATTACTTGCAAATGATGAATTTGGTACACGAAGAATCAAAGCGTGGATGAATAGTGTTCTAGAACCTTGTCTTGAGCACGTTGGTATTGTATTTAAAGATTTAGCTCAATCCCATTATACTATTGATAAAGTATTTAGAATAGTTGAGCCTAATGCGGGTGGAGGTTATTCTGAAAAAGAAACAAGAATTAATATTCCTATCTATAATGACTATGGAGAGGAAATAAATAAGTGGTCTGATTATGCTAGTGCTAGATTTGATATAAGAATAGTAGCAGGAGCATCAATGCCTATAAATAGATGGGCATTATTAGAAGAATACTTTAGATGGTATCAGGCTGGACTTATAGACGATATTGCTATGTTAGCTGAGACAGATGTTCGAGGAAAAGAGAATATTATTGAAAGAAAGTCACTATATTCTCAATTACAACAACAAGTTGCTCAATTAGAGGAACAAGTTAAAGACAAGGATGGAACAGTTGAAACTCTCAGTAGGCAATTAGTCCAAGCAGGTATAAGACATAATATTGACACTGGTTCTATGGAGACGAAAAAGGATGTTTTAGAGACAGAAGCTCAACAAAAGTTTTATAGAAAACTGATGGATGAACAAATGAAAAAGGACTTGCAGGATAAAGAGCAAGAGAAATAAATTACAAAACTAAAAAAAGGCTATAATTAAATGGAAGAAGTACAAGTAGGCAACGCAGAAGCTGATATAAATTCTGCCCCCGAAAGTTTTATTTCTGATGACAGTTCCGATTTTTTTGCTGACCTAGATAGGTCTGTAAATGGTGGGATAATAGATGCCGATGCAAATGAAACTTCAATAGACCCCCCTCAAGACAGTAACATGCAAGAGGAACAAGTGACTAACGAAGCTCAGACAGAGGATGTTGAGACTCTCAAAAAAAGGTATGCTGATTCTAGTTCAGAAGGAAAACGTCTTAATCAACGTTTATCAGAACTCGAACCTTACATGCCAATACTTGACGAAATGCGTAAAGACCCCAATTTAGTCTCTCATGTGAAAGGCTATTTTGAGGACGGTGGTCAAGCCCCGCAAAATATGGTTGAAAAGATGAAACTTGGAGAAGACTTTATCTTTGACCCTGATGAAGCAATAGCGAATCCAACTAGTGATTCAGCAAAAGTGTTAAACGCTACAATTGATGGTGTTGTTCAAAGAAGGCTTAACAATGAACTTACTAAACAAAAAGAAGAGTTTACTCTTGAAAGACAAGTAAGTGATTTTCGTAGTAAGCATAATATGAATGACTCTGAATGGAATGAGCTTAAACAATTTGCTGACAATCAAAAGTTATCTTTAGATGATATTTATTATTTAAAGAATCGTGGTGCTCGTGAGGATAATATTGCAAGGACTTCTGGTCAGAAAGCTTTGAATCAAGTAAAACAGAATCAACAGCGACCTAAATCACTTGCAAGTCAAGGTTCTGCGAAAGTAGAGACTTCAGAAGAAGGACAAATTTTCGACTCTATACTGGGTATTGACAAGGAACTAGAAAACGCATTTGGTTAATAGCTAAATGAATTAGTCTATTAGCCATCTGCTAAACCCTAAATAGAATAGGAGATAAGTCAAATGGCTGATTTATTTAATCTAAGCAACTTAGGTGTTGCTGACGATAATAACACCCTTTCGACTGGTGACCTTAGGCGGAAATATAACTTCGGCAGTAGGGTGTCTGAACTTGCAATAGCACAAGACCCTTTCTTCCGTTTAGTTTCAAAACTATCTAAGAAACCATGTGACGACCCTCAGTTTAAATTTACTGAGAGACGACCTTCCTTCCATAAGCGTTATGCTTATACCTACGGAGGAAGCTCTGATGGTAGTGCCCCAGCACAAGATGGTGCGATGACAGCAGCTACCACAAAAGTAACAATGGCAGGTGATTACAAGAATGCAGGTAACGAAGGTTCTGTATATGGTAATACTGCTATAACAATTGGCTCATCAGGAACAAAGCCTCAATTCTTTGTACCTGGGCAATTAGTTAAAATACCAACAGGAGCAAGTGCAATTGGCGCTGAAGCTACTACTGATTACTATGTTTTCAGAGTAGATGGAGTAGCAGATGCAGCGGTTTCTAATATGGTAACATTAACTGGTGCAGTAGTCAGAACACCATCACCTCTTCACATTACTTATAAGCATAGTGAAGATTCAGGTATTGGTAATCAATCTCAAGAAGCCCTAGCAGTAAAACGTTCTTACGTTATTGGTACTGCTCACTCGCAAGGTAGTGGCTACCCTAAAACATGGAAAGACCAACCTTTCAAAACTGGATATGGAAATACTCAGATTTGGAAAACTTCAATGGCTATGGATAACACTGCAAGAGCAACTGTTCTTAAGTATGATTCAAGTGAATGGGCAAGAGTTTGGAAAGAGAAACTAATTGAACACAAATACGATATTGAGCAATCTTTATTGTTTAATGGCGCAGCAAGTACAGCAGATGATGCTTGGTATACTGATGGTGTCGTTAACTACATTAGTGGATTTGGCAATCAATTCTCTTTAGATGTAGCAACTAAATCACAAGATTCATTTCTTGATGATATGAGTGCTTTTTTAGACCCTCGTTATAATAATGCAAATGCAACTGTTTTCTTTTGTAGCACATCTGTTTACAATTGGTTACATAAGCTAAGTGGTTACTTTGCTAATAACTTAGGACAAGTTCAGCCTTATAGTGGCGGTGCACCTTCAACTGCTTCTTCAGGAGCAGCTGCTAAATCACTTGCAAGAGCTGATATGTCTATGGTTGGAAAAAAGAAAGCATTTGGTGTGGACATTACTACAATTTCTACTCCTTATGGAGATATGAATGTTGCTCGTAATATTCACCTTGATGGAACTAACATTGGCTTACTTGGTGTTAACATGAGATATTGTGCTTACCGACCTCTAGTTGGTAACGGACAAAATCGTGATACATCGGTTTATGTTGGTGTTCAAACTCTTGAAAATAGTGGCGTTGACCGTAGAGTCGACTTAATCCAAACAGAAGCTGGTCTCGAGATACATATGCCCGAAGCCCACGCTATCTGGACTACTTAAAGGAGTAATGAATAATGGCTAATCCAATGTACGGACAAAACGAAGCAGACGGTCTAATATCGGATGTTTCTCGTGTTAAAGTAAAGAAAATGAGACTTGACTTTGGTGCTCAAGCTGTAGGAACTGACGCAATACACACATTCAGTAAAGGAGATGTCATTCTTGCCATTTCTGCTACTGTAACTGAAGCTATGACTTCAGGTGGTAGTGGGACATTTTCTCTTGGCTTCACTGGCACATCTCAATTAATAGCAGCAACTGCTAAAGGAAGCGTAAGTGCTGGTGCGGTTTTATCCCCATCAGACAAAGGTGCTTATGTTTTAGCGGCTGATGATACTTTTGATAGTATCATAGCTACAGCAGCTGCAACCGCAGGTAAATGTGACATAGAAGTATGGTACGTTGAAAACGGCGCAGCTCTTAGTTCTGACGTAGTTGAAATAGTAACTGCATAACACAATAATCAATAATATGGGGGGATTTATTTCCCCCCGTAGATTATAAGGTATTAAATGAAAATTTGGGAAAAAGTAAATAACATTACAGGGAATGATAGCAAGTCTAGATATTTAGTTCCCTATATCAATGCAGGTTCAAAGTTTTTGCTATCAGCTCTACCTGAAAAGTTTTTATGGACTATCGCCTCTGAAAGTGAAATAACAGGATGGGACACAGATGGAGTAAGTCAAATAGGTTCAGGTTCGTCTATCGCCTATGATAAAGTTTTAGCAGTCTATCGTTTAGATGGTGGGAAAAAGCGTGTATGCGCAGAAGCTCCTGATAAGAATATTCATATATTTGATGAAGCATCAAGTTTGCTTAAAGCAACGAAGATGTTTCCTAAATTTTATAAATTATCAGGGAAGATATATATTAAGCCTGACCCTGATTATAATGCTCATGTAGGAAGTGGTAATGCTTTTCAGCACACATATACTGACATTGAAGGAACTAGTGTTCCTGTAGATTCAGAAGAAGGAGATAAAGGAGTAATTGTTTATTCTGCTCCTCCAATAGTTGATGAAAATACTGATAGTTGGATTCTTGCAGAATATGAAAATATTGTACTATTCTACGCTGCTTCTTTAGACCATTTTAGATTAGCATCCGTTTATAGAGATTTATGTAAAGCTCAAGTAGACGCAGTCGCATCTGGTGTCTTAACATTTAGTATTTCAAGTACTCTTCCTTTAACTATGAATCTAACAACAAATTTACCAACTTTTAGTTTTACATCTCCATTACCAACTGATATTAATATATCATCAAGTTTGCCTAGTGGATTACAATTGGCAACATCTTTACCATCTGTTCCTGTAATTTCTACAAATTTACCATCTGACTTTTCAACAGGTATTGATGATATCGATACTGTTCAAGAATTAGCTCATAGTTTTGATGTTCCTTCGATTAATGATGCATTGATTAAAGCTCAACAATTAATTGACGGAAGCGTAACTACTAACAATGCACAAGAATGGTTAGATGATGAAGATTCTGAAATGACTGCAGCGACTATCGGGGTTGCTAATGCAGAAATCGCTAGAGCACAATCTACTTTGCAAAAAGAACAAGGAAGATTAGAAGAGTTTTCTTCAAAAGTAAACCAAAAATTATCTAAGTATCAAAATGATGTAGGTAATTACTCAGCTAAAGTCCAAAAAGAAGCTACAAGGATGAGTTCTCAATTAGGAAAATTACAAAGAGAAGTTGAAAAGAAAGTTCAAATCTTTTCTTCTGAAATATCTAAATATCAAGCAGAAATGGCAAAAGAGAGTGCAAGAACAAATATAGATATTACTAATTATAGTAGTGAATTAGGAAAAGAAAAAACTAGAGTTGAATTTGCTCTTGCAAAATGGCAAGCAGATTTAGGGAAATCAGTTCAAGTTTACACTTTAGCTTTACAATCGTATCAAGCTGAAGTTCAAAAAGAAGTGCAAAGAATTAGTGGAGATGTTACTAAGTATCAAGCAGAAATAAGTAAATCTAGTAAAGACCTAGAAAAACAAGTCCAACAATTCACTTTAGATATTCAAGCTGCTGGTGTCTATACTACAAAAAGTCAACAATCAATTCAAACTAGTGGAATGTTTTATCAAAGAGCCATTAATGAATTAAGTGCAATTACTGGTGCTATTACAGCTCCAGAGCAACAACAAACAAGTCAAAGAGCAGAGCAAGGAGCATCTACATAATGACATTATTAGAAATAATGGAAAGAGCCAATACTAGGGATACAAATCTTTCTATTGCATTTATAAAAGATGCAATTACTCAAATTCAATCTTCAAGAGATATTGTTACTAAAACTGAAAAGCAAAATTTAACAAAAGGAACTAGAGATTACTATTTACCAACTGATATGATTGCTCTTGAAAGTATTAGTATACTAGATACTTCTGATGATAATAAGTATAAAAAAATTCGAAGGTTAACTAAAAGACCTAATGTTGTAGAGGATACAAATCCATAATGAGCTATCAAACAAATAAATCATTTGCATTTTATCATCATGGGAAAGTTGTAGAAATCTACAGAGTAACAACAGATATAGATGGTGAAATAGCGACATTAGATGGATATAAGATGGTCATTCCTAGTAGTTCTAGCACAACTGGAATTTCATATCCTGATGAAACTATTACTAATGGTATAAGAGTAGAGTACACTGCTCTTGTAAAACCTTTTGTTCAGCAAGACCCTGAAAGTACTGTTTATTCAAGTTTAACAGAAGTAACTTCACCTACAGAATCAACTCATTTAAATTTAAATAGAGTCCTTTCTTTGGCAATTGTTGATTATTTAAAAGCGATGATAGCTGAAAGGGATGGAGATTTACAACAGAAAGAATATTATATGAGAAATTTTCATAAGAAAGTTTCTGACAATGAAAGCAACAAGAATAAGATACATATAGCTCAGTCTAGTTCTTATTCTGTTAAGTAAAGGATAAATTATGGCAGGAAGAATAGATTATTCAATTAGTGTAACGCCAATACAAACACACGATACCCCTCTAGAGGGAGTTACTCAAGAAGTAGTAGATGCTGAAATAGGAAGAACTTTAGGTGGTGGAAATTCAAATTTAGCATGGGCAGGGGGAGCTGTTGATGCTTGGGATGCTGGTGTTTTTACTTATATAGAGGCAACAACTAGCCCAGCTGCTGTTGGTGCAAGTGGAGATAATGGTGTTTGGATTAAGCATACTGGAAAAGCTTTTGACAGTAGTAAAACTAATAATATTGATGAAGGAACAGTTAATGTGGAAGCAGTAACTGTTAAAGCAAATACTACCACTATGTGTACTTTAGCAGGTGGAGATTGTATCTTTATTCCAAGTCCTACTAATACAATAAATATAGTAGCGGCTGACGATACTGGACCTGCAATAGAATATGCAAAATTAACTTAGGAGTAAATTATGGCTAAAGGATTACAAGATTATACAGTAGATGAAAGTACCTCGCCTTATGTGAGTGCAGTTGTTGCTACTGGGAGTGCCCAGGATGCTACAAGAGCAGTTCACATGAGAGGAACTTCTGCGAGTGTCAATCTCACCGTTAATGGTGTGGTTGTTGCTTTTTGGCTAATCAAAGGACACACATATCCGATATGTGCGACTGTATCTAGTTCCACAGACGTAGTAATGTTGTACTAGGAGAGTAAATGCCCGAAACAACAAAAACGTATGCAAATATGGAAATATTGCAAGGTGCAGATTTTGAGTTGATTGTTACCCTTGATGCTCCGACTAGATTTTATGATAATAGTGGAAATTTAATAGACAATGCAGGTAAAAGCTATATGGTGACAATCTGTAAAGACTATACAGGAGCTACTAATTTCGATGGGAGTACTGATGGTGATGGGACTTCTTCAAATCCCTATAGAACTCAAATAACTGAAAACAATGTAGCTAATAGAGGTAAACTTGTTGCTACTGATTCAGGTACAACCTATACAGTTACTCTTTATTTGTATGCACAATGGACACAACTTTTATCAGATGATTTTGATGGATATTGGGAAATGGTCGAAAGAGACACATCTACTACACCTGACTCTTATAGTAGAATAGCTCAAGGTGAAGTTTATATTAGTAAAACAGCATCTAGGTATGCAACTACAGAAACATTAACAGATTAGGGATAAGGAATGGCAACAACAGTAAAAGTAACAACTTCAGCGACAAGTAAATCTGTTGGTACTCAAACTACTGCTAAAGCAAGTGAGTCTTTCCAATTAGATACGAAAAAAATTACTCATAACTCAGCAGGAATATCTGCAAAGAATTTATCAGCTGCTTTAGACGAAGTGGCTGGACAACAAGCAAAACAGGCATCAGCACCAGGAAACCCCACAGAGGGAAATATGTGGTAT
>Ga0098054_1001122_pt1 | contig 14053 bp, 6 predicted proteins | sample 16_taG_FD_75048 | JGI IMG/M metagenome (GOLD analysis project Ga0098054, IMG submission 75048) | Marine viral communities from the Subarctic Pacific Ocean - 16_ETSP_OMZ_AT15313 metaG | ecosystem: Environmental > Aquatic > Marine > Oceanic | place: Pacific Ocean | collected 2015-01-18
AAGAATAGCACGTGCATATAAGAGAGTTAATGCTACTGATGCGCAAGGATTTACTACATTAGATTTTCATAAGAAACAAATGGAATCTGATGGAGCCTGGACTCAAGAACACGATGATGCATATGATAAATATTGGTCTAAAGGATTAATGGGTGATGCAAAAGCACGTTCATTATTATTAGACCCAAGAAAAACATATTATTATGGAGAACGTGTAATTACTGATTCGCAAGGTAATGAAACTGTTACATGGGAACAGATAAAACATTCTACAATTCCATTGCTTAGGGAATTTACAGAGCTATATAAAGAAACGCCTGGTGAAAATAAAATAACATTGAATCAATTACGTATTCGTATGGAGGATAAGCAAAGACCTATTGATATGGTTAACTTTGTTTCCGCATTAAAGATTGGTGCATCTGGTGTAATGGATTATGAAACAGATAGTTTAGATACAATTAAAGTTAATTATTTATCTACAGAGAATTTACGAAGTCCTCAAACAATTAAGACTAAACTTGGAGATGCGTTAGATGGAACACAAATGGCTAAACTTATATTAGCTAATATTGAAGATAAGAATTACTATAATGTATTTGGTGAAAGAGTGAATGGTAAAGATTTAAAAACTCTTTATAATGATATTTATGCTGAACGTATTAAACGATCACACGATAAGTTAGTAAAACAACTTGGAATTGAAAGCTATAGAGAAGCTTTAGATAATAGAACTATACTAGGTGAAGAACAATTTGGAAAAGAAGAGTTACAATTCTTACAGAAAACAAGAGATGTTATTATAGAGAGTTTAGATAATAGATCATTAGCTGATAATTATTATTTAGCTCTGAATATAAATGAGCTTATGGATGATGTTAATAAATATGGATTTGAATCTCCACTATCTTTTCCTCCATTCGCTAAAAGATTTGAAAGTATATTACTTTCTTTATTTAAGAACAAAGTTTTAAAACAACGTTTCAATGGTATGAGTGCAGTTCAGGTAGCTGAATTTGGATGGAATACGGATAAAGAACTTCAAATAAAACAACATAAAAATGGTGGAGTTTATGCTGAAGTAGCGCTTCCATATGAGATGGCAGTGAAATTAGGTTTAAAACCTGGGGATATAACAGAAGACTCAGATATATTCGACTTATTAGGATATAGAATACCAACTCAGGGTAAGAATTCAATGATCTCACTTAAAGTAGTTAAGATTTTACCTGATAATATGGGTGGTGTTATTATGTTCCCTGCAGAGATTACTACTATTATGGGATCCGATTTCGATGTAGATAAAATGTATTTAATGTTCCCAGAGTTATCTAAAAGTAAAAGTAAAATTGGGGCCTTTAGTCTTGAGAAGTTTAAGAACTTACAATCTTTTGAAGGATTATCTGATGAAGCTATTACTAACTCTTTATTTGATATAAGAAACGCTATACTTACATCTAAACATCATGCTAAAGAAATATTAGATCCGCTAGATTCTCCTACATATTCTCAAAAATTAGAACAATATGAAAAATTAGACTTTATTGATGATATTTCAGGAATGAATATTAATTCATTTGCTGCAGATATGTATTTAGAAAAGATTAATAAAGATGCTGGAATGTTAATTGGTCTTTTCTCTTTACAGGCTACAGGACATGCTATGGCACAACAGATGAACGTTACATTAAAGAATGGATATGCAGTTAATATTCATGCCGATGGTAAAAAAGCACATACAAACTTAAGTAAAATAGTTGGATTTGATGGTAAGTATATTTCAGTGTATCTTTCAGAAGATCAAAATGAGTCATTAGATAATGCAAAGCATCAAAGAATTGGACGTGTAGGTGTAACAGTATATAATAGTGGTGTAGTTGGCCTTTTAAATAGAATAGGATTTAATAATTCAGTTACTTTAGATTTTATTAACCAACCTATTCTTAGAGAATTCTTTGCACGAAGAGATAAAGCAGACCCAGGAGTAGCAGATATACAAATTGCAAAGGAGATTGCAGGAGAAATGAATTCTTTAGCAGCTTTTGAAGATATGCAGTACAGAGGTGAAATACTCTTTACGCCATCCGCTGCTAGCTTAGAAGCAGATCTTACAGCTAATTATAAAGCAGAGGATAAGAGAACACCTCAATTACAAATCTTATCTGATTTCTTAGATTATGTAAAAGCAGGTAGAGACTTATCTAAATTTAATAGTATTGCAAGCCCAGAAACAATGAAAAATACAAGCCGTTTAAGTTATTTTGAACGTTATAATAATAATTTAAATTATATTAATGGGCCTGAATCTTCTATAAAGATTGGAAATTCTGTAGCTAGGCTAGAAGCATATAGAAAATATGGATTAGATGCGGCAGTTAACTTTGCATCAGAGTTTATTCCGTATAACGTTCCAGGATTCCTTGAACTAAAAAAGAATATAGCCACAATAACAGGACAAAGAGATCGAATTTTACAGCCTGAATTAACAGATGTAATAAATGGTATGGCTTTATACTGGTCATTAACAAAGAAGACTTCTCCTTTTGGGCCGATGCTATATGAAAAAAATGAAACTCTTCAAAAGTATTTATTTACTGCAGAGGGTTCTTTGCTTAAAACGTTAAATCAAGTTAAACAAAAATATAATTTAACTAATGACCCATTCTTTGGTATGTTATTTGGCCATGAAAGTAATGTAAGTTTAAATAATTATTTACAAACTATAGCTTTTAACAATACTACAAAACTAAGTGCAGCCCAGTTAACTATGATAACGGATCGATGGCAAGAGTTATTACAAGACCCGAGAGATGATGTTAGAGTAATGGCTGAGAATTTAGTTAAGTATGCAGTAATTACATCTGGTTTTATGTTAACTCCTAATTCTTTTGTGGATTTAGTCCCAATCTCATATTGGCAAAGCTCAGGGTTAACTGAATATTTTAGAAAGGAAGCACGGACTATGAATTATGAGAACTACTTTGATGGTACAACTGCAGAGCAGATTATAAGAAACATGTTTACTGATCAGGGATTATTAATGACCCTAGATGCTGAATCTGTTGAGACTAGTGAGCAAGTAAGAAAAGGAAATGCTATGGGTGCTAATGAATATTTTATTCATAAAAAATCTAATTCACAAATTTTAGTTGAGAGCGCAGAACCAGGAGTTCAAAACTATGTAGGATATTTTAAATCCTTTATAGGCGGGAAATTTAGATTGTTTAAATACATGCGAAGTACAAAGACCGGGGGTGTTTATAAAGAAATATCTCCACTTGGAACAAGATTTAGACATGTAGAAATGCAAGCAGATAATTTAAATGTAACAAGTATTAATCCACAGAATACATTAAGGTACGCAGAAACTACGACTGAAGAAGACCTAACTTTAAAACAGAGAACAGAAGAGTCTTCAAGCAGTGAAACTAATGGTAACTTTATGCCTAGACTAACTCCAGTAGTAAAAGAAGCTGTGCTTCATGATTTGGATACTAGAATAGAAGCTTGGTTAATGAAGAATTTCAATATACCTGTAAAAAAATATGATAATCTTAAAAAGAAATTAGGAGTAGATGCTATTGGTGTAGCAGATATGGCTAATAGAGTAGTTGAGGTTGATAATAATAGAGATCGTTATACATTACCAGAAGAAGCGGGTCACTTTTATATAGAAATGATGGAGAGTCCTGCTTTTGATCGGTTAATAAAATTAGTAGGCGCTACTAAAACATATCAACAAGTACTTAAAGATTATAATGGTATATATGATAATGAACTAGATTTCAGGAAAGAGGCTGCAGGACAAATCTTAGGTAAATTTATTGTGGGAACCTATACAAATGAGACCGCTAAAGAAGACTATGGTGATGGATTATTAGGAACTCTTCAAAAAATATGGGACTCTATTAAACGTTTCTTTAACCGAATTGGTATAAAAGAATCTATAAATGATTTAAATAGTCAATTAACTGAAGTCTTAGGACCAGCTGCTTCGGCGATCATAGAAGGCGTTAACCCAGGAGGGTTAAGTATAGAAAATATAGGAATAAATAAATACTATGCATTAACAAGACCGAAAATTGAATTTAGAGATGGTGATGGAAATATAATAGATATAGGAGGTAAAACAAAAGGAGTTTTAAGAAGGATAAATCGATTCGCTTCAACAAAAGTTCCGTATTTAAAGAGCTTTACACAGAAAGATGCTGTTAACGAATTAATTTTAGAGAGTGACCAAATTATTGCACCTACTCCAACTAATAATTATTATATGCAAGATGGTGTTAAACTAAATCGTGTAAGTAATTTAATGGAGGTATTCCAAGATCCTTTTAATCAACAAGAGATGGCAGAAAAGGTAGCTCTTGCAAACCAAAGAAAAGGAGATCCATTTAATACTGCGGATAAAGTACAAGGCTTATGGGATTTTTTAAGAGATGATATGGGAACTGGATTACATAATATAATGCAAGGTATTGTTGAACATTCTGATATGGAGTCTATACTTAATTCATTACCTCAAGAACAACGAGAGGCGTATAGACAAGCTATTCCACAATTAACTGAGTGGGTAAGAAATAGAGAAAAAGCAGGAAGTACTCTTTATGCTGAAACTATGATTGGAGATAAAACAGATTTAATAGGAGGAACAGTAGATATTATTGAAGTTACCTCAGATGGAAGAAAAATATTATGGGATTTAAAAACAAAAGTTAGAGGAAAGTTTGGTAGTATAGAAAAGAAATTACCTAATTTTAAAGGAGCTTTATCAGAAATACCTAATACTTTGCTTAATAAGTATAGATTACAACTTTCGCTATATAAACATATAATAGAAGAAAAGGGAATCATTATAGATCAAATTAATATATTACCATTAGAAGCAGATGTTACTATTGATGATGCGTCTAATATTACATTCTCTAAAGTAAACTTTCCAGATAGTAATTTACAGGTACTAAATAAATTAAATAATTTACAACCGATTAAAAGAAAGGTTTTAAAACGAGTAGTTAGTTTTGTATCTCCAGCATCTGATGAAGCAGGAATAAAAGAACAGAAAGAAGCAGATACATTATTAAGAGTTTTTGAAAAGGCTAAAGGACAAGTAGCTAGAAAAGTAGCTAGATATAAAAAAGATACAGATAGCCAAGAGTATCGACAAAAATTAGAAACTTTATACGATGAATTAGACGAGATTACAGAGAAAGAAGGATTAGTATTATTTACTAAACGAGCAGTAAGAGATATTAATGCAGCTTATAGTAGGCTACATGAACTACAAAAAACAGACTCATTAAATGCAAGAGTTTTAAATCAAATACTAGAATTTGTGAAAGCTTATGATATACTAGATGAGATCACACTTATGGCTCCTTTAATGGCAGAGTCAGGGTATGAAAATGTATTAGAAAAATATGTACAACCTGCTATTGCTAAAAGAGAACTTGTAAAAGAAGAATATAAAGCATTAATAAGACCTATTATCGCTGAAACGTTAGGTAAGCTAAGTAACAATCCTGATATGTCTATTGAGAAACTAGAAGCTGAGTTATTAATTGCTAGTAGAGATATATCATGGGGAGCTAGATGGTTAGATGCATTAGGAGATTCTAAAGATACAACACTTGCTATGGTAAATAAATTAATTCAAATCCAAAGAACAAAAGTTCGAGAGGCTAAGAATAATTTAAGGTATGGGACTAAAACTACAGAAGGTTTAATGGATTTGATTACCGAGCTTGAAAAATATCAGCATGCTCATGGTGTTAATTTATATTCAAGCAGAGAAGTTTATGATTTTATGCTAGAGACTACTGAGAATGGTGATCCAACAGGCCGTGTAGTAACTAAATATACTCCTGAATTTAGAGCGCTTACACAAAAATTTATAGAAGACAATACTCATTTAGATACACTGAGTTGGAATACGTTCTATAAAGAACATAATCCTAAAGATTATTTAAGCCCTAAATTTGCAGAGCTTGAAAGAATGAATGAAGAGGATCCTAGAAAAAAATTCTATCTGTCTTATGTTGAAAATTATAATTATGCTCAATCTATATTACCAAGGAATTATCAAAGAGGGGCTATGTTACCGTCTCTTAGAGCATCGGCTGCAGAAAGAATTATGGAGAAAAAAGGTAATATAGCAAAAAGAAGTTATGATGCTATGAAAGAGACGATAGGTGAATATTTTGTAAAACATGAAGATAATGTATCTTTTGGTGAGTATGTAGATGCTAAAGGAGATCCATTAGATTATGTTCCTATCCACTATACTAGAGGAATAGGTAATGCAGAAGGTCAAACAAGTCCTGAGAATTTATCTTATGATTTAGGTAATGGATTACAAATGTTCTATACAATGGCTGTTAATTTCCAACAGATGAATGAAATCATGCCTGAAATCGAAGGAGCTAAAGAGCTTGTTAAAACACGAAGAGTTAAAAAGCTTAAAGCGGGAATGCCGATTAAAGATCAGATAACAGATGAAGATGTAACTGTAGCGGGTGAAGGTTCTAAAGCATATCAGAGATTAGAAGACTATTTCCAAATGGTTGTTTATGGTAAGCGTAAGAAATCTGAAGGTTCTGTTAGTATTGGAGGAAAAATATTAAATATGGAACAGGTTGGAGATGCTTTACTACAGTTAGGAAGTTTAAGAGTATTAGCAATGAATGATAAAGCTGCATTAGCAAATGTTTCATTTGGTCAACTGATGAGTTGGATAGAAGCATATGCAAATGATCATTATGGAATGGGGAATTTTGCAAAAGCTAAAACTATTTACTATGCAGGAAAGAATAGTTTAGGAGCTATAGGTTTAATTCAAGATGTTTTAGCTCGAGCACCTAAATCTAAAATTGGTTTAATGAATGAACATTTTGATGTTCTTCAAGAATTTGATGAATATGGAAATAGATTAGCCCATAGAAAATTAGGATTAAGAATGAATCAGGGATCTTTATATTTCATGATGAGTATGGGTGAACATATGATTCAATCTCAAATGGCTATTGCTATGATGTTAAATACAAAATTTCAAACATCTAAAGGAGAAATAAATTTATGGGATGCATATAAAGTAGTTGACGGGCGTTTGGAATTAGATCCAGAAGTAGAGAAACAATTTGGTGTATATGAGAGAGCTGAATTTTCAGAGAAAGTTCATGCTGTTTATCAAAGGATTCATGGTATTTATAATACTAAAGATAGAAATGCAATTCAACAATATGCAATGGGTAGATGGGCTATGCAATTCCGTAAGTGGATGAGACCTGGAGTACTGCGTCGATTTGAAGGAGCAGAAAAATTATTTTATAAAAAGGAATCTGAATTTAAAAAACCTGACTATAATGAAAGATTACAATCACTTGTAGAAGGAAATTATGTTACAGCAGTTAAATTCATGGAGGCCCTTAGAAAAGATATGTTTGGTTTCCAGTTCTTTACTTTAGGAAAACAATACAAAAAACTTGAACCATGGCAACAAGCAAACTTACGCCGAACATTAGGAGAAGTTATGAGTTTTATTCTTTTATATGTATTAGGAGGATTATATGATGATAAGAAAGAAGAAGGAACTATGACAGCTATGGATTGGAGAATGTTATATAATATAAAAAGAATAAATGCAGAGCTCTTATTCTTTAATCCATTTGGTAGTTCGTTTTATGAAATCTTAAGAACTCCTGCAGCAAACATGACTAGTATAGAAGCGTATGGTAAATTAGGAACTCAGTTAGTAGAAGATATGGTTTCTATTTTAACTGGTGGAGACTTTGAAAGATATAAAAGAAAAACAGGACAATTTGAGAAAGGTGATGCTAAATTAAATAAGTATTGGAGAAATGTTTTACCATTAAAAGAATGGTTTACTGATCCAAAAGATAAAATTAAATTCTTTGACTTACAATAATAACTAATGAATGACGATTTTGAAAATTATTTCTACAACCCGCAAGATGATGATATAGATCTTCTTTCAGAGGAAGAAAGAGAAACAATAAAATATCATTCTATGCATAATACTTATAAATTAATTCTTAATGAATATGATTTTGAGGTATTTCCAGATAGACTATTTTGGTTGTTAACAGATTATGATAGTTTATCAGTTTTTGATATTCTGATTAAATATTTCCAACATCCTGATAGAGAAGAGTATGAGAAATGTGCAGAACTTAAAAGAATAAAAGAAGCAAGACTTAAGGAAAATCCTAAGCGTGTTGCAAAAAAGGGGAAATTTACATATAATCTTGGGCCAGATAATCCGGATTTAAAATAGGTGTTAACCTACCAACTAAGTAAATTAGCTGGTAAGTCAACATTCATTCCTATTAATTCTTTGAACTCATTTTTATCAAATAATTCATCATCATACTTTATTATAGGCCACAATTCTGATTCTATTGGTAACACTGCATCTAACCGGTTTTCCCAGTATTCACGCAGCGACTCTTCCTTATACAGGACGGATTTCATTGGGCTATTAGTAGAACGATTTCTCATTATCAATTTTTTAGCGGGTTGAGATAATTTAGAATATTTTCCTAACTTAAACTTTTTAAGATCTTTTTCAAATTTAGAATCAAGAGTAAATACAAACATTATGTATTGTCCCCTCAATAAAGAATAAGATGTATTAAACATCGAATGCTTTTCTAATACTTTTTCTAGATTATAAAAATGTATATGTTTACTAAACTTCAATAAAACAAATACATCAGGAGAATTAAGATCCCAATCTGATAAACTTACATCGCCAAGATATGCGTTTATTAAATAAGGTTCTAACTCTGTTTTTGAATAACCAGTTAAAGGTAGAATAAAATCTACAGTTTTAGTTTGGTCTATTATTTTCTGAACTCTCTCTAATTCTCGATATAGATTCATCATTTAATTTGATTTTAATTATCCCATCATTAATATAATACTCCATCGGGTAAGCCCAATGGTCATGGTCTTGATGCCATTTGAGCCTGTCTAGCAAACTCTCGAATTCATCAACGGCAATAGATAAATCGAGACTATCAGGTTCATAAACCACACACTCGAATAATCCAGTAGTTTGAACAGCTACAATATAAGTTTTAAAATCATACTCCATAGGATCTTCACCTAGGCTTTCCAAATATGAGATTGCTCCCATTTTGTAAATAGCTATTTGTCTATAATATCCATAAGCACTATATGCTTTTGAAAAACCATAAACAGATTTAGCTGTAGTTTTTAAATCTACAATAGTAATTGTTTTACTTTCTTTATCTAGTATTAAATTATCAATAATTGATTTAATATTAAATCCTTTATGAGTCCAAAGAATTTCTTTTTCAGGTTCTGCACCTGAAAGCACGCTAACATTTAGCAATTTAGATGCTGTAGTATGTGCTTGTACGGTTGTTGCAATGTTTAAAATAATTCCCATTTCGTCTTGAGATAAAACAAGTTTATCTTGAGCACTTCTCAAGAAGTCTAAATAGGATTTATGTGCAGCTAGTTTATTTATCACACCAGCTATAGGAGTTTTAAATCCAGCTATATCATAACAATGTTGATATAAATGATCTGTATTTTGTAATACAAATTCTTCTGGAGTATCCTCTGTCGAATCATGAACAGATTCGAGAACGTATTTTTCATTTTTAACTATTGCTTCTAAAAATTTTCCCATCATTCCTCCAATAGGTTGTATACTACTTACTATATACCTACTATCAAATTTTTCCATTTCTAAAATATAACAGTGAATAGCTGATCCTAAAGTAAATGATTTATTATCATCTTGATCTAATTCTCTGTTTAAATATTTTTGAAAAAATAATGGGGAAACTTTTAAAGCGCTTAGTGAAGAATGACTTACATGGTCAATTTTCATAATTTTTTATTTTTTATATTTTGATATTATAAATGTTAATTTTCTTTCTTTTAATGTTTCTACAGGAATAAATTCTATTTCTCCTGTGTTTGGAATAACTGCACAATTATCATCATCGACTAATCCCATTTCTACAATGGTATCTTGAAAAGCTTTTATCCATATCCATAAATTATCTACATCCCATTTAGGTTTGTATCCTTTTTTAGGTGGTCGCCATCTTAAGTCTCCTTTATACATTCTAATATCTCCATGGTTTATTACAGTACGCAATTCTAATTTTATTTTTAGAGGTGCCATCTGCCTAATATCTAATCCATTTGGGATCCATTGTTGAATGTATGTATGCATTCGTCTTACTATAAGTGCACGTAAATGATGATTCATTCCAGTATAGAGTCGCTGTCCGTTTATTTTTACATATTTAGTTTTTGTTTTCGCTATATGCGTAATAAAATTCGGTATTTCTATTCTGAGTTCTTTCGCCATAATTTTTTTAAAGCGTAAGGGACGGGCCCATAGGTACAAATGGAGGAAACCTATTGGTGGGCCCGATCTTACTAATTATAATTAAGCCATTAGACTATCAGCAATTTCAGAATTTTGAGCAAGCTCAGTTTCTAATTCACTAATTTGTTTTCTTTTGGCCGATTCATATTCTTGTAAATCTTTCTTCATCTGAGGATTATCAAATGCAGTATAGTCAGATTCAAGGAACACATTCTCATTTTCACCATTACTAATTGCAATAGGAAAATATTCACATGTTCTCATCTTCGTATTATTATAATCGTTTGGAACGGCTACAACATTTCGAGGACTTACAAGAACTTCTAGGATTACACCATCACTGTATCCAAAATCATGAACATACTCCATTGACCCTACATGGAGGCCAGCGGAACAAGTACGTTCAGGATCCGAATCACAGTCTTCTCTAGGCATAGTAATTGGTGTACCACACTTAATTACCATTCCATGCGCACCACTATGGTACGGAGCAAAAGATAGTGATTGTGTATATTTCGTCTCTTGTTCACCTGTATCCTCATTGTATTTGAACTGAACCTTCTCCTCACCAGTTTCTTTATCATATACATTTTTGACTTTACAAGCTTTATAAGCTAAGAAATAACCTTTTTCTGTAATAGGGTGCCCATTATGCTCTAAAAACCCATATAGCTGCTTTCTAACAGCTCTATCAGGATTTAGTAACAGGTGCTTCCAGAAGTTGATCAAACCGTCTAACGGCAATTTTTCTTCTAACCATTTCATAAGCTTTTTGGCTAAGAAATTCGGAATAGGATCCGTAGTACCTTTAAGATACATTTTATTTCCTCCATCAAACTCAAAACGGCCATCAGTTGCATGCTGAATACGATTTGCTGGGGTCAGTAAGGTTTTCACTTTCTCCAGTATAGCATTACGTTCATCTTGATCTCTTGAAGCATTGTAGTTACGAGCATATGCTATTACTTGCTCGGCTTCTTTAAATTGCTTTGAGATACTTTTTGGTAGTCCATCGATAATGATTTGAACGTCATCTTTACCAATTTTACAGACTAAATACGAATTTGTCATTTTACAAATATATTAATTAATTAAACATTTACGAGGTCTTTTCCCTCTTTCTTTTTTTGTTTTTTGAATTTTACTACTGCTTTACCTTTAAATCTAAGATATTCTCTTAACGCTAAGAAAACTTCTTTTGATGGTATGGATGAACTACTACGTTCAGTTAATTGAGCAAACTCTAAATGCTTTAAAAGATCTAAGCTATTAGAATAAGAACGAAGCTCTTTTAAGTTATCAATCATTTTATGATTAATACAATCATTAGTTTTACACATTGCCGCTAATCCATCTTCATGGCCACGGTTCATATAATGAAATTGTTCATAATTATTTTCATGATTTTCTTTTAAATGTTTCCATTTATAATATAAATCAGAATTTAATTTTTCAAACATCGAAAAGAAATATATATCATCAACTTTATTTCTAGTCAGTTTTGCAGTATACCAATTCACTAGTATTGGATCTTTCATAGGGGCTAAGTCATTTACATTAATAAAGTTAGTTAATTGTTTATTCAGAGTAGCAGCAACTTTTAAAATTATCGTAGGATGCTCCTCTTCATTTAAAGAGTTTGTTGAATAGTTATTATGAGAATATTTACCAGCTTGACGATACAATGCTGCTATATTCTTTAACAACTCATCATCTTTAGAATTACCATATATAACAATACCACCTCGGTCTTTATATTTATGTAAATCATCTATATGATATTCATCATTACTAAATCTAACTTTAGTAAACTCACCAAAATTATCATGAAAATAAATTCTTCGAAGAAAAGCTTTACCTAATCTTTTTCTTCTATCCTGTTCACTTTCATAATCTCCCATAGTTTCTCCTAACTCATCATTAACTTTCGACATATCTACATCATCATACATATGAAACTTTTTCATAGCATGACCAAATAGAGTTTTCATAGCTTGAAAATCAGATTTAATAACATCTGCTTCTCTAGCGGATTCATTAGAATTCCACATATCTATTTCTTTCTCTTTTTCTACATCTTTATCTGTTATAGACCAGTTTTCTCTTATTTGAAGAAACTTACCTTCTTTTTCAGCCAGATAAAAATCTTTAGATTTAAGAAATACTTTTCTAGTCTCTTCTGAGTCTGGGTCTGCCTGTTTTTGATAATAAATAGGAAGCTTAATTAAATCAGATAATTTAGGTTGAGATTTACTTAACTTAAATCCTCCTACATAATTACCATTACTTTCTCTTTTAACAGTCATAACACTAAACCCTCTAAATAATCTTGATTGACGATATGTATCATCTAATAAACTACCTGAAAGCTTTACTCCATGAAGAGTACAGTCTGCATTATCATCTTCCATTTTAGCTAAGTAAGATTGTACAGAAAATACAGAATCATAAGTTTTACCATAATGACTACTATTCTCTTTTAATGCACTTGCATGTTTCATCCAATCAATCACATCAGAACAGTTAGCAAGCTCTTTTTCACACACTTGTTTCATATTCTTCTGAATCTTAAGAATCTTATCTTTAATAGCATCCTTAGTTTTATCCGTATATCGAATTGCTTCTCTACTAGGAACTAAATCTAATTCACCTACTTCAAATTTCATAGCACATGGAATATCTTCAGATCTCCAATTAACTTGACTATCTACCATCTCTTGATTAAGAGGATAACGAACTCTTCCAACCATTAAATGAAGTTCGTCAGTACTATACCTATCTGCATCTTTATCAACAGAAATTGCAATATCATCATCTTCATAATCTATCTTAGTAGATTCTATCTTTTTCCCAGAACCTTCCTCAATATTTATAAATTCTAAACCTATAAAATAAGTTAGTTGATTATTAATTGCTTTTACAAAATTCTTTATATCTCTATAAGAATCTTCAGTGTTAATTGGGATAATTACCTCAGTAGAATTCAGTTCAGTAGTATTTGATGTTTTCATCAAATCCATATGAAATGCATCATTACCTCTATATAACATGTAACTAAACTTTTGACCGTTATGATTACTTATAATATAAAAAGTATCTGTGTATGAGAATGGAGACTTCGCACCAATTCCAAATCCACCGATTTGATGATTATTATCTCTTTTAGTAGAATTACCAAAGAGTGTATAAATTTCTTCTACTCGATTTTTACTTAACCCTACTCCGAAATCTCGAAATAAGAAGGCATTACCTATACCTAAAAGGATATTCTCTTCTTGAAATTCTATTTGAGGCTTCTTACTTTTATCATGAAACCATTTAGGATCATCTTCTTTAGTCATTGGAATGAAATGTTTTATCTTGAGTTCTTTCTCACGATGTGCATCATAACAATTTGATGTTACCTCTCTAACAATAGAACCAATAGGATCAGAATATAAATTAATCAATGAGTCTATAATTATTCCCATTGAATCTTCACCAATTTTAAACTTATTGGTTTTAACATCGCCGATTAATTCATCGACTACATGTTCTCTTTCTATTTTCATATCATATTAATTTTAAAATTTTGTTTTTACTTTCTTCAGCAGTATGTTCTAACCTGTAATCAGATATATCTTTAAACCCATTATGTCTAGTACTAAAATCTTGTAAGAA
>Ga0098054_1001125_pt1 | contig 13998 bp, 22 predicted proteins | sample 16_taG_FD_75048 | JGI IMG/M metagenome (GOLD analysis project Ga0098054, IMG submission 75048) | Marine viral communities from the Subarctic Pacific Ocean - 16_ETSP_OMZ_AT15313 metaG | ecosystem: Environmental > Aquatic > Marine > Oceanic | place: Pacific Ocean | collected 2015-01-18
CGCTCAATTTTAATTACAGCATCTGCTGGTACTATACCTTTAGCAGAAGCTACTGCATATCTAGCTTCTTCTTCTAGTTCTTTCTCAATCTGTCTGATCTCATCTTCTGAATCTACAGATAATTTGCCTTTATTTGCCATATACTAGTATTATACCTTAAATTAATATTGTTTATTCTTAGATTCCTAGAATATTCTAAAGAGTGTTTAATGGAGCAGCTAGCTGGTGGCTCTTCTTTAGAGATTCTAGGTATGTGTTTGAACTTATCTAAAATATAAACAATATTATATACTATAAGTGCCCCTGAGTCAACCTTATTCACATTGATTATATTATTATGCCCGAATTCCTGGACAGCAAAGCGGCATATTTCAAAAAATAATAATTTTACCTGTGGCTAGGTTTCGCTCGTGTGTAAAAAAATCCAAAGTGGTGCCCAGGGGTCTAATACCTGAGTAAATTAGTCGGGCTTACCTGGTAGCTTTTCGCGGTCCGATCTTCGCCGCGGATGTCTTCGCTTGGTCTGGGATTGTTTTTTAATTCAGGCGGGATAATGCCGAATTCATATAATAACAAACATAAACAAAGTTTTAAATTAATTTGACAATCTTGTTATAAACAGGTATAAATGGATCAATGCAGGGCATTTTCCCCGCATATTTAAAATAAAAGGATGGTAAACAATGAATGAATATATTAGTTATGTAAGCATAGAAAACAACGACGGTGACAATCTAAGACTGATACCGTTTGAGAAATACAACGAAAACAGGCACTATTTAGAGCAGGAATACAGCGCTCAAGTTATAGGCGGCGACGTTGCAAAAGCAAAGGCCGAAATCAACGCCCTATTCAAAGCAGATCGTAAAGAATGGGTTAAAAATGCATTCGGATATTTAGATTAATTAACTAACAAAAGGAAGGTAAAAAATGAATACATTAACTATAGAGAATAATTTGACGGTACCTGTTAGAACGCTAAAGCAGGCAAAAGAGATCGTCGGCGGCTGGACCGTTACCAAGAAAATGGAAACCATTAGCTGGAGCACATCGGCGAAGGATTGTGGCACTGGCTCCAAACTTCGCAAGATTAAAAATAGTGTCTGTTCTAAGTGTTACGCGCTAAAGGGCAACTATGCCCGCTATGCCAAAAACATAGAGCCCGCTATGCGTAGGCGCCTTGAATCAATCAATAATGCCAGCTGGGTTGACGCTATGGTCTACATAATGAACAATCAAAAACAAGTAGCCAATAGCGGCCTGTTTCGCTGGCACGATAGCGGCGACATTCAAAACCTTGACCACTTTAAGAAGATTATAAAAGTAGCCGAAAAAACGCCGCAGGTAAAGCACTGGTTACCGACAAAGGAAAGCAACCTAATACAAAACTACAAAGGCGCTATACCTAAGAATTTAATTATTCGATTGAGTGGATCATTCATTGACGGCAAACAGCCAAAGTATAGTCATACGTCAACGGTTACAACTAACAGGGAAAAAGCAACCTGCCGATCATTTGAGAACGGCGGCGCCTGTGGGCCTTGTGTTAAATGCTGGGACTCTAGCGTCAAGAATGTTAGCTATTTAAGCCATTAAAGGATCAAAGGCCCGTTTAATTGCGGGCCTGATCTTATCTTTAAGGGTGTTTAATAAAGTACTCTTAAACGTAAGATTTTTAAACTACAAAAGGAAGGTATTAAAATGTTAAGTAGTCTCTTGTTTGACCTGTTTTTATTCATTCTAGTATTAATTAGTTTGTCTTGTGTTTTTGTCCCGTTTTTTATGGCAATGAACGACAAGATCAATGATAAATTCAAGGATCAATAAACAGGCCCTGCCCTTGGTATGGGTGCGGGTAAAAAGTCCTCTTATATCGAAGATTTGGAGCCCGCTTTTTTAACGATTGCTGCAAATGTAATTGTTTTCAGCGTGTATAATTAAATATGGATAAGGAAAATATAAATATGGATAAGCAAAATTTAGATCAAGATATGGAAGAGATCAGAAAAGAGATAAGGCAAATTAACCAGCTGGAGGAGGATGAGCGCGAGTATTCCCTCTGGGATGAGTATAGGGACAAGGGCCTTAGTCCTGGTGATTTCTATTCTGGCTATTAAGGGGATAAAATGGATAAGTGGAAAGATGACAAAGTTATGATAGCCTGGTATACTCCCATCAACCCTAGTTATTTGGATGGCACATACAGACATACAAACAACTATACTGCAACGATTGTCAAGGATCGATATGGCAACACAATGAAATACGGTGATGTTGCAAGGCTTAACAGGTATAGACTTGAGCAGCGGGAGCAGTGGCGCAAGGATAATGCGGATACAATTAAAAATATAGGAGGAGTAAAATGTGGAAGGCCGAGTATGAAGTAAGGATAAAGTCAGTTGTATCTTATGACTTTATAGCAACAGTTGATGCGGACTGCCTGGAGCAGGCCCAGAACAAAGCAGAACAAGCGTACTGGAACAACGAGTACCACCGAAAGCAATACAATTCTCAAGATCACATAGACTTTGAGGTTGTAAATGTTAAGGAAGTTGTAGCGGAAAGCGACAGCCTTGATGATGATGATGATTTTCCGCCAAGGGAGGATGTATGAGAAACGAAACTAAAGTAAAGTATTTAAAAAAAGACAAAGTGCAAATAACTATGTCACTGCAAGGATATTCTAATATATGTAAGTATTTTAATTCCTTTAATGATGCTATGAATGAAGTCGGTGAGTTAATGGATTTTAGAATGAGTGAGGTTAGAGATATGGATTATTTAAGGTACACCCTTATAAATCATTTAGGTCTTGAAAAGATACAGTCAAGCGGTTATTATAGTGACTTTAAAATACCAGACAACGGAGGTAAGTAATGGGAGTATTTAAACAAATGATGATAGACAAGATGGATGAGCTTGACGGCGGTGATATAGATAGTCTCACTGAGCAAGACATTATTGATGCAATGGTTGAGGAATATATGCGTTCACAGGATTATCACAGAGAGCATATAGACCAGGAAAAAAAGATAGCTAATAATATTGACGGGTCCTGATTTGTCAGCTATAATTTAATTACTTATATCTCCTAATGTAGGTAACAACAAACTAAGATAGTCTAGGGATCAAGCCAGCTAGCTGCTAGCAAGCAAAATTCCTAGACCATCTTAGATTCTAAGATAGGGAATAAAATATGGATATGAAAGGTAGAGAATGGAAGTCAAGCAATAATCTTGTTGATTGTATTAAAGAAATGAAGATTGCAAGAAACCTCCAGCACGATGCAGACTTTGAAGACAGGCATAAAGATGCTGCATTTTATAAATCAAAAGCTGACCACTTTAGAAACCTGGTTGATCAAGGCATAGAGTTTGAGCCTTTGTTTTAGTCTTACTAAGAGTACACTGGTTTTCCTTCCTTATTTTCCAGTGTACCCTTAGTGGGATTAGCCACTAGTCAGAGGGCCTTCGGGCCGTTAATGTTAATGTTTAAGGAGTTTTATATGAGTACTATGAGTTTAGCGGGAAAGGTTGTATTTAACCACATCACAAAACCTGATGTTTACAAAGGCACTGAGAAGTATGCCTTGACAATTGCACTGGATAAAGACAGCAAGAAAATAGCCGAGAAAAAGGGGCTAAAGACCAAAGAGTATGACGGTGAAACACAGCTCACCGCCACGCGAAAGGTTGACTTCGGTGCGCCCAGGGTTTACAACAGAGACAAAGACGAGGTAGGTGTAGGACATCTATCACTCTTTGGTGACGAGGTAACCCTGAAAGTTAAGTCAGGCAGGGGCGACTGGTCTGCTTTTAGTTATCTAGAAGCGGTGCGAGTTGAAGAGAAGGCGGAGGAAGGTGAGTATGACGACTCTGACTTTTAACTAGCGCCAGGCGTGTTAGTTGGGGCAGCTACGAGGGTGGCTGCCTTTTTATTACAAAATGGGAGGAAATATGAAGAAGGAAAATGTACTTTTAAGAAAAGAACAATGCCCTGCTTGTGCCAGTAAAGGAAATGACACTAGCAAGGATAACCTGGCGGTCTATTCTGATGGCCAGACCCACTGCTTTGCTTGCGGCAACCACACAGGCTACGGGAGCAAGGAGGCACTAGGTGGGGTAAAAGTAAAAAAGAAGGATGACAGCTGGCTCAGAGACTACAGAGGTGAATACTTTAGCTTGCCAGATCGCAAGTTAAGAGCTGAGACTCTTGAGAAATACAAAGTCAAGGCCGAAAAGGACAAAGACGGCAATATAATTAAACACCATTATCCCATACACGATCAAAGTGGTGCGATGGTGGGCATAAAAACCAGGATTGTCCAGAGTAAAAAGTTTTTTGGCAGTGGTGATACTAGCAAGGACAACGCTTTGTTTGGACAGCACCTGCACAGCGGTGGCGGTAAGTACCTTACAATACTTGAAGGTGAGCTTGATGCAATGGCAGCTTATGAGATGTTTGGCAGCAAGTTTACTTTTGTCAGTGTAATCAATGGCTCCAACTGCATAGATAACATTAAAGCTAATTTAGTCTGGATAGATTCTTTTGAGACTGTAGTTCTTGCTTTTGATAATGATCAAGCTGGTATGGATGCAGCAAAGCAGGTGGCTCCAATACTTGGACCAAACAAATGCAAGATAATGGAGCTGTCAAAGTACAAGGATGCTTGTGAGTATCACATAAACAATGAATCCAAATTGTTCTTGCACGAATGGTGGGATGAATCTAGGTATTACACTGTATCTGGCGTTGCTAGTGTAGAGGATATGCGCAATGCTATGATGGAGTACAGAGACACTGAGCTGATACCGCTGCCCGATTCGTTTGGCAATCTAAATGAGATGATGCGTGGTGGTGTGGCCCGTGGTGAGCTTGTCTCTATCATTGCACACACATCTATAGGAAAGACAACAATACTCAATGAGCTGATCTATCATTTCTCAAGAAAAACGAAGGAAAAAATAGGCTGCTTTATGGTTGAGGATAATATAGATGAGACAATCAGGAAAGTAGTCAGTGTCCACACTGGTGAGAATATGCAGCTGCTTAAGCCAAACGACTTAGATGTGGATAGAATTATGAATGATGCTGTTGAAATAGGATTTGCATCTAAGATACAGCTACACGATGACGGCGGAGGAAGCATAGATTTAGAAGAGATGTTCAGTAAAATAAGATATTTTGTAAAAAGTTTAGGGTGTACTGTTATACTTGTTGATCCACTACATACTGCAATTAAGAATCTATCTAATGAGAACATCGAGGAAGTTATGGATAGATTTATTAAGCTATGCAAAGAGACTAAAGCCACTGTGATACTAAGCACACATACCAGAAAGCCAGATGATGGCAGTCATCCACATAAGATCAGTGAGTATGATGTCAAGGGAAGTGGTGCGATACCCCAGGCTTGCCATACTAATATATTGTTTTCCAGGGACAAGTTATCAGAGGATGACTATGAAAGAAATGCAACCCGCATCCGCGTTCCTAAGATGAGAAGGACTGGTCAAACTGGCGAGGCTGGATGGACATATTTTAACAGTGAGACTGGAAGACTAGAGAAAGGACATATGCCTACTTTTGGTGACAGCGATGCGGACTTTTAGTTGCGATATAGAGACTGATGGTATAGATGCCACTGTTGTTTGGTGCATCTCTGTTCACAACATAGATACGGATGAGGTGACCACGTTTGCTGGCACTTGTCTTGACTTGTTTAAGTCCTGGGTAGAGACGGATGCTGACTGCCTGATCTTTCATAATGGTATAGCTTTTGATGTGCCAGTGCTGGAGAGACTTCTTGATGTGGACTTCAGTAGTGTACAGATAGAAGACACGATGGTGATGAGCCAGTTGTACAAACCCAGACTAGATGGTGGTCATTCACTTGCAGCGTGGGGCGAGAGGCTTGGGTTTGCAAAGGGTGACTATGAAGACTGGTCCAGGTTTACAGATGAGATGCTTAAGTATTGCATCAGAGATACCAAGGTTACTACCAAAGTGTACAAGTATCTATTGAAGAATAAATTAAGCGAGGATGCCAAAGAGCTAGAGTATGAAACAAAGAAGCACTGCTCATTACAAGAGAGGACTGGGTGGTTCTTTGATATTAAAGGTGCTATTAATTTATTAGTTGAAATTAATGATGACTTAAGACTTGCAGAGGAAAAGGTGCACAAGACTTTTGTGCCACTGCCTGTATGGAAAAGCAAGACACCAGTTAAGAATAGGTTTACCAAGAGAGGGCAGAGAACTAAGCACTATCAGACAGAGGTGGACCTTCAGTGTCACACTAACGATGATGGTGACTATGGTTACTGGTCTTATCCAGAGCTAAATCTTGGAAGTAGGCAGCAAGTAGGCAGACATCTTATGCATTATGGATGGAAGCCTTCTGTGTTTACTGAGACTGGACTGCCCAAGGTCGATGAGTCAACGCTTAAAGATGTGGACATACCAGAGGCCCAGATTATTGGTAGGTATCTTATGCTGCAGAAAAGACAAGGGCAAGTCAGTAGCTGGGTTGATGAGTATAATCACACAACGAAAAGGATACACTGCAGAGTACACACGATGGGCACAGTAACGCACCGTATGTCCAGCAGCAATCCAAACCTGCAGCAAGTAACAGCAAGCAGCAAGGAGTATGGAAAAGAAATGAGAGCTTTGTTTACTGTCCCAGATGATAAGGTAATTGTGGGTGCTGATTTATCTGGACTTGAGCTCAGATGTTTGGCACATTATATGAAAGATGCAGGGTATACTGAAGAGATATTGAGTGGTGACATACACACAGCCAATCAAAAGGCTGCGGGCTTGAGCACCAGAGATGAGTCAAAGCGTTTCATCTATGCCTATCTTTATGGTGGTGGTGATGATTTGATTGGAAAGATATGCGGAGGTGGTAAGAAGTTGGGCAAGAAAATTAAACATCAATTCCTATCCAACACACCAGCACTGGCCGTTCTTAGAAAAAGAATAGAGCAGGCAGCAAAGAAAGGTTGGATCAAGACTTTGGATGGAAGAAAAGTTTATGTTCGCAGCCCACATTCAGCACTTAACTTTTTATTACAGAGTGCTGGTTCTATCATAGCTAAGAGGGCTTGGGTTATATTCCATTCACTGGCACAACAGTTTGATTACAAGCAGCTGGGTGTGATACACGATGAGATACAAATAGAGTGTAGCCCTACAGATGCAGAGGTTATTGGCAAGCTAGTTGTCCAGGCTATGGAGGAAACAACAGAATATTATAAGCTAAATTGCCCGATTACAGGTGAGTATAAAGTAGGCAAGAGCTGGAGTGAAACACACTAGAATTTTAATAAGAGAGGAGAGACAATGAAGTCTATAAACACAGTAGTGCAAGATGTATATGATCTAATGGAGTCAAAAGATTATTCTGGAGACTTAAACTCGATAGCTATGCAGGCTGGTCGAGAAGTAGAGGAGGCTTTAAAGCAAGCCTTCGAGCCTAGAGAAGACAAACGCGGTCTGAGGATGTCAGCTCTGGGAAGATGTGAAAGAGCACAGTGGTACAATTACCACGGCTACAAGCCCGAAGAGATAAAGGGCGAGGTCTACCTTACCTTCTTGCAAGGTCACATACTAGAAGCGGTGCTGGTTGCTTTGTTAAAGCTATCAGGACACACAGTAGAGGACCAGCAAAAAAAGCACACGCTGGAAGGCGTTAACGGTAGCCAGGACTGTACGATAGATGGTGAGCTAGTGGACATTAAGACAGCAAGTGCCTGGTCCTGGGACAACAAGTTCCAAGAGACTGGCCTTACTGATGATTCTTTTGGATACATCAAGCAGATATCTGCCTACGGTAAAGCAGACAACAGAAAGAAAGGATACTTCCTAGCTTTCAACAAGAACAAATCAACACTAAAGCTATGTGAACAAGAGCTAGAGCAGGACATAGATACTTTTGTTGTTGATTTAAAAGCCAAGATGGAATTAGATACACCGCCTATGAGACTAGCTAACGCTACAACTTGGAACAAAGCCAAGACAGAAGAGAAGCTATGTATGACGTGTGCATTTTGCGGTTTTAAGGAGGATTGCTTTGGCAGTCTGGATGCAAGGCCCATACCATCTGGTAAGATAACTAACTATTATGTATCAAGTGGAGCTGACTTTTGAAACAACTACCCGAACTAAAGGCATACATTGCAGCAACGTATGATGTGTGCCTGATCTGTGATGAATTAGAAATAGAGCCTGATGAACTTCTTAACGCTTTTGAAAAAAGATTAATAGAAAAGCAAGATAGATTTTTAGAGGAATTTGAGGAGAGTTACTGATGGACTACATAAGCCTAAGTGCAACCTTCATAATGCTTGGTGCTGCAGGCATATACTTTACGCACAAACAAGCGTATCAAAAAGGAATTACCGATGCTGTGCTTATGCACAGACAAGGTAGATTAAAATACAAAGACTATCTAGATGACAACGGTGAGCGTATGGTTGACATAGAGATAGACCCAATAGAGGATGATGAATGAACACACTACCAAATGATTACCAAAATTTTATAGCACTGAGCAGATATGCAAGGTGGCTGCCTGAAAAGAACAGGCGGGAGACGTGGAAAGAAACCGTAGCTAGGTACTTTGACTTTATGGAAGATCACCTAAAAGAAAATACTGAGGGTGAGCTTACTACCAAGACTAGAAAACTTCTTGAAGAAGCTGTGCTTAACTTAGATGTTATGCCTAGTATGAGAGCACTGATGACTGCTGGACCAGCACTAAAAGACAACAACATAGCTGGATACAACTGTGCTTATCTTAGTGTAGACCATCCTAAAGCATTTGACGAATGTTTGTATGTGCTTATGCACGGCACTGGAGTGGGCTTTAGTGTAGAGAGACAACACACTAACAAACTACCAGAAGTGCCAGAAGAAATGATTGATGTTGATGACATCGTGGTAGTGCAAGACAGCAAGGAAGGGTGGCAGTCTGCATTCAGAAAACTAATCAACTACCTATACAACGGTGAGATGCCTAAGTGGGACTTCTCTAGAGTAAGACCTAAAGGTGCCAGGCTAAGTAAGTTTGGTGGCAGAGCCAGTGGTCCAGAGCCACTGCTAGATTTGTTTAACTTTGCTACCAATATGTTTAAAGATGCAGTAGGCCGTAAGCTAACCAGCTATGAGTGCCATCGTATGATGTGCAAGGTAGCGGAGGTAGTTGTAGTGGGTGGTGTTAGACGTAGTGCGTTGATTTCCCTCAGTAATTTGACTGATGAGCGTATGCGAAATGCTAAGTCTGGACAGTGGTGGTCTGATACACCAGAGATGGCACTGAGTAATAACAGTGTATGCTACACAGAGAAGCCTGACATTGGTATCTTTATGAAAGAATGGTTGTCACTGTATGAGTCTAAGTCGGGTGAGCGCGGCATCTTTAATAGAGAAGCAGCCATCAAGCAAGTAGAGTCTATAGGTAGACGAGACACTGATCACGACTTTGGATGCAATCCTTGCAGTGAAATCATTTTAAGAGATGGGCAATTCTGTAATCTAACTGAGGTGGTGGTAAGGGCAGAGGACACACAAGAGGATATGCTACGCAAGGTAAGGCTAGCCACCATATTAGGCACGTTCCAGGCTTCACTGACAAATATCAAACGATTAAGGCCTAAATGGGTACACAATACAGAAGAAGAATCTCTCTTGGGAGTCTCTTTAACTGGTATAATGGACAACTCTTTTATGAATGGAAGTGCAAGCAGAGGACATCACGGTAAGAAGTCCTTGCCTGACTTCTTGATTGAACTCAAAAAGCAGACAGTAGGTACGAATAAGAAATGGTCTGCAGCATTGGGCATCAACCAGGCTACTGCAATCACAGCGATTAAACCAAGTGGTACAGTCAGCCAGCTAGTTGACAGTGCCAGTGGCATACACACTAGACACAATGACTATTACTTTAGAAGAGTAAGAGCAGATGCCAAAGACCCAATAGCACAACTTATGGAAGATCAGGGCATCCCTTGTGAAGCGGATGTTATGAAGCCTAATAGTGTTAAGGTCTTTACATTCCCTATGAAAGCTCCTAAAGGTGCAGTAACCAGGAATGAAAGAAATGCTATCGAACAGCTAGAGCTATGGCTTATGTATCAAAGATATTACTGTGAGCACAAGCCTAGTGTTACTGTTAGTGTCAGAGAACACGAGTGGATGGAAGTAGGTGCGTGGGTATACAAACACTTTGATGAAGTCAGTGGTGTTAGTTTCTTGCCACACTCTGACCACACATACCAACAAGCACCTTATGAAGATTGCAGCAAGGAGCAGTACACAGAGCTGGCTAAGAAAATGCCAAAGGCTGTAGATTGGGACTTGATCAGCAAGTATGAATTAACAGACTCAACAGTGGGCACTAAGACACTAGCCTGCACTGGCAGCGTTTGTGAATTAGTGGATTTGGTTGAGGAAGAACGAGATGTCGAATGAAATACTTAATGATATTAATGCTGCTCGCAGGGTGTGCTGAGTTTCAGACTAAGATAGATATGCACAAAGATGAAAGGCTAATCTGCAAGGCAGAAGATATGACTTTATGTAAAGGGTGGAGGACAGAATGAAAATACTTGAGAACATTTTATATACCGTTTATTTTGTAGCGGGAATGGTTTCTACAGGGTGTTTAGTTTACATAGTAATATGGCTAAATGCTCTTAGGAAAGGGTGGCTTGTATAGCACGATGTTAAATAATAAAGGAGTTAATATGTTAGAGAAAATAAAGAATGGCGCTGATGGTGCAATAGATGTTGGCATCAAGTTAATTAGCCTATCAATTATATTGCAGGTTATCTTTGGACCAAAGGTGGCTTTCCTAACTGGAGATGTAATTGGCTCTATACTAGGTATAGTATGGACTTTAGGAAATGGTGGACTAGCAGGCATCATTGCTGCTGTTATTATCTGGAAGCTACTCGACAAAGACATAGTTGATGAGCTTAAAGACTAAGCCTAAAAACTCTGGCGGTCTTGTTCAACTGGACAGGACTGCTAGACTCTACCAAGAATTACAAAAGAAAAACAAAACAACTAAGCCGAGGGAATTATGGAAAAGGGACTGGAGCAAGTAAGTGATGTGGTCAACTCACCTAATCACTACACAAAAGGAAAGATAGAAGTAATAGATTTTATATTAGACCAGAAGATGAGCTACCTAACTGCAAGTGCGTGTAAGTATTTGTGTCGTTGGGAGCACAAACATCTTGGTGAAGGTAGACTAGATGACCTAAGAAAGGCACGCTGGTTTATTGAAAAACAAATAGAAGAGATACTCAAAGAAGAAGACATCAAATGATTATCTTTCACATAGCACCAGTGGTCGCTAGCCGAGCACGGGTTACACGCTGGTCCACATACTTCCCAAAGAAGTACACACAATTCAGAAAAGAATTTAAAGAGTTGCTTGAGAAATACAAAGCACAACCAGTTGATGGCCTGTTGTATGTCAAGCTAGATTTCTATGTTCAGATACCTAAGTCTTGGTCAAAGAAGAAAACAGCAGAAAAGGAAGGCAAACACTGCGATAATAACGCTGACCTAGACAACTATGTCAAGGCAGCACTGGACAGCTTAGAAGGTAAATACTACAACAACGACAAGCAGATAGCTATGATCAGAGCAAGAAAGTATTGGTCTAACAGTGGTCGTATTACGTTTGAGATGGAGGAGTTATGACTCAAGAAGAATTGCAGCACATAGAAGCTGTTAGATTAGATACGCCAATCACAGCAACCACCAACGAGTTCTGTACATTCGATGGACACAGTGACGAGTATGTTATTGAGTTTAAGTGTAGAAGAACACATTATGATACACAACTTATAGAACACAAGAAGTATACAGCCAACCTTGATCGGGCTGACGAGAGTGGAAAGGAATTTTTATACATAATATCTACACCAGAAGGTGAGTATGTATTTAACATAAGCAAGCTGAGAGAAGAGGGCTATGATTTTAAATGGGAAGACAGACGTATGCCATCAAAGACTGACTTCGGCGGCAAGCAATATATAAACAAAAGAGTAGGGTATATATCTACTTCTTTTTCTTCTTAGTTTTAGATTGAGACATTAGCTGATTCATCTTCATATCTAACGCTTGGTTTTTAGCAACCTCGTTAGCTTTCTTATTAAACTCTTTGTATCCAGGCACTATCTCTGTTCCACAAGCCATTAGTTATCCTTTCCAGTTAGTTTCTGTATTGGTTTGAATCCTACTCCAACCGCACCAAGAGAGCCATCAAGACTCTTAGCAAACCACTCCATTAAATCACCACCAACGCTGACATCCTCTAGACCGTCTTCATCAGCAGTCCAAACAGGAGTAATCAAAGTATCATAAAGTGTATCAATGGCGCCAATAGCTGTACCACCTAGCCCAACAGCCGCGCCTTCTGAGAATCTTCCAGCACCGAAGACTAGTCCAGCTGAACCAGTTAAGCCCATTCTATCTAAAGTCTCTTTAAATGATGGGTCTTCAAAGTCTTGTCCCTTGATTGCGTCTTTAAGCATTTCACCTGTAAAAACAGCAGCATATGCAAATGCAATTGCTCCTGCTACACCAACAGCAGCTCCGTAGTCTGGAGTACATTGCTTGGGGTTTAGTTTTCTAAGCAGTCTCTTGACTACTGTATTACCAAACACAACAGGAAATGTCTTAAGCTGTGCAAAAATAGCAAACCTAGGATCAGACATCCAAAGCGGCTTGTTGCTAGCTCTTGGGTGTACAACTACATCGTCAACTACCTTTTGCATCCAAGGTATAAGCAAGTCCCTTACGGTAACATCAACCTCTCTTACATCTTCCTTCTTCTTTTTCTTCTTGTTAGCTGGAGCTACTTGTCTTGTCTCTCTCTTGACTACTGTATCTAATACGTCATCTCTTGTTATGTCTATCTTGACTCTGCCATTCTCGCCTCTGAATGCATTGGCAATCAAGCTAAAGTCTTCTCTAGTCAATCCATTTTCTTTTAGTTCACTGTCAAGCCTGCGCTGGTCTATGTCTTTTATATCACCAGCTATGATGCTGTTGGCTCTGTGGTTTAAGTTAGCCATCCACGCTTGCGCGGCCCAGTTCCTGTTAAAGTTAGTAAACTGCGTAAGCATACCACCAAGAGGAGTTCTAAAGTAAATGCTAAGAACCTTGTTTGTATCTGTTGAGAATATCTGATCTAATCTTTCATTTACCCTTGGGTCCAGGTTAAATCCAAGCGTAGCCATAGCTGTTGCACTTTCGCCAGGCGCTATGTACCTACCAGAGACACCCTTCCTTGTACCATCTATGGCATACTTAAATGCTTTAGGCAGTGTAGCTAGCATATTACCAAAGCCAGCTCTCTCACCTATCCAAGCAAGCTCTGATAGTGATGATAGTGTTGCTAGTCCTAAGTGGGTTATAGCACCTACAGTAGTAGCAAATTTAGATGCGGCCAAAGCATTTGGGTTTGCATCTTTCTTGTATATATTGTGTGATGCGTCATACAAATCATAAGCTCTGTCTGCTTCTTTTTGTGTAATCTCTCCAGCACTTTGCAACTTAGCCAGCTCTGCTTTTAATTTAGATGCATCCTTTCCAAAAATGTTAGCGGATGCAACACGAGTTGCTGCATTCTGCAAGTAATTGGTAAGCACCTTCTCTATATTCTGTTCTCTAAAGTTAAGTCCTTCTGCTTCTGCTAATGCATCTAAGTTTGCCCAAGCCTCACTTCTAGATTTTTCAAAAGATTTCTTTTTCTGTCCATCAAAGGCTGGGTCATCTGGTCTGTCTATCCTAACTGATGGGTCATAACCATTAACAATACCATCAGCAATTTCAGCAGCTTCTTTTGGACTAATCTCTTTTACCTTACCACCTTTGTCTTTAACTGCCTTTTGGCTAGACTTTACAAGAAGATCAATGAACTTATCCTTGTTAGCTTTAACTGCTTCCTTGCTAATTGGGTTGGTCAAGTAATC
>Ga0098054_1001137_pt1 | contig 13924 bp, 22 predicted proteins | sample 16_taG_FD_75048 | JGI IMG/M metagenome (GOLD analysis project Ga0098054, IMG submission 75048) | Marine viral communities from the Subarctic Pacific Ocean - 16_ETSP_OMZ_AT15313 metaG | ecosystem: Environmental > Aquatic > Marine > Oceanic | place: Pacific Ocean | collected 2015-01-18
CTTGCAAGAGTGATGGGTCGATTGAGAAACACACTATTACTTGTAGGATTTGCCTTTGGTGGTGTCCTTGCCATGATAAGGAAAACAACAGGCGCATACCGAAAACAAGTTGAAGCAGAAGCGAAACTTGCGGCGGGAATGAGAAATGTTGCCGGGGCAACAGAAGAAGGCACACAAAAGCTGATTGATTATGCTGGTGAACTCCAGAATGTAACCACTTTCGGGGATGAAAATATTATATCCGGCATGGCTATGTTGGCCACATTCCAATTAAATGAAAATGCAATTGCAAAACTTACTCCAAGATTGCTTGATATGGCCGCATCTCAACCCGGAGTACAAGATTTAGCAACTACAGCCATCCAACTTGGTAAGGCTTTTACTGGTTTGCCGAGCGCATTAACAAGGTCTGGTGTAGTTATAGATAAAGTTGGGTTAGCGATTGCCCGTGCCAAAGGGCCAACTGAAGAATTTGATTTCCTTATAGAACAGCTTGATGCAAACTTTAAAGGGATGGCTGAGTCTCTGGCGCAGACCACTATTGGTCAACTCGATAAGATGGCTAATGAAATAAGCGATCTCAATGAAGAAATGGGGAAATTAGCAATCCCCCTTGAACTCGATTGGGCTAAATTTAAAAAATCGGCGATGGAACTATCAACTTTCACCCTTGATTGGATGAAGTTAGCATGGGATGATGAGATTAATTTAAACAAGGCACTTACAATAGCGCATGATAATAAAGCTAATAGAGAAAAGGCCGCCGCGATTTTATTTAAGAAATATCAAGCTATTAGAAATGCTGAAATACAAAAAGAAACAACGCTAACAAGGCACGGCATTGATCTTTCTCGGGAAGAATTTGAACTGACAAAAGATGGAAATTTATCTATACAGGATAAAATAGATCTTCTTGAAACACAAAAAAAGCAATTAGATGAATTACATGGTGTTGGCCCCGCACAGGGAACGAGCGCCGAACTCGTTGAACTTATCACAGCGGAAGAGCATACAAAACGCGCTATTGAGAACGATATAAAAAGGATTGCGTTAAAAAAAGAATTAGCACAAGCACAATGGAAAGCCGGAGCATCGATGATGGGCAGTTTTGCCGCTCTAAATGAAGCCGCTGGCGGGAATGCGAAAGTTGGTGCAAAGATGGCACAGGCTTCCGCTATTATTAATATGTATGCTGGCGCAAATAAAGCGTTAGAACAGGGCGGTTTTCTTGGTATCGCTATGGCGGCCAGCGTAATTGCTTCGGGTATGGCCAATGTTATAAACATTGAAAAACAGATGTCACAAATGAATAAAGCGGCAACTGGAGCCAGTTTTATAACGGACGGCCCACAGATGATGTTAGTCGGGGAAAGTGGCCGTGAATCTGTAAATGTCGTACCACTTGAAGGCCCAAATATTGCTGGGCCGCAAACATCCCCTGTTAGTATAAATATCACAGGAAATGTCTTAACGAATGAATTTGTTATGGATGAAGTAATTCCGGCCATCAAACAAGCGGCCACGATGAACCTTGCATAATGTTAACTTATCCAAGTAATTATGAAAGCGCACTCCAAAGTCCGTTTGAAGAGAACTGGTTGTTCCAGCTTCATTCTGACGATACAGGCTCTAACTTTATTGGCCTGTCATTCTCCGATACAACGGTTAGTTCTGTATTCTATTATGGTGCTGTATTAAGTAAACCTTCTATCCGCGAATCAATCGACCTTCAGAAGTCGGCCGCCAAGACAACCAATCTTTCTATAACGATCCCAAATTTCAATTATAATGGCTCCGACATATCCACAGAATTATTAAATACAGGCGGGTCAACACACTACTTAAACCAACCCTTTAAGATCTACTCGCAACTGAATGGCGCATCATCTCTGAGTGACTGTTTACAAGTGTTTAATGGCCGTTTAAGATACATTTCAATGTCTGGTGATCAGATCCAATTCCAGATTGTGTCAGAGCGGCCATGGGATAATATTGAAATCCCAACCACCCAATCCACAACGGGGGTATATGTCCCAATTGCCTATGGTGATTTTACCGCCAACGACACGACGGGGTTATCAACTAAAATAAGTTTATACCCCGCTCCTTTTACATCTTCTGCTGGGAATCAATTGTTTTTTCTAACCGCCAATTCAATATCATCAAGCGCCGCCGCTAACTATTATGATAGCAACGCCGATATGTTCGTCAATCTGGCTCATAACACCGCAACAACAACCCAAGATGGTAAAGATGCGCTTGGTGTCGGTGATCAGATTATAAGAACATATCGCCTAAGACCAAATGGAACTGCGGCCTTGAATGGATGGACTGACCCGGAAAATAGTTACGATACATCTAAGACAACCTACGCAACCGCGACTGCTGTGAGTGACACGGACGGCGGCATACCTATTTCAACTGATCTTAAAATAACCCTACCCAATATCTCTGGCAAAATAACCGCCATGATTCTATACATCAAAGCAGATGTCACATTCGCGGGTGCAGTCCCCGGTGTAACAGGGACGGTTTCGATTGCGGAAAATAGCTATGGCCAAGGTGCGACCATTATAAGCAAGACATCTGCTGGGACAACTTCAACGAGTGGATATGCAGATCCCGATGGGAGTGGGAGTGATTATAGCCGAGTGATTCTAACGGGTAATGCTGCATCTAATGACGATCAACTACCAGATTCTATTACCATTCAAGTCATATCTGATGCCGATGATGATGGCTATGGATATGATTTGACGGCTACGGGTAAGATATATGATATTTATTTACAAATCACATCCCAGAATGATGAAACAGACGAGCCACAGGCAACAGCAAAAGAACGCGCAGATTTGGATACAGTTTATATTGGGAATGATGGCTTATCGAGATCCTGGACTACTGGTATTGTCACTAAAATTCACGAAGCACATCGCGATCTGATACATCGATTCACAGAATACGGGGTTGATTCTGGGGTATACACCACCCCAGAGAATTGGTCATCCGGGTTAGATGTCGATACAGAAAGGACTGATTGGCCTGTTAGATTCTGGGTCAACAAACCAACTTCATTAAGAAAGATTCTTGAAAAGCTTCAAGAAGAGGGTGGTTTTATCGCAAGGATGAGATCCAATGGTAATCTCCAATACATCGTGGTTCCGGGAAGTCCGAGTGCCAGCGAAACATTGACTGCGGACGATATTAAAAATTTAAAGGTGAGCCATGTGCCGTTTGATGAGATCGTAACTAAAATGCATATCCAATGGAATAAGAACCCGGCAAGGGGTGCGTATGCAGACGAAGTTACTTTAACTAACGGAGATAACGACACAAAAAGAGATCGTTTAAATATAACAAAAGATTTAGAGGGTGTTAAAGAGGTTAAACTGGATGCCTATGCGGATAGTTCATCGGCGCAGAGATGGTTTGATTATTACGATGGTCTAATTGGTGATTTATATATCAAAATCAGCGGGGAAATTGTCAACCCTTTGTACTATAAGTTAGAGGTGGGTGACCAAATTGCTATCGATTCCAGTTACCCATATGCACCATTTGGGGAGTCATGGTCTGGTAAAGTGTTCATGGTTACATCCACATCCCGCATGGCTCATTCAATGAAATTTTCAGCAAGGCAGATAAACTAATGGCACAATACTTCTTATATCCAGATCCAAATATGTACGACACCGGGGCGGTTGTTGCTGGGTCGGTATCCGGCATAGGAGCATCAGATACATTCACCGCAAGTTCAACAATCACAAATGTCGAGAGAGTGTCAGATCAAAATATTGGTTCAGCTATATCGGTTGGAACGCAATATCATGCGATAAGGATTGATATGGGTGCATCATCATCACCCAATGCCATTGCTCTTTATCATACAATACTCGATGATAATAATTTATCTGTATACGCAAGTGATGATTCCACTATTGGAACCGCAGTCGCATCATGGTCTACTGACAATACAGCCGGATGGAATGTCCATGATATGACTGTATCTTCCTTGCAATATTTATATATAGTGAACGATCAAGCCTTAACATGGAGTTATTGTTCTGAAATAATGGTGGGGACAAAATATACATTCGATCGCAATTACGATCTGGGGGGTAAGTTCGGTAAGGTATTCGGAGTGTCTAATGTAATGTCATACGGCGGTGTTGAATACTCACATAAAAGATATAATGGAAAAGAGACATGGGAGTGGGAATGGACACGATTAACAGACTCTCAGATGACCAGTTTAACAACCCTTCGTGATGCAGTTGAAGGTTCACGCTTTAAATTTTTATATTATGATGGTTCTGATTGGAATTGGGTTCGCATGAGCGATAAGTCACTCCAGAAAAAACAAATAGCTTACCAAACATATAATACAAGTATTCAACTGACCCAGCAATTGTCGTAATGGCATTGCCTAAAATATACGCTGATACGGCCGGGATGAAAGGCCGTACTGTTTCCCAAGGTTGGATTGAAACATCTTCTGGGGCCGGATCAACAACATTCGGTACGGCCACCGGGTTATTCGGATCTGAAATAGCTACTTTTAGCGCATCTGGGCTTGCACAATGGTCATTTGTTGCAACTTCAAACCTTACTGGCCCCGGTCGTGTTAATGATAATTTAGATGGTGCGCCAGTTAGTTTCACCGAAAAGAAAAATGGGATACGATATAGTTTGGCATCGGCTAAACAATGTGACTTTGTATCATTTTATTGCGGCAAGGCTGATTCCAATGTCACCTTTTATATTTATACATCAGATTCCGCTGGAGCCAGTTACTCGGAATTGACCAGTACATCAATAACGGCCGGGTGGAATATTGTTTCATTTTCAGCCACCACAAAACAGTACTGGGTTTTTCAAGTTGAATCATCCACTTCATCAATGGATCTGGAATTAAATGAGGTCATATTGGGTGAATTGGTGACTTTCCCCCATATGTGGGCCTTAGATGGCAAATTTAACCGTATTCCCCAAAATAAAGTGATCGAGTCAGAAAACGGCGTTGAATATGCCCACAAAACGGGCGTTTCTCGACGGAAGTGGGACTTGAGTATGCCTAATATCGATTCGACTTTTAGAGGGGAATTGGATACCTTATATGGAAATTTGGATGGAAGCGATAAAAATTTCCTATTTGTGGACGATAATTCAGATAAATACTATGTAAGAATGGCTGGGAAGCCAATCGTTGGCCAAATAGCATCTGATCGCTACTCGGCCAACATCCAGATCTCAGAATAAGTTACTTATTCTTTTTTAGTTTCTTATACCAATCGCTTGATAGGATATGCTCTTTAAGAAATTTCGCATCCTGTTGCGTAAAAACCCAATATGGCCGAGTCCATGAATCAAAATCAAAATCATCCAAGGCCCATTCGCGCAGTACCATTTCTACCCACTCTTCATAACAGCCTGTACATCGTGGAATTGTCCCTTCGTAAGTTGTAGCTTCTTTGCCACAGAAACAATCCATATCTGGCGTTACAGGAATTGCTAAACTCATTTCATTCTCCTTTTGTTAAAAAAAAAGCTACAAATATGCTACAATATACTTCTCGAGATCTTCGTGAAAACATCAGCTTCCCAAGCTGGAGACGAGGGTTCGATTCCCTTCGCCCGCTCACCGTCTGAAAAGGCATTTTCTCGAAGATAAAGTTATATTGATTTATTTGTCTCATACTCACTCATGGTCACTCATGCATTACCATAAGTTATGATGGTACGCTACAATTATGCAACATAAATACTACAATCAGTTTTAGGGGGAAGTTTAAATTGATAGTACACCGAATGCCTTTACCCGGCGCTCAATGTCTGCGCGGACATATCTCTGTGCCATCTTCTTAGTTGACCATCCGGCCAGCAGCTGAACCTCTTCCAACGACTCCCCTTCATTGAACATATTGGTTAGGGTGGTTGGCCTTAGACATTTTAAACAAGCATTCTCAAAGCCATGTTTTTCACACGCTCTTTTTAATGCCCTTGATGAAGTGGACAGATTACTGATGGTTGGTTTCATAGAATATATAGATGCGCCCATATCGATCAGTTTCTGTTTCATAGGTATAACCACAGCTTTGGGTGGTTTTTTCGCCATCTTGCCGCTCTTATGCTTCAATTTTTGGCGTTTCATCACTATACACTTATGGCCATGGATGTTATGGATATGATCTTTGGTGATACGGCCAGCATCACCCGGTGATAAACCAGTTAAATAGCATAGCATCCAAAAGTCCCGATGTGACTCCTTGATGGTATCGTCATGTATAACTTTGTGGAATATATCGATTGGGATGGGTAAAAAATCTTTTTCAGCCACTTGCTCTGGAACATTCGCGCCGCTTATTGGATTTGATTCCATATAAGCATTTGTTACGCCGTAGTCAAATAATTGCCGCGGAATTTTCAGATAATTATTAATCGTGTTGGGTGCTTTATCTTCATGGAATTTGATGTACATATTAATATCTTTGGGCGAAATGGATGTGGCGATCGTATCCGGCCCCAGAAACGCTATTAATCTGGTGTTATGTTGAATTTCATCCGCAAACCAACTCGCGCTGTGACTGTCTTGTCGCAGAAATGAAAACCACTCATTCCGCATATTTTGAAGTGAGATAAGTTCCGGGTCAACGATACCAAATTGCGCCAATCCCTTTTTGAGATCCAACTTCTGGCGAATGCGTTCCGCTGGCGCTCTGTGGGTTATTGGGTTAAGCGAAAGTTGTTTTCTTGATTTACCCGTCCCACTAAAATACCAATAGTACTTACCTCTTTTACGGATAGTACCCATCAGATATGATCACAATCGGGGCAACCTTTGTCCAAGCAAGTCATCATAGCATTAGAATATCTCTTGCCATTAAGACCGAACTCTTTCGCTTTTATGTGCATTGTGCAATGGTTACCATTTTTCTTTTTTAATCGAATTGTCAAGTTTCTATCTTTTTGAGTCAATGCTTTCTTTGTCTTCTCTAAATCGTCTTTATGTATAAAATCTAAAATATCAGAACCAATCATTTCCTTTTCCGTCCAGCCGAGCGCCCTTTCGAGTTGGGGGTTTATTGATTTAACTTTACCATTGCGGGAACAGGACATTGGATTAGGACTGTGGTAAAAAGTCCAATGCCATTGTTTAGTGATGTTTTCAAGTAGTTTAGCCATCTCTTCAAAGGCTTCTGGGTGGGGTTGGAAGCTTTGTTCATTCTTTTCCAATTGATCAACTTTATCTTTAAGTTCGTTAATTTGTACTAATTGATTCTCCAAAATTCTGTCTTTAATGTCCGTACTCATACTTAATGGTTTCTCCTTCCTTGTTTTTAACCGTGACCGTGAGCCACCATCTGGGTCAAAGTCAAGTTTTATTTTTAAAATCTTAGATACGGTGGCCAGCGTATGCCGTCTTATATTATGGCCTTTGCTCCATTTCCCGATTTGTTGACGGGAATATCCTAAAGTATCTGAAATTTCTTCAAGCGTATCACCCTCTGCCCTAAGATTATTAATGATCGTCTGGATAACAAGGGAGTTATCTTTGTATTTTGTTACATCCATTGGTTGCCACACCTTTCTCACATTTTATTTAATAAATGGTATAACAAGTATACTAATGGTAACCCACCAATGTCAATGGTAATGCATAAGTGACCATGAGTGAGTATTTTTTAAAAATAATACTTGCTCATTTTTATTTATTTTTCATACTTTGTGTTAACATATGTTAACGAAATATAACATTTTTATAACCCCCGGCACACATTTGCTTTTATGTGTTTTCCTTATGAATGTGTCGGGGGTTAGTTATTAATACAGCGGGATTCTTGGATGTTAATATGAGTGAAATTGAGAAACTTATAATCAAAATCCCAGATGGTCAGAATAGACTCGATCTGATCGAAGGGATCATAAAATTTGCAGAGCGCAGAGGTTGCGTAACGGAAACTAATCCACATATTAAGCCAGTAAATAAAGAGGTACAAGACAATGAAGAGCAAAAGGTACGCCAAATCCTCGGCATCCCGCCGGATTAAAAGCCGCAGATATAAGGAAGGCTCACGATTCCAAGCTATGGTCATGTGGGAAACACCCCGTGAAGATAGCGGCGAAGTCTATTATAACTCAGACCATTACGGAGATTTGATTGACAGTCTTCTTGTAATTTTTAAAGACGAATACCCCCGTATTTCACTTTCCAAAAACCCAGTTATAAAGATGGCCACCGATAACGGCCAAGATATACTCTGGAAAGTAACCGACAATATCAAGCGGATGACCCAATGATTGATTGTAATCACCACCAATTCATCGACACTTGCGGTACTTGCTGGTTTAAGAGGGGGATGGCTGAAACCAACTACGAGAAACGGATTAACTGTTTCAATATGGCGCTAATTGTCTTTGATGCAAAAATTAATACAATAAAGGAAAATACTAATGAAAAACATACTCGCACACATTAGCTGGTATATGGGGAGATACGGCGTTTCGATAATATTGACGGTTATGACTGTAGTCGTAATAATTAATTGGTTTAGGGGGATTTGATATGGGAAAGGATGGAAAAATAATAGTGTTGCACGAAAAGATGGTTGATATACAGACAAATCTCAAAGTACCAAAAGGTCAAATAAACAAATTTGGAAATTATAAATACCGTTCATCAGAAGACATTCTTGAAGAGGTAAAACCTCTTTTAAAAAAACACGATCTCACGCTCAAGGTTGATGAAGAGTTAATTGAAATTAGTGATCTGGTATGTATCAGAACTACCGTCACTATTACTGACCGGGCAGATGAAAAGATGAGTGCGGTGGCATATGTTGGTGTAGATCCAAACAGGAAGGGCATGGATATAGGACAGTCATTCGGTGCATCATCGTCGTATGCTAAAAAATACGCTTTAGGTAATCTATTTCTTCTGGATGATACCAAAGATCTGGATGCCATCGATAATAAGGCAACCCAATCGAAACCGTCCCCCAAGAAACAATATAAGAAATCAGCGCCTAAATCGATAACTGAATCTCAGATAAAGAGATTGCGGGAGTTATGTAAAGATGAAAAGGTGAGCGATAAAACCGTCAAACATATTGCTGGTGGTGTTAAGGGAGACAAGTTCACAAAGGAATCGGCCGCCCAGCAGATCATAATGTTAGAAAAGGTGATAAGGGATGAAAAATAAAGAAAATTATCAGAAAATAAAACTCACTCAGATTAGTGGTGTTATGGGTTTCTATAAAAATTTAATAAACGCTGGGCGTGTCATGCCAAATGGATCTGCTGAAAAGCGTTATCAATTCTTGGCTGGTGAATATGCTTCTGGGAAAAGATATATGAAAGACTTGAGGGTCGAAGAGCCAACCCGTAGTAATGTTGCCACACCAGTTACTAACCCGGCGGCGGCCGCCAGATCCTCAAAGTTTTTAATGATATGAAAAATAAAAACTTAACCCAGCTTACGCCGAGACAGATCGCTGAATATGAAATGGTTCATGTGAATACAGTATTGAGTTGGATTGCAACCGGGGAATTAAAGGGCAGAAGGCTGGGGCATCGTACTATCCGGGTTAAAATGTCTGACTATCTGGATTTCTTAAAGAACGGTACTAAATGAGCGATAAAATATTAAAAGAAGTCGCTGAAAAGTACCCCCAGACCATGGAAGAGATGCAAAACTTAATTAACTGTAATCTCAAGGTCTTTGCGGCCAAGCAATTGGATTACGGCCCAAATAACATAGCCATGAACGGTAACGACCACTTGGCTTTGCTGGGTATTGCGATCCGGGGTAATGATAAGATTCAACGAATCCTAAATCTTTTAACTGAAGGCCAACAGCCAAAGAATGAATCCCTGGAAGATAGTTTTTTGGATCTGGCCAACTATTGTTTGATGGCCTGTATAGTTAATAGGGGGAAATGGGGCAAATGACCGTTGATTACGACAAAGTAGGGGAAGTGTATGACTCATCGGAAGAGCCGGAAGAAATAACCCCGTTGAATCGCGCACATAACGACCTAAATATTGCGATCGTGACACTTGATTGGTATGCAAAGAACGCATATACAGATGATACTGATTTCCGTGGGGCCGCTCAAGAAGCATTAAGAAGAATTTATAAACGAAAAGGATAAAAGATGACAGACAAAAAAAAGCTATTTGTTAGGGGAACCTTTAAAGAGAAGGTATTCGATAACGGTGGGATTATTATTAAATGTGCGGTCAACTTAGATGATCTATATCAACACGCGGACGAAAAGGGTGTTGTCCGATTTGATGTTAAGCGGAAAAGAGAGTGCGGTGAAGACGGGAAAAGCCATTATGGTGAGATTGACACATGGAAACCAGATCCCAGTAGGCGCTCTGCCCCGGCACAAAGCGATGATGATGGAGAATTGCCCTTCTAAATAATTGACCACATACCAATGCCGCCTGTTCTCCACATACAGGCGGCACAAGCCATGCATATAAACAAAAATTTCAACAAAAAGTTTTCATTTTCAATTCTGGGGAAACCAATCCCCCAGAAGCGGCATCGCCATACATCAACTGGTAAGTTTGTTCGCACTTATGACCCCTCAAAGGATGATAAGGCTGCATTCCTTAAAAAGTGTCTGCTCCAGCGAGATCCATTAGAATATAGATGGATAAAACCTCTGGAGCATAAAGGATATGTGGAAATCTTCATTGACTTTTGTATGCCCATCCCAAAAAGCACATCTAAAAAGAAGACCGCTGAAATACTGGAATGGATTACCTACCATAGCAAGCGGCCAGACATAGATAACCTTATCAAGTTCGTATTAGATGCGTTAAGCGGCCATTTCTGGAACGATGATGCGGTAGTCGCCAAGATAACTGCTTCTAAAATATATGATGAGTGTCCACGGACTGATTTTGAAATTATTTACCGGGGTGGTTTACAAAATTGACTAAAAAAAAGAAATATGTGAAGCGCCCTTTCCCCCGAAAAGGTGTGGATTGGGACAAAATAAAGCGCGAAAAAAAAAGATGCCAAGAATAAATCTTCCGTAGCGGACAGAATAGAGGAAACAATATGAGTCCAAACCGAGCCGCTAAAGCAAGAAAAAGACAGAAGTTTCTCAAGCGTAAGAGTATAGCAGAGTATAAATCTAAGAAACGAAGGGAGCGTAAGGATGCCAGAAAAGAGAAATAAAGAATATTTCAGAAATGATGATTGGAAGCAATGGAAGATGGGATGGCCTTATCGTGGAGATGTGGAAGATCCTGTATATATAATGGAACGCTCTGAACTTTTTAAGGAGAACGGCAACGGCTGGTGGTATTTGCAAGGGATATTCCCCAAAGAAGTCCGGGATAAACAATGAGCGATAAAGACAGAACATATGCACAGCGGAATGATGGCCGGGTTAACCTTGCGGAAATTCGTGCGGAAGAATTTTTCAAATCCCATGAAATGAAATATGTCAGATATGGATTCGACGAAAAATGTGATAGGGTTGATTTCGATATGTGGTGGAAAATACCAGAAGAAATTAGGTCTGCACCAGATTATATAGTGTCCAATGATGATACGGTATTTTTTGAAGTTAAGGGGTATTTCGGGGAATTAAAGATCAAAATGAATGATATGGTTGCCTATGAGCATTGGTCTAAAATATTGCCTGTTTGGATGTTTGTAAGGAACTGCGAATCTGATAAAGAATATTGTGTTGAGTGGAAAAAAGTAATCAAACATATGAGCAAATGTAAGGTAGGCCACTACCCGGATAATGGCAGAACATACTTTATTATAGATGAAGCATTTTTAGAAAAGGAAAACAAAATAAGGAGCCAAAATGGACAAGCATGATGCCCCCAGTTTTCAATGGTATCCCAAGGATTTTTTGGCAGATCCAGATGTGATGCAAATGAATTTTGCCCAAAAAGGTGCTTATATAGTTCTTATATCATACCAATGGTTGAATGATGGTTTACCCAAAAACACTTCTTATATAAGAAATCTTTTGGGGGGTACACCTAAATGGAAGCAACTATGGGATGGTGTGAAACATAAGTTCGTTGAGATTGACGGTAAGTTGTACAATAAGAGACTTTACAAGGAACGGCAAAAGCAGATAGAACACCGGAAAACAGCATCAAAAGCGGGTAAGAAGGGTGCTGAAAAGCGATGGCAATCGCATAGCCACCCCATCGATTCGCCAATGGCGAAAAATAGCTCTTCTTCTTCTTCTTCTTCTTCTACTTCTATTGCAATAAGAAACCCCCCTATATCCCCCCAAGGGGAATCGGGTGTTTTGAAGAATTTTAATCTAAAAAATATCGAGAAAATTTATTCGATTCTTGTTTCCGAAAAAGAGGTTGAGCGATGGAATAGAACTGGTAAGCTAATGAATCAGCCTACCATAAATGCGATATCAAGTTATCTGAATCAGCATGGCGATATCAAAACTGCTGTTGAATATGCTGAAGAAAGAAAGCGGTTAAGGAAAGAGGGTAAAATGGTATCCAAGTTAGAAAAATTCTGTAAGACGGATTGGATTAATTATGCCCCGGAATCAGATGAAAATGCTTTTGAAACTATAAGGTCTGAAACGGTATGACGGACATTATTGATATTTTGGAAGCATTATGGGATGCGTACGGGAGAAGCAAAAACGAAAACCAGATTCGAGTCTATGTGAACTGGGCTAAAACCACAGATACTAATAGACTGAAGAAGGTGGTTGATACATGGATTGGCAATGAAAAGTTTTTCCCGTCGCTCTCAGATCTGAGGGGTTTGTATTCAAACCAGAATAGAACATTCGTAAGTATAACTCATAGTGAGGAGTGTTGGTTCTGCGGCGGTGTGGGTATGATACCATCAATTGATTCCAGAGAAAATCGGCACTACATCGTTAATTATGGATGCAAGTGTACGAACTTCACTACATCGGGCGTAGAACCATACTTCAGTAAGTTCCCCAAACTTGAATATGGGGAATATGCTGATAAGTTTGATAAGGATGAGTTTACCTACCCCCAGATTGTTGATATGTACTTAATGAATGAATTATTACCCCCTAAAGAGCGCATTGTTGGATTTTGAAACTTTTACGAGCAAGCTGGGAATTATTCAAAGCGACTTTCTTACTGTTGATTGCACTCTTGATATTAAGCGCGATCTTTATGGTAGAAGGCGTTTTAAAGATCTTACGGAAATTCAATTGGATAAATTGATGAACGCCTATAGATGGGAATATCGAAGGATCCAGAAAAAAAGAGATAAACAGCACTATAGGAAGTCTGATTGAAGAAAAAGGGTAGGGGGGGGTCAGAAATTAGAAAAATTAATCAAACTTTGATCCTGGATCTAAAATACCATTTTCCCCCCAGCATATAATATAAAGGAATATGGTCAAAATGGGAAAATTCCCTCTCTAATCGGGTCATTTAAACCCTTACTTTAACTAATTTTTCAATTCAATTTTAAAAAATTATTTTAACCCGGAAAAATATTCATAAAATAATTTATGTATAATATTTATAAAATTATCAAATTTTAGCGGCCCGGTTTTGGGCGCGCGGGTGTAATCTCGGGACACTTTCCCGGGCGTACTTTCCCCGCTGGCCCACAATCATTTTTCAGATTTTAGGCTAAATTTAAAGGGCCGTTTCCGGCCGTTTTATCCTTTGGCTATATTTCCGGCGGCCAATCCAAAAAAAGCGCCGTTATACCGTCGTAAAAGGCCAAAAAAAAGCGCTCCTATTACGGCGCGCTTGTTTATTTTTTATGCTTAGCCAATATTACTTGATTCACGCCGGGATTAATACGGCGTAATATCTCGTATAAAAGTGCTGTTAATGCTCTTTTCATATGTGTTTACCTTATTATTTAAAAAATACTTTAGCGCCCGGCCATAACTTGAAATATGCGCGGCCC
>Ga0098054_1001141_pt1 | contig 13899 bp, 19 predicted proteins | sample 16_taG_FD_75048 | JGI IMG/M metagenome (GOLD analysis project Ga0098054, IMG submission 75048) | Marine viral communities from the Subarctic Pacific Ocean - 16_ETSP_OMZ_AT15313 metaG | ecosystem: Environmental > Aquatic > Marine > Oceanic | place: Pacific Ocean | collected 2015-01-18
GAGTTCTGGCGCATAAATGTCATGGCCCTCTGGTATGATTAGTTCACCGATAGAGTTGTCCCAATTGGCGACTCCACGGTCATCTAACCACATAATGTAATCTTTCATATTGCTCATTGTATCATAGTTCCTTTGCTTGTCAAGAGTTTTCTACTCGATTATATCCATTGGCGATGCATTCATCCCATCGTTTCTGGCCCTCTTCTCTGGTGAGGAATTCAGTGTCCAAATCACCCATTCCAGTGGGAATGAATTTGGCGACATCATGGTTATAGAAGAATTGTACTTTGTATTGGGGGTCGTTGTTTGACTTGTGTAAACCGTATTCGGTGAAATGGTCGTTATCGAGAAGATTTGAATTGTTCAGAGATTTATGGAAATCGCCATATTGGCCCATAATCATTTTACCATCGTTCAACCAATCCCGAACCAATGTACCATTGTCGTGTACTTCGTCAAGAAGTTTACTGGCTGGCATCCACCAATGTTCTGCTTCAGCATCCCATCGCCCACCATATCGTTTGACATCATTCTTCTCGTCAAAGAGAACAGCCAGTTTATAACCGTCAAATACGCATTCTTTTTCGTACTTGGTATAGGTCTTTCTAAAATCATGTATTTCTTTAGATTTCATAGTCGTTTGTGAATCCTTGCTCGATTAGAGAGTTCCAAAATGTTCTTGCGAGTGGCGTTTCATAGTTCCCATTAATCCTCGCATTATCGTAGGGCCGCCATCCGTGTCCATCATCGATTAACACGATTACTAGATTAGCACCTTGGGGTTTAAACATATACTGGCATCCAGTGTTATGATTGATTAGACAGAAGTCTTTTGAGTGGAGTTCAGTTGTATTCAAAATGGACACGCATTTCCTTCTGCGGATGCGGGTGCATTTTCATCGGCATCGAAGTCCGTTTCAGCATCAACCTTATCATAGAGGCGCATAAAAGTTTCTTTGGTATCATCATCGAAACGGTTAAGGCACTTTGAAAGTGCTTTTTTCTTATCCGAGAAGATTTCAAACGCAGTAATGATATTTACCAATCGGCGAGTTGAGATAATATCGTCAATCGCACCCTCGGCATATGTTTTGCGGATGATGTCAGACCATTTGCAGAGATTTTCTACAAAATCTGCATCAGGGCAACCTGCTTTTGTGAGAATTTTCTTCTCAACAGCCATTGAAGGATATGGTTGTTCTTCAGTGAATGCGAATCGTTCAAGAAATGCTTCATTGACGATACCAGTTCCTGCGAATTTACCTGTATCATCGCCACGGCCTTTTGTATTAGCAGTTGCGATTACGATGAAATTCGGATGAGCAGTTACCCATTCACCGATTTTCTTCAAGTAAACACCTTTACCCTCAAGGACTGGCTGGAGGCACATCATTTTATATGAACCAAGGTCGACTTCATCAAGAAGTAAAACCCCACCAGTTTTTAAAGCAGTGGTCACAGGACCATCTTGCCAAACTGTATTACCATTGATAAGACGGAAACCACCAAGTAGGTCATCTTCATCAGTTTGAACAGTGATATTGACACGATAGCATTCTCGTTTGAGGTCTGCACAAACCTGTTCCACCATAAAGGTTTTACCATTACCCGAAAGGCCAGTAATGAAGATATTTTTCTTCCCTACTTTGACATTCGATTGAATGGTTTTTTTGATATCTGAATAATGACCCCATTTGACGAATTCTGGCGACTTTGAAGGCACTAGAGATTGTCGTTCACCACCGGTCATACCCATGGCAAGGTTCATATCAGAATCGACTGTTTCGACAGCACCCTGTACCACAGGCACAGGATTTGCGATAACAGGTGCAACCTTGACGGCGGCAACTGCTTTTTTAGGTTTGGAAGTTGCAACAGGAGCAGTTCCACCGTCTAATTCTGGTACATGGTATAAACCACGACCAGCACGGCGAGAATCGTCTCGCATAATCCATGCAGGAAATGACATTCCGTGATTTTCACGAAGTTCACGCATATCGTCTCTCGACATTGGCGAGGTCATACCCTCGGATTTTGCGAGGTCGATAAATGCTTGTTGTTTTGGTTTTAAAGTCATATTTTAATTTTTGCTCCTAAATGCAAGTTTTTCGTTCAATTTATGCGGCCATTGTACCACAAATCGTCATAGTGTGCAAGTGACTTCCCCCATTTTCGGATATCCCACTGACACTAGGTCGTCAGTAGCCATATAAGTCCTTTCCTGGCAAGCACTTACACGGCAAAAGACGGCATATCTGCATCCTCGATATTACCCCAAAAACGCACTTTGTGGATAACTTGTGGATAAGCCGGTAAACCCTTGGGGCATAAGGACTTACCGGCAGGCGGCGTTGAAAGCGAGTTGACAGCGCGAGAGGGGTGTAAGTGTAGTGGTAGCAAGGGGTTATGTGGCGACTGACGACCTAGTGTCACTAACAAAACCCTAAAACCCCCATTTTGTGATACTGCACCACATATAGAGGGTGATTTATGGTACAATGTGCGTATGTCTATCACTAAAAACACCCCAAAATCCGTAAATATCACTGCTAAATCTCTCCTTGCAAAGTGCATGGCGACCGAAAATATTCGAGTGACCCATGACTCATCTGCTGAAACGGCTGCATTCGATGTTAAAAATCGGGAACTCGTTTTGCCTGTTTGGAAAGATATGTCCAATTCAATGTACGATATGTTGGTTGCCCATGAAGTATCCCACGCATTGCATACGCCATTCGATGAGTGGTTGAAAGCACTTGAGGGTATGAAAAATCCTAATGCATTTAAACAAGTGTGTAATGTCGTTGAAGATGCTCGCATCGAACGAATGATTAAAGACAAATTCCCTGGCGTTCGTAAGGACTTCGCCCGTGCGTATGGCCAACTTCATACTCAAGACCTCTTTGAGTTGAACGGTGTCGATATCGATAAGATGGGTTTGATTGACCGACTGAATATTCACTTTAAACTTGGACTCTTTGGTTTGATTCAAGTGAATTTTAGTGCTGATGAAAAGCAATTCGTTACACGAATGGAAAATACCGAAACTTTTGATGATGTAATTACACTTGCAAAAGACCTTTTAACCAATTGGGAAAATGAACAAGAAGACCAAAACGAATCTGGCGATAGTCAAGAATCACAAGACGGTCAAGAATCACAAGACGGTCAAGAATCACAAGACGGTCAAGAATCACAAGACGGTCAAGACGGTGAAAACGCTGTCAGCCCCGCCGAAGATGGTGCATCTGAAACATCTGAATCAACCGATGGTGCTTCTGATGAAGCATCCGCAATGAGTCAACCAAACCTCGATGACATTCAAGGTGATAGCAAAGACCAACAAGACGGTGAAGAAAACGGTGCTGGCCAAGGTACTGATGAAAACGGTGAAAACGGTGAAGACACTGACGAAAACGGCGAAGTTGCAGATTTCAATTCAATGTCATATGAAGATTACAGTAGCGAAGGAGGCGCCTCTACGCCTAGTCAAACACAATCCGCATTCGATAAGGGTATGCGAGATATGGTTTCAATTGGCACAGGAACATACAATTACTGTGATATTCCTGAATCAATGATTCTTGACAATTGCATCATGGACCACAAAGATATTGCAACTCGTTGGAATAAATTTAATGCAAATGAAAGAAGAACCAGTTCTGACTCATACACCGAAAACGTCAACACAATCAGAAATGATTGTGATACATTCATTTCAAAATCAAAAAGCATTGTAAACCACATGGTTTCACAATTCCAAATGAAGCAAAATGCCAACCGAGATGCAAGAACACTGATTTCAAAGTCGGGTATTCTTGACACAACATCAATGATGAACTACCGTTGGTCCGAAGACATCTTCTTGACCAATACTGAAGTTCGTGATGGTAAAAACCACGGTATGATTTTCTTCCTAGATTGGTCTGGTTCAATGGATTCAATCATGAAAGATACTGTAGAACAACTTTTCATTCTTACAGAATTCTGCAACAAGATTCAAATTCCGTTTGAAGTATACGCATTCACTAGCAAAAGCCTGCTTGGTGATGACGAAGATGGCAGTCCAATCAAAGATTTCAGCCAGAAAGTTCATGCACAAAATTCCAAGACACAATTAAATCCTCATAATTTTACTCTACTCAACTTCATATCATCACGAATGAACAAGCAAGAATATAAAATTGCAATTCACAATCTTTACATTATCGCAAACAACGACTACTACGGACCTAGTGCATTCCGAACTTGTTGCACGCCTCTTAACGAAGCAATCATGTGTGCTTTGGACATCGTACCAAAGTTTCAAGAATCAACAGGTGTTGAAATCGTCAATACCGTATTCCTTACAGATGGCCAAGGCCAGTCAATGGGTGCATACGGTGGATGGTCTAGTGCAAAGACAATCGTTCACGACCCAGTGACCAAGAATGAAGTCGTTGTGAGTGATTCAAACCACATGGCTGAAACAAATGCATACCTTGAATTGCTCAAATTGAGAACACAGTGCAACATCATTGGCATCTACCTTCACCCACAAGCAAATGTCAACAATCTTCGATACCGTTTCCTAGATGATGCTGACATCGAAGAATCAGTGAAACTGTATAAAAAAGAAAACTACTGCCTTGCTAGTGAAACCAAAACAGCATACGATGCCATGTTCATCGTTAAAGGCCATATGAATGCGACTGAAGACATCTTTGAAAAGTTAAACGATAATCAGTCCCACGCACAAATGCGAAATGCGTTCAAAAAAGCCGCAGGTGGACACAAACAAAGTCGAGTCATCGCAACAAAGATGGTTGATATCTTTGCGGCCACTGCATAACTCTCTAGAGTATAGACATGACTCCTCTGCTGCCCCGTGTAGTAGGGGAGTTTTTAATTGGAATTCGGCAATCGTTGACAGCGCCGAAACCGCATTATTGGGGGTGCCCTCATAGGGCCCTGCCCAGTGGCATTCAGATTCTATCCGTCCCAGTCTCCGCGGAGATTGATCCATACAGAAGACGCATATATAATTAGGAGGCCCATTATGGCAAAGGCAAAACGGCAGTACGATATGGTGAAGGTAACCTGGGTTGACGCGGAAGAGGTGGGCGAAACCGGGTGGAATAACCTGAAAGCACAACTCCGGTCGGCATCTAAGCCGTGTCCTACTATGCAATCAGTGGGGTTTTTGGTATATCAAGACGAACACCACATTTCACTGATAAGTTCTCTAGGGCCAGACATATGCGGCACATGTGAGAAGATACCGATGGGTTTTGTGAAACGCATTGACAAACTGACAGTCACTCCCCCTAAACCGTCATAATGACAGTCAAATGGCCACAGATACCCTCTAATAAACTCGACATTTCTAATCTCCCACAATTCCCCACATCACCCCATAAATAAACACCAATTTCTCAATTGGCGTTATCGTAAACAAAGTTTTCTAGGATACATTACTACATCTTTTTAGCAACAGCCTGCATTCCTCGTCCTGCACTCCTCACTAATTCGCCACCAACTATTCTGGCATCTCCCTTGTCAACTATTGGCGATTTGATAGGTTTGTTTGAGTGTTTGTCTTTCCAGTACCTGTTTAGATGGTCCACACGGCCTTGCGATTTGACATTCTTTCCTATTAGTTCAGTAGTCCTACCTAACTTTTGAACATTCTGTGGTAATTGCTTTATATTCTTTGGATTGATAGTTTTCAATGCCCTTTGATTGAATGCTTTATTCATCATGGGAAGGCCAATTTCATTTATTAGTTGTATAAATGTTTTCATTTGATATTTCCTGTTGCGTCAATCATAATCGGCCTCCCACCTCCCCTTCCCAAAATTGGCGTCTTTATCCCACTTTCGTTTACCTGCCAATCCCTTTCTCATTATTGATGGGTAATGTTGCCTACGATGGTGACCCCCACCTAACAGGGCCACCTTCCACGCCTCCTTGCCTTTATACTGGTCTGTCCAACTTTTTTTCTTCGGTTGTGCATCGTGCCATTTATCTATCTCTTTTGGATTACCTTCTATATGTTTTCTTCTACCTCTCGCGATGTATGGCGTCCATACCCTCTGGGACACCGTCCTCCTTTTGCCCTTTGCAGGCATGATTGGATTATTCTTTGTGGGTTTTATGCGAACATTGGGTATCTTATCAAGAGGTTTTTGTGGGGTTTTATGCGTTCGTGCATCTTTTTCTGCGTATGCTGGGCCGGGGTCTTGTTGTGGAACAGTTCCAAGACTGATGTCTCGGGCGTCACGGTTTGGATCTCGGATTGGGCCCATCCCCCCTTGGGTTCTGTGTCTGATGATGGCTGTTCGTTCCTTTGTTGCCATCCTATTCAGTTTCTTTTTGAATTTGGGTGACAATTTGGGGTCATTGGCAGCCCTTGCATATCCTCGTTCGGTCTTATAGTTGCTCTGTGCGCTGGCATCAGGAATATTTTTTTCACTCGGCACGCGTGTCTTTCGGGTCATTTGCATGCCTTCGGGCGGTGAGCCTCTGTTTGCAAACGAAGAATCGTCTTTGTATTGAGAATATGCTGGTTCTTTGTCTCCTTTAAGTTCCCATCCTCTGCTACGACCTGCTTCCCTGGCTCTTCTCTTTGCAACTGCCCTTACCCGTCTTGGAGTGGCAGCGATAAGTTCATCCAATTGACAAGCATCGAATATCTCTTCAGTTAGTTGTGTATCTAAATATTGTATAAATGTTTTCATTTCCCTTTATATTCCCCTCTCCATTTGGGGTCATCAAATCTTGTTCCACCCACTTCTGCATCTGTATACTTGCCCCTTTTAAGATTTTGCATGTAATTGTGAAATCCTTGTTCAGTTGCACCCGACTTATCACCAACACGAATTGCATTAAGTCTACTCTTAATCAATTCTACATCATGCACATCAGGTGGGTCGTTCATGTTTTTACGACCACTTGTTTTTTTTGCTAGTCTTTCTTTCTCATGCGCCACATATGCCTTCACTTCAGGAGTTCGTTGGTTCTTGATTTTTGTGAATACCTCATGAGGGACTAGTTTGCCTTTGGCCTCTATGAGTTCTTCAAGTAATTGCGTATATGTTTTCATGTTACTATGTATCAATCAATATTGTTGATGACTGAACTCATGTCCTTGATATTCTGGATGATGTTTAGCCATATGTCTATGCACATCATCAGCAGCCCTTTGAATGGCTTTTGGATGTGGTTCTCTCTTTTTAGAAGTCACATGCACCTGAACACTATACTCTTTATTTTTATGGTCTATCCTGCCTCTTGCGTGTATCTTTGCATGTTTTTCGTGATTGATTGCTTCACCCCATTCATAATGCGAAAGAGTATCAGAACTTAGTGGCGTTTTGAGCATCTTTCCACCATGTGGCTTACTATACAATTCGATGTGTGGATGTTCCCATTTTCCTTTTATGTGTCTGGTTCTTGGATGACCCACTTCAACGTAATCTAGTTTTCTTTTGGCGAGAACTTCCTCTTTGATGAGTTGTTCCCTGAACTGCGCCATCGTGCTACCAATACTTGTTCGTTTACCGGCAGCCTGCTTACCACCCAACCATGCATACCAATCATATTTTGATTTAATATACTTATCTCTACCCTTCGCAACTTTAACTTCAAACAACTTGAAACCATCCTTTTCAAATGGCAGATATTTGTCGTCTAATACCTTTGCACCTAGTTTAGCAGATTTCTCATCCCATCCTGTTATACTGCCATGTGTGGGGTCTAGTACAAACATGCAATACCCCTTCTTCTGCAATGCTTCTTCAATGTATACATTGTTGTCTGCAAGACCATTTTGTAATTCTTCTATATGTTCTTTTGGGAAAGTTTCTGGTGCATCTGGCCAGGCATCATTTATTATTTTAAGTAGACTTCTTTTGTTCAGACCGAATTTGCTCAGATTGTTTGCGACTTGCTTGATGTGCCAGTTTCTAAAGTTGGTAGTAGATGTGTTTATCTTATTCTTTAATGTCCAACCCTTAACGAATGTCTGTCTTTTCTCTGTGATGTATTGTATGAATGATTTCATCGTGGCATCCTCTGGTTTTGTTGCATCATCTGGTTGTTGTTGAATTCGTCATTGATAAGTTCAATTGAACCCTTCTCTGATTTTTCAAATGTAGTGTCATTGTCTTGGTCTAGATGTTTTAGTATCTCTGCGAGTCGTTCTTCAATCATGTCTACCTTTGGTGCAAGTACACTCTGCGTTGCTTTGATGTCTGTGAGGTTTGCATCTATTCTTTGGTCAATTGTCTGTACACCATTCCATAGTTGTAAGGCTGCACCCATGAACACACTTGCAACCAATACGGTTACTGCATTAGATACTATCTTGTTCCAGTCTAACTTCATTTTAATCCGTACATTTTCTTAAACTTTTGTATATCTTGTTTAGATAGATTACCAGATGCAATGTGATGTTCTTTTCCTGTCTTTGGGTCAATAGCAAGTAAAATAATAGCATTGTCATTGGCCTGTGGTGCTTCTGGATGTTTACCGTGATGTACTTTTGATTTCCATCCTCTTATATCGATTTTCTTTCGTTTGTCTTTGAATATGTTTTTTACATTCTTGACCATAGATTTAAAATCTTCGTCCAACAATTCTATTTCAGAAAGATTCTCGATGATTGACGATGATATTTGTTTGTTGTTATGTGCATTCCATAGTGCAGCCACTTCTCTTGTGTTTGCGACACCTACTCTTGAAAGTTTTAGTTTTCCTGAGTTCATCAGTGTCATGACTTTTAATATGAATTTTAATGGGTCATCATACTTATTTACCAGTGCCATTAGTTGCTTGTTCTTCTCATATGAAATAGGATATGCCTTCTCTGTAGTATATTGCTTGAATGATTTCATTTCTTTACCTTTGCATATGGTTCTCTTACATCCAATTTACCCTTCTTGAGTAAGTCTGATGCTTTCTTTTCATCACCCTTGTCTGCATCAATGACGGGCATATCAATTCGTGGTGGTGCGCCTTTTGGTGGTCCGTTGCGTTGTATAAACTTCAATCGTTTTGCAAGTTCACTCTTACCACCTATACTCTCTAACCAAGCAATCGATTTTTCTTTGTCATAAAACTTGGGATGCATGTTCTTGCCATTCTCAATTGAATCCATTGCATCTTTTATTGTTGCTTTGAATATGTTTACATCACCGCCTGTTGGTTCACCTCGTCTTGTATTGCCAATCGAATCACCGAGTCCACGAAGCACTGGTACTAGGTCACCTATGCCCAAGTCTGCTTCGATGCCTATAATTTTTGCAGATGGTTCTGCAAGCAATGTCGCAGCCCATCTATGGTGTCCATCTAAAATTCGTTTATCTTTTGAAACAATAGAACCCAAGTCGCCACCTTTTACACCACCGACTGCCATACCTAATGACTTACCAAGATAGATTGCAGACTGTGATGGTTTTAGTTTGGTTGCCTTCCATGACATTGATTTAGTCTTTACAATATCGTCACCCTGACTACCATCCAAGTCACCCTTGTGTTGAAAGATTGCTTTCAGCCCCTTACTCAGTGGGTTAGGAAACTCTGATGCTTTAACTTCCTTTGTCGGTAGTTCTTCTGTTATGTAATGTTTGAATGATTTCATGTGACTCCGCCCATTTTTAATCGTGCATGGACTTTTAATCCTACTGCATCTAAGAATCCGCTGACGCTATTCATTGCCAAGTTTTTAATTTTTATCATAATCCCTTTAATAACTTTCTCGTAGAACCATACGAAAGCATTTTTAATTTTTATGGCATAATCAGAAACAACAGAACCCAAACCCTTTATCTTTTCGACTGCCTTTCCAAAAATACCTTCTGTTAAATATTGTTCATTAATGAATCTGATTTCTTCATTGAGGCTAGGCAATTCGTGTTGTATACATTCATCTATAGTTGCATCAAGGAATACACTCTCATTAGTATCCTTGGGCATTTTAGTAGGGATACCAAACTTAATATATCTACCTTTACCCTGACCCTTGTAACTAATATCCATATGATTCACAAGGTCGCCATTTTTCTTTGACCAAGACACTACACTTGCATATTCTTTGTTGAAACCGCCGCCCTTGCCACCCGTGAATACTAACATCCTATTTGCCACTCTCCAGTTATCGCCAACATAATCTTTACCGTCCGAGATTTGTCCTGTAAACTTATACAAACCAGAACCTGCCTCATATACTACCCACTTTTTTAAATCTTCGTTTTGTGTAAAGAATTTAGTCAATTTATCTTTCCACTCCATCGAGTCTATGGCTACAGACATCATTTCTGTAATTTGTTTCTTGACATCCTTTGGCGCCATATCACTAGGAAGGTATTTTTTCTCACCCTTACCTTTCTTTTCTTTACCTTTTGGGCTTGTTCCTGTCAAATTTAAATCAGTCGTAGAACTAATAAATGCAGCGAAGATTTTATTCTTCATAGTTTCGGCATTAGGCTGAACCATATCTTTCTTCCATGTAAAAGATGCCGACTTCCCTTTCGCCTTTGGTATTTCTGGTAGTGCATTCTTTTTCCATCCTGTAGTCTTGCCCAGTGCATTTAGTATCTGCAATTCATACTTCATATGCTTGATGATTCTCTCCTCACCTTTTTTACCGGGATATGCCTTCTTCAACTTCTTCACAAGAAAATCCTTCCGTCCACTGTCCGTGATATACCAATCCTTGATATTTCGTTTGCCTGCCTTGATAGGAACTACCACATCGGTTCGTGCAGATTCTAACATCTTATTTTCTAATATGTCAATTGCCTCTTTGTATGCCTTGTTCTTCTTTAGTTTTTCACCATCATTTTCTTGGTAATGTAGAATAGCGGCATTTACACATCCTGCCGCTTCTTCTGATTTACTGCTGATGAGTTGGGCGCCGCTCTTGTCATCACTCTGTTTCAGTGAGATTTGGTTTTTTTTGTTTCCGTAGAAGTCTGCCTTTGAAGTGTTATCGGTTGCACCGTCATAGTGGTTAGGGCCACTTTTCTCTCCTGCCATCTTCATTGCATCTCCCCTGTTTCCTTTGGACAGGTTCTTTAGATAAATGTCCTCTGCAATCTTTAGCATTACAGGAGTCAGTTTGAGAAAATCCTTTTCGTCCATCAATCCGTTGGCAAGTGCATCTTCATGACTATATCCTTGATGTTTGTTATAGACATATACGATTGCATCTTCCTCATTAGTGGCGGAAGAAGTGTCTGCTTCTAATATGAATTGTTTGAATGATTTCAATTCTGTATTCCTTTTTCTGCCCATCGAATATAGTTTTCTGTCAATTCTGGATTACCCCTCAATGACTCCCATCCTCCAAAGTCTGCCATTAGTAGACCTTGTTCTTCTCTTAACTGCTTCCACTTCTTTCGATTATCATTCTCTCTGTACTCTTGTACCTTTTCGGATACTTCCTCTGGTGTAGGGATATCTTTGTTATTATTGTTTTTGTCATATTCGCTGAATGATTTCATTTGTCATATACCTTTGCATGCCCTTCGTCCAGTAGCATTTGATTAAGGGACACCTTACGGTCGGGTAACATAATCGTTCCTAGTATCCTGCCGTACTTACCCTTCTTGTCCAACTCTGTACTGACAACAAAGTCGGACGAATATCGAAATGCCTCTATTACTCGTTCCTTTGCAGCCAGTCCTTTTGCCTTTTCTTCCAAATCCCTTGTTCGTACTTCTGGAGTATCGATGCCCTTGAGTCGTATTCTCTCCTTGAGGCGTACATCGAAACCTAAGTCAATGACACAATCTATGGTGTCACCGTCAATCACTCTTACTAGTTTTGCTTTGTATTCGTACATATATGTGTTCCCTATATGTATGAAAAGAAAAAAGAGTGCAAAAATGCACTCCTCTTTCTTTCTCTCTTTTATTATTATTGAGTCTTCACGAAATCGTAGATTTTTTCTGCCTCTACCAAAATTTCTTCATGTGAAGGGAATTCTGGTCTAGTTTTTACTACACAAGTGGATTTGACCGTAATTCCATCTACCTCTGCATCTCGTTTCCATTGGTCAAAATCTTGCCATAGTGCATGGTCCTGATAGAACTTATCCGACAGCCTTTGTGATGCCTGTTGATAAATGTCATACCGAAGTTCATAGGGGTTATTATTATTACTCATTTTATTTCTCCTTTTTTGTGTGTGTGTGTTATATGAGTTTCTCTCTATGTGTGTGTATCCGCGTGTACACACACAGAACAATTATATGTATACAAGTTTTTTTACATCGGTCCCATTCGTTTCCCTGTTCTGGAATTTGCAATGTCAAGATTATCTCTGTACCTCTTGGGCATTCCTGCCTTCATTTTTGACATTAGTTCACTGAACTGTCCACCTGTCTTGCTGTCTGGTGTCATCTTTGCATCTACTCCCATCTGTGACATACTGACTCCACGGCGGACACTGTTCTCTGTACTCTTACACTCTGGACAGGGTTGTCCACAGGGTTCATCGAATCTGGACATCGGCAGGACTTCTTCAAACTTTGCATTACATTCTTTACAATAATATTCGTATACTGGCATTTTTATTTCTTCTTCATTGTTGTTGATGTTGATGTTGATTTGTTTAGTATAACAATTTCCATTACGAATGCAATAGGAATCTTTTCGATTGAGGAAGATTCTTTTTCGCCTATACTTGAAAGTAATGATATATGGTCATCGTTCCTGTGTACACAATATCCTACCGAATGCATTATGGGGCATGGTTTCTTTGCATACTTCAATTGGTCTTTTAATGTGTTCCACCCTATTTCCCCGTGTTCTTCTGCATCTTTCCACTTCACCTCTACTATTTCATATTTTTTATCATTCATGATATATGGTTCTCCTGTTTATATATATGTTTTTTTTAATAGAATTATATGAGATATATGTGTATATGACACTATGACACTATGTTGTCAGTGTGAACATAAGGTGTTATTGTGTAGGGTGTTATGAACGGCTTTGACTCGGATGCCTTTTTGTTTGGTGTCAATTCCGACCACCTTTAATCGTTCATTAGAGGGGTTTTTATTTTATTTAATAAAATTTTAATAGGTTTGTCGTTTTATATCGGATGCCGCTTTGCACGGTCACTGGACGGTCACTGAGTCACTCTCAAGGCACAAAGGCAGAGCGGCTCAGCACAACTCACAGAAATTATAAAAACTCTTCGCGGGGGGCCCCCCAGTAACTTTCTGAACATTTCTGATAATCTCTGTGCCTGACTGCCTATGCCGGCCAAAAAAGAAGTCCCACTGTGCAGAACACAATGGGACTCTATGAAGAACGGCACACCCTTGCACCGCATATAAGGTTATTGTTTATGCAACTGCGAAGACTTCAACCATCTTCCCTGCAATCACTCTAGTGGACTTCTTATTGTTACTACCCTTGATGAATGCGTTCTTGATTTTAGCAATACTGGCATCTTCATTAAGGTCTTCAAGTGCATCAGTCTGTACCGTCATATGTCCCTGTACTACGAAGTACAAGTCGTATGCTGATGGTACTGTACAGAAGTTATTCTTCTTGTAATCAGCACAAGCCTTTGCGAATTGTTCGTCATCTTGGAAGTTGAATTGCCATCGGTATCCTTTGATGCTCTTACAAGTCTGTAGACGGATTCCTATAAGACTTGTGCCAGTTCGTTCTTTTAGAAGTTCCAAGAGCATTTCTGTTTCGACATTGCGGCGATTGGTGTTGCTCTTAGGTTGCTTATATGTCTTGCGTGTCTTGCGGTCACGAAGGATTGTAGTGTTGTCACCCCAACTGTCCACTAGTCCGATGCCGTGTCCTTCACCGTCAGTGAGGAATACTGTATTGACTATTTGAAGTTGATTTGCTTCTTGGAATGCAGGCACCATATCTAATGCACAAATGA
>Ga0098054_1001143_pt1 | contig 13842 bp, 14 predicted proteins | sample 16_taG_FD_75048 | JGI IMG/M metagenome (GOLD analysis project Ga0098054, IMG submission 75048) | Marine viral communities from the Subarctic Pacific Ocean - 16_ETSP_OMZ_AT15313 metaG | ecosystem: Environmental > Aquatic > Marine > Oceanic | place: Pacific Ocean | collected 2015-01-18
GTCTACCGCAGCAGAACTGACTCTAAAGCAGGCTCTAAAGCTTGACTACCTCCTTAGAACTAGGGGTCACGGCTCGCAGATTGCCTTTTTGATCCACGATGCCGTTGTAATTGATATGAAAAATGAAGATGAGCACCTAATTAAGTCATTGCTAGCGTTGATGGCTTCAACTAACTTTGGACAGTTTGAGGTCAACTTAAGTAAGGGCAAAACACTAGGTTCCATGGAGCAAGTTACTATTGGATAAGATCATCGGCGTGGGGAGGCTTGGCTGCGCAATCGCAGAACAACTCACAGAGCATCCAGAATACAGAATCTATCAATTTGACACAGGCTTGGACGACCGAGCCAGTTTTTCTCTAGATTCGTGCGACAACATGAAAGAGTATGAAGAGAGCCTGGACCAAAGAGAGGTTGAGGTGTATCTTAAGGGCATTAAGAAAAAAGATACAGTATTACTAATAACTGAGGGCGGTGATCCAACAACGGGAGCCATCCTCAAGATCCTAGAGACGATAAAAGACACAACCTTGAATGTCTTGTATGTTTGTCCGGATCGTACGATGAGTTCAGAGACCAGGAAAAGAGACGACAAAGTAGCATTTAATATTTTGCAAGAATATGCTCGCAGTGCTCTCTTTGCCAATATCTACTTGGTTGACAAGACAGTAGTAGAGACTCTTGTGGGAGACGTTTCAATTGAGAAGTATGAACACAGCATTGCTCACTTCATATCTTATGTTGTGGCAATGGTGAACTACTTCAACCACACTGAGCCGATCTTGGCAAACCGTATAGAGCCCAGGAACATATCAAGGATTGCAACTTTTGGGATTTCGTCCCTAGATGAGGACCAACAGGACATCAAAATGCTGTTTCCTCTCGCCGAATCGCGAGATATTCACTTCTTTTATGGAATACCTGAAGAGGATCTCACCGAAGATGCGTCTTTGATGAAGAAAATCAAAAAACACGTAAAAGACCACAAGCAGCCAGGAATTTCAACCAGCTTCTCTGTTTACTCCACAAAGCATGAAGCCATAATGGTGCTATGTCTCGCCTATTCGTCAAAAATACAGTCCCTTCTGGACGCTGAATAAATAGTTCAAAGAGCTAACTCATAACTACTTATCAACAGTAGTATTGATGGGGGATTTCATTAGATGAACAGGGTGAACGGAGTGCTCTTGGCTTCTTTCTTGAAGGGCAAGACAGAGGAAGAGATTTATTTAGAGGTTGAGTTTATAGCAGGCAATATTGATCTTACCAACAACTACATCTTTTTATTGGAAGATAAAGATGATCCTGAAACTAAGTTCTTGACGTATAACGCCGTTGTTAGCAAAAACCGTACGTTCAATCCTCGCCTCTATACTATTCGTGTTCACCGCAAAAAGCAGACAAACACGTTATACACGATTAACGCCCTCAATAAGGCAGTCGCCCTTGAGCATGACGGCAAAACAGGCAAAGACCTGAAGCTCAACTGGGAAACCTATCAGGACAACATCCTTCTGACCGCCGGCAAGGATCTCAAGATCCACAATATCAGCGTCTCCAAGATCTTCAAGATAGAAGACGGTCCAGCACCAGAAGCCGCTGCCCCTTCCGATTCTGAGTAGGCTGATCTAAGCCCCTCCTTTTTCAGGGAAACCAAAAAAAAGAACATTAATTGTTATACATCCTTTAGGGGTGTGCTACAATGTATACACGGTCAACAAACCAGAAAAGGAGAATATAATGGGTATTGATCTTACTAAGATGCGGGAGAAGCACGCTGCTTTGACCAACCGAGGAGGAGACTCCTCAGAAAACTATTGGAAGCCGACTGAGGGCACTCACCAAGTTCGTTTGGTATGTCCCCCGAATGGCGATCCATTCTTTGAGGCGTATTACCACTACGGCATGGGTGCCGAAGGTAAGACCACGGTCCTCAGCCCACGCACTAACGGTGATGCTGATCCCATCGCAGAGTGGGGAACCCGTCTTTGGAACGAAGGCACCGACGGCTCCAAGGAAGCAGCCAAACGCTTCTGGCCTAAGATGCGAATCTTTGCTCCCGTCGTCGTCCGTGGCGAAGAGGACAAGGGCGTTCGCTGGTGGGGCTTTTCCCGCACCACCTATCAGGCTCTACTTGATGTAGTGCTTGACCCCGAGTACGGTGACATTACTGACACCGAAAAGGGTACGGACATTCGCATTGACTACGGCAAGAAGTCTGGTCAGCAGTTCCCAACAACGGATATCCGCCCAATGCGCCGTACCAGCCCCATCGCTGCGACGGAAGCAGAGGTCAACACTCTTCTTGAAAGTATCAAGAACGCAGAAGATGTATTTGAAGTTGCATCATACGAGGACTGTGAAAAGGTTCTCAATGATACGCTTGGGGACTCTGAGTCTACCAGCAACACTTCCGAGACTACCCGGTATAACAACAATACCGATGCCGCTGCGACTACCGCCAAGAGTGGTGACAATCTAGAGGCTGTGGCAGATATTGAAACTGCCTTTGATGATCTACTGGCGTAGTTGACCGCCAAACCCGCAGGGAGGCACGGGGTTACAGGTGCCTCTCCATCTTTGGAGAAGAAATTGGCTAATAGACCATCAAGTGCTCTTGTAAGTACGTTGAGAAACGAACTAAACAAGGCAGCTAAAGAAAACGTTGCATATGATTTGCACGGAGAAAACCCAACGGACGTAAAGACGTGGATCTCAACAGGATCTACGCTTTTGGACTACATCATCTCAAACAGACGAGATGGTGGAATCCCCGTTGGCAAGCTCACAACCATTGCCGGCGAATCTGCCAGCGGTAAGAGCCTCGTTGTAACTCAAATTCTAGCGAACACACAAAAGATGGGAGGACTCGCTGTATATATTGATACAGAGAACGCAGCCTCTCCAGATTTTATGGAACAGTTGGGATTAGATACAAAGAACAACTTCATGTATGTCCAGCCAGGAACTATTGAGGAAGTCTTTGAGAACATTGAGCGTCTCATCGGACTCATCAGAGAAAAGGCACCGGACAAACTTGTATGTATTGTTTGGGACAGCGTTGCCGGCACTCCTGTCAAAGCTGAGGTTGAGGGTGATTACGATCCTAACAGCCGTATCGGCTTGACAGCCAAAGCATTGGCAAAAGGAATGCGAAAGGTAACAGAGACTCTCGGCAAGGCACAGATTGCTCTGGTTTTCACAAATCAATTGAAAACTAACATCGGAGTGATGTTTGGGGACAACCGAGTTGAGCCAGGCGGCAAAGCTCTGCCCTATCATGCGTCAACCCGAATTTGGCTCACCCAGCACAAGGGAAAGTCAAACGGAGAGATCCGCAACGAGAAGAAGCAGGTCATCGGCTTCCGAACTTCTGCCAAGACAATGAAGTCTCGCTTCGGTCCATCGCCAAGAACTTGTGAGTTTGAGGTTTTGTTTGATTTAGCAAACGACCGTGTGGGCATCAGCGATGAGTCCTCTTGGTTGGCAGCTATCTCCGGAACCCCTGGCTGCTCACGTTCGGGTGCCTGGTATACAGTCCAAATCGCGGGCAAAGAAAAGAAATTCCAAGCAAAAGAGTTTGAAGACCTTCTTAAAGATAAGCCTTTCCGAAAAAGAATCCTTGACATTCTAGAGGATGAGTGTAGGATAGGTAAGAAGAAGTAAGGTGTCTGAGTTATGGAGTACGACCCGAAAAAGGTACCCAACAAGTACCTACGATTAGCACTTCGCCGCATTGACGGCGAGAACTATAGCGAAGCCCTTCAGTATAAACACTCAGCAGTGATAGTGAAGGCGGGTCGTGTGCTCTCTGTCGGAAGAAACAGAAACAAGACACATCCCGATGCCATCGGAAGCGACGAGTATGGGAACCCCTTTTGCCGGTCAATCCATGCAGAGATGGACGCCATCGCCAGAGTCAAAAACAAGGAACAACTTAAAGGTGCAATTATCTATGTTGCCCGTAAAGGAAAAGCCGGCGCTCCCGGCATGTCGTGTCCTTGTGCAATGTGTCAGAATCAAATCAGCAGGTACGGCTTGAAGAGAGCAGTCTTTACAACAGACTATGGTACCGGCACACTAGAATTTACAGGAGAAGTAGCGTGAAGAGATTATTAATTATTGATGCAGCCAACATGTTTATTAGAAACTATGTTATGAGCCCCCAACTGGATGCCGACGGCAAACCAATTGGCGGCTTGACTGGTTTTATGCGGTCTCTTCAAAAGGAAGTTCGCCGGGCAAAGGCAGACAGAGTCGTCATCGCCTGGGAAGGTCCCGGCGGATCTCAGTCTCGTAAAGAAAAGAACAAGAACTATAAAGCCGGCAGGAAGCCTCCAAAGCTCAACCGTCAGTATGAGTTTAATACTGAAGACGAAGAGCGAGAGAACAAATATCAGCAGATGGTCCGATTGACTGAATATTTGGATCAGCTACCCGTGCTTCAGTTAATGTTGGAGAACGTAGAAGCTGATGACATTATCGCATGGCTCTGCCACTGCCACGAGTTCACCGAATGGCAAAAAGTTATCATTTCTTCGGACAAAGACTTCCTTCAGTTGTGTGACGACAAGACGGTACTAATCCGACCCGGCAAGAATGAAGAAGTCTTGAATCGGAATGCGGTCTTGGAACAATACAATATCCACCCCCGTAACTTCGCCCTTGCCAGGGCAATCGTCGGTGACAAATCCGACAATCTAGAGGGGGTCAAGGGGCTCGGTCTCAAGACCGTTTCTAAAAGATTTTCGTTCCTTTCGGAAAACAAAGACTATGCTCTGAAGGATATTATGACCCATGCAAAAGATAATAAAAATAAAGTCAAGGCATTTCAAAAAGTTCTTGAAAGTGAGGAAGTTATTGCCTCAAATTATGAGATTATGCAGCTATATATCTCTACGATATCTTCGCAAGGAGTCCAAAAACTCAAATACGCGATCCAGAATGACGGGCTCAATCTGAATCGCACCCAAATTAGGACGATGCTCCTTCGCGACGGTATTGCTACCCTTAATATTGACGAGCTAATGCTGATGTTGAACTCACATAAAAAAATGTGATCTCACCCTACACAGTTTTAGAATATGCGGTATAGTAGAATAGAGATAAAGGAAAACAAATGACCGAACAGCAGTTTGACACATTTAGTAAGTTCGGAAAGTCCTTCCAAGAAAAACTAGTAAAGACCATCCTCTTTGATCGCAACTTCGCGAACCAGATGGAGGAGGTTCTGGACACCAGTTATCTTGAACTGAAATACCTTCAGATTTTTGTAGATCTGATGTTCCAGCATAAGCAGTCCTATCCGCACCCAACTTACGAGGCGATGGTCTCGGTGGTGAGAACACAAACTGAGGACTACTCAGACAGTATCATTAAGCAGGTCATTGACTTTATGGCTCGCATCAAGAGCAATGCCATCGGTGACGACGACGATGAATATGTCAAGGAAAAGTCCCTAGACTTTTGCAAGAAGCAGAAACTAAAAGAAGCCATCCTCAGGTCGGTTGACCTCCTCCAGTCCCAAAGCTTTGACCAAATCCAAAAGGTCATCAACGACGCTATGAACCTTGGAGCAGACAACGACCACGGGCACGACTATCACAAAGATATTCTTGACCGGTTTGAATTGAAGATGCGTAACCCCGTCTCTACCCACTGGGACGAGATTGACCTGATTACCAAGGGCGGACTCGGCAAGAGAGAACTCGGCGTAGTGGTTGCCCCAACGGGTGCCGGAAAGTCTATGGCTCTTGCCCATCTCGGTGCGATGGCTGTGGTCAAAGGCAAGACAGTAGTTCACTACACGCTAGAACTTGCTGATACTGTAGTGGGTCAACGCTACGATTCTTGTATCACGGGGATTGACTTGAAGCACCTGATGACTATGAAAGACTCTATCCTACAGGTTATTGAGCACATCCCTGGGCAACTCATCATCAAAGAGTACCCAACCAAGTCAGCTTCCACCCGCACAATTTCAACGCACCTAGAAAAACTAAAACAAAAAGGCATCAACCCCGATATGATTATCGTGGACTATGCAGACCTTTTGAAACCAACCGCATCTGGGTTCAAGACCCAGGAACTCCGCCACAGCCTTGGAAACATCTATGAAGAACTCCGAGCCATCGGACAAGTCTGGGATATTCCAGTGTGGACAGCATCCCAAACCAATCGCAGCGGATTGAACGCCGAGGTCATCACGATGGAATCCATCAGCGAAGCATTTAGCAAGTGCTTTGTGGCGGACTTTATTTGTACAATCTCCCGCACGATAGAGGACAAGACCGAGAACAAGGGGCGCATGTTCGTAGCTAAGAACCGCAACGGCATTGACGGCATTGTCTACCCAATGGAAATTGATACAGCCAAGGTTCATCTCAAGGTACTCCCGCCTGACGAGTGCTCAACGATTGACGCCGTGGTGATGAAGACGAAACAAGAGCAGGAAGCTCACCTACGCCAGAAGTATAAGAAGTTCAAAGCTGAGCGCAGGCAAAACGCTGAAGATAAAAAAAAAGAATCAACAACACTTAAAGACGCACTAAAACAAACTTTCCAAGACCTTAAAAACGATCGTAAAGAGGAGATTAAAGAATCATGAGTAGCCAAGATTTATCCAACAAAATCCTATCTGATATAACGGTGTACATGAAGTACGCTCGTTACTTACCCGAGCAAGCCCGCCGTGAGACGTGGGAGGAGCTTGTTGCCCGCAACATGGAGATGCACATTAAAAAGTATCCAGACCTCAAGGCGGAAATCGTATCGTCCTACTCATCAGTCCACCAGAAGAAGGTTCTTCCTTCAATGCGCTCAATGCAGTTCGCTGGGAAGCCCATTGAGATCTCACCAAACCGCGTGTTCAACTGTGCCTATGCTCCTATCGATGACTGGAGAGTCTTCAGCGAGATTATGTTTTTGCTGCTCGGCGGCACCGGCGTAGGGTACTCGGTTCAGAGGCACCACGTTGAGCAGTTGCCAGAGATTAGAAAACCAAACTCGGAGCGCACCCGCCGGTATTTGATTAACGACAGCATAGAAGGCTGGGCAGACGCAGTAAAGCATCTTGTCCGCAGCTACTTCTTTGGGGGCTCTCGCCTCCGATTTGACTACAGCGACATTCGTGCCAAGGGTGCGAGACTTGTCACCTCAGGCGGCAAAGCGCCAGGACCTCAGCCTCTTCGCGAATGCCTCGTGAAGGTTGAGGGCGTTCTGCAAGAGAAAGCCGACGGCGACAAGCTATCGCCCATTGAGGTTCACGACATTGTGTGTCATGTCGCCGATGCAGTTCTTGCCGGCGGTATCCGCCGTGCGGCTCTCATCTCCCTGTTTTCGGCAAGTGACAATGACATGCTTTCGTGCAAGACCGGCAACTGGTGGGAGTCCAATCCGCAGCGAGGACGAGCCAATAACTCGGCTGTACTTTTGCGGCACAAAGTAACAAAAGAGTTCTTCTTAGACATCTGGAAACGAGTAGAGGCATCCAACGCCGGAGAGCCAGGCATCTATCTATCAAACGATAAGGACTGGGGCACCAACCCGTGTTGTGAGATCGCCCTCAGACCATTTCAGTTCTGCAATCTTACGGAAGTTAATGTCAGCAATGTCACAGACCAGCAGGACCTAGAGGACAGAATGAGGTCTGCGGCTTTCATTGGAACTCTTCAGGCAGGCTATACCGACTTCCATTATCTGCGCCCAGTTTGGCAGCGTACCACCGAGAAGGATGCACTCATCGGCGTGTCCATGACGGGCATCGCTTCAGGACGAGTACTGGAAGACGACATAGATTTGACGGCAGCAGCACACGTTGTCAAGGAAGAGAATGCTCGTGTTGCAAGGCTGATCGGGATCAACAAGGCAGCCCGCACAACCTGCGTAAAACCCGCAGGAACAACGAGCTTGGCACTTGGAACCTCAAGCGGGATCCATGCCTGGCACAACGATTATTATATCCGCCGAATCAGAGTTGGCAAAAATGAGCCAATTTATTGGCACCTTGCAGTCCACCACCCTGAGCTAGTGGAAGATGAGTATTTCCGCCCACACGATACAGCCGTCATCTCGGTTCCACAGAAGGCACCAGAAGGTTCAATCCTTCGTACCGAATCCGCCTTCCAACTTTTGCGGCGAGTGAAGAAAATCACACAAGAGTGGGTCAAGCCCGGAAAGCGATCTGGTCAGAACGGTCACAATGTCTCGGCGACCATTTCTCTTCGCGAAAACGAGTGGGCAGATGCCGGCGAGTGGATGTGGGATAACCGCAATCACTACAACGGGCTCTCCGTCCTACCATATGACGAGAACGAGCACACCTACAAGCAGGCACCCTTTGAGGGATGTTCCAGAGAAAAGTATCAAGTTATGATGGAATCGCTGGTGGGCATTGACCTATCCAAGATCGTTGAAGATGACGATAACACCGACCTAAAAGGTGAACTGGCTTGTGCCGGCGGTGCATGTGCTATTATTTAACGGAATCAAAAAATAAGATATAATATACATACCGGAAAGGAATGTACTATGAGCCAGAACTTAAACCACATTATGCCATCTTACTCCCGCACGGGAATGTGCAAACGCGAAGACAAGAATAAAGTCCCCCATAGGTGGCTCCCCAGTGGACAATCAAGGGCACTCCCAGGACCCCATGTGGGTGTTGAGTGCTATTGTAAGCACTGCGGAGAGCGTGACTGGGGCACCGTTAGTCACATTGAGTTTATATCATTATCTGAGAACTGGGAGGAACTGAATTGAAACCCTTAAACCGTAGGCTTCTGATTGAAGAGGTCAAGACCGAACCAAAGCAGGGGGTATTCTTTGTCCCAACTGAAGAAAAGGTGCAAGAGTTCGCTACTGCCACCGTGATCTCGTGTGCCACTGACTGTACCCGTGATCTAACAGGCAAGACTGTTGTTTATCATACTTTCGGCAAAGAAGAGGTAAGAGTGGACTCGGAAAACTATATATTCATTGGAGAGAACCACTTAATCTGCGTTGCGGATTGACAAACGGAGGATAACGATGAAGCACCTTATAGGAGATTTCCGAAAGTTTCTGATAGAAACTAATAACAACTTGGAGAACTACGATCACGGTGGTCAGGTAACGTTATACCACTATACATCGACAAAGCAGGAATCATTAGTCTTGGACCCCGAGCACAAAAAGAGCCACTACTCTCGCCGGGAGTTTGACACAGCCAGCACTCCACGAGTATTCTTTTATCTAGACCCAAGCCAAAAGGAACGTTTCTTCTCTAGTTCAACGCTGTACACCGCCACAGTTCCAGCCGCCAGGGTGTATGACTTCCGCAATGATCCGCTCGGCTACCGCCAGGTTCAGTCGGAAGAGTTCCCAAAAGGTCACCGTCACCCCGTGTACGGTCTGAGAAAGGGAATGGAATGGGACGAGATCCTAGAGGACATTCGTGAAGATTTTGGTGGCATCTATTATTCTACAGCAAACTTTGATGTTGTGGCATGGTTCAAGCCGATTGAAGTAACCCCCGTCTCAGACGAAGAAAAAGCTGCGCTTGAAGAAGCTTAGAAAGGCATAGAAAATGAGATTGTCAAACGAAGCCTACGGAATTGATGTAGGAACATTTGTAATGAACTACCATCACGGACTGCTCCGCCTTGGGGTTGTCGCCTCAAAGCGAGTTGACGATGAGGGCTGGTCTCAGTGCATGGTTGATTGGCTAGAAGATGACATCCACACTGCCAGAGTAGACTGGGACAGGAAGATGGGCTCAACAAGGAGTTATGCCGAAGAGACCCGAGTAGATTGGCTCAAACCAGTGAGTGTCGGGTGGTTACACAATGTTTTGAATGCATATGGAGATCGTGAAAATGAGCGACGAACAGATTTCATCTGAAGAGGTCTCGCCGGAAACACCAGCGATGACTTCCGAAACCCTTAAGCCCAAGCCCCCCGGTCACCTAGCCCCTCAAGGTATCCGCACGTTTACGGTTTGCCGACGAGCAGACGAGACAGGCGTCAGCGGCGACGGCGTAGTTATTGAAGGTATTGAACTCGCGACTGGACAGGCGGTCCTTCATTGGCTATGGCCGAAGCCAAGAGGAAGTATTGCCGTGTTTGATTCGTTTTCCGATTTTGTCAAGGTCCACATTGCCCCTCATCCAAAGAACGCGACGATCATCACGTTTGAGGACGGAGAGCAGCAATTTTATGGTATGCCTGACCCCACGCTCGAGGAAGAAGTAAAAGAGGAGTAAGCCCGTCGCCTTCTGTTTTTCGGTTCTATTTATAATACAGCAGATTCCTCGGAGGGAAGCAGAATGTCTAGGAAGATAATCGTAGGTGTAGTTGTAAGTCCAGAACCTAAGCGGTACTTCTCTAATGGATTGCACCAAAACGCATATTATCTTTATCTTTTACTAAAGCAAATACCAGCAGTTTCCCCAATCCTCGTTTACCCTGGTGGGCAAATTGAGGGCGACCCCAAAGAGATTGAGATATTCGGCGTAAAAGCCTATCACCTTGATCTGTTTCTGGAAGAGTATCATCTAGATATCTTGTTGTTGGTCAGCCTAATGTTGACCAAAAAATACCTGAAGCCCTACCGCGACAACGGGGTAAAGATGGCGGCAGTGATTTATGGCAACCGATATGTGATGGACCAAGAGACCTTTGTGTTCGGGCACTTAAGCGCCAACGGGACCGAGGGCAAGAACCCCGCAGATCTGGGACTCTTACGTGAGGACACATCCGTTGACGCTGTATGGATGAGTCCTCACTTTGCCTGGCAAAAGGATTATATGTGCCACCGCTACGATTCCAAGCGAGCTTATATCTGCCCGTATATATGGGACTCTGAACTGCTGGAGACGCTCATTGTAAGAGACCCGCAATACTCCGGCGGCACCGACACGCCGTTCTTCGTCCCCAGCGATCCCCGCAACAAAGCCATCTTTTGCACGGAGCCAAACCTGAACATCCTGAAAACTTCTATGTTCCCGTTCATGACGGCGAACGCCCTGCACGTAAGGGGCAAAGAAGAGTTTACTAAACTCCACTTATATAATGCAGTAAAGACGTTCAAGCACAACAAGCCGGTCAATAGCTATGTTAGGTACTTCCCGCTTGCTAGGGACATTAAAGTATCCTTTGAGCCAAGATATAACTTCCCAACGATATTGAAAACCGCCCGAGTGATGCTCCACCACCACTTCATGAACGGCTTGAACTACACTCTCCTAGAGGCTGCCTACTTGCAGCTTCCCATGGTTCACAACTCGGAGTTCATGCCAGATCTCGGCTATTATTATAAGGGGGCTAACGTGACACAGGCAGTGTACCAGCTAGAAGCAGCCCTACGCCACGAAGACCGTGATGACTTAGAAGATTACAACCGCCAGTGCGCCGCAGTGATTCACAGGTTTTCCATCCACAACCAAGAGAACATCCGAGGCTACCAAACTCTTTTGGCAAGCTTGTTGGACGACAAGATAGAGCCAGAACTTCCGAAGTACATTGAGAATCTGGAGCAGGACTTAGATTATACCGACGGTGTTATTTCCACCATGACAAACTACTAACCACCTCAAGAATATTTTATTTTTAACTTGAAATAAACCAGAACTGGTCTATAATAGATCTATACTTGAGAAGACATCCTCCATAACAGACCAACGGCTTAACAGAAAGGCTGACATGTCTAAACGTAATAATAGCAGTATCCCATTTGTGGGGCTGCACGCTCACTCTGGACTCTCCCCATTTGACGGACTCGGAATGCCTGGCGAACACATGGACTTCGCCTACGAGAACGGCATGAATGCCCACGCTCTCACCGATCACGGTCATATGAATGGGCTGTCGTTTCAAGTGGAGCACTTGAAGAAAATGAGGGAAGACGGTAAAGAGTTCAAGGCAATCTACGGATGCGAATCCTACTTCATTAAGTCCCATCGTAAGTGGCGCACGATGTATGAGGAGCATCGGGCTAATGCAAAGCGCCAGAAAAAAGAAGAGTACGGGATGGTCGTTGAGGACGAGGACCGTGGGAAAAAGCGCAACCCATTGAACAAGCGCCACCATCTTGTGATGATTGCCCAGAACCAGACAGGTCTAAACAATCTTTTCCAGTTGATCTCCAACAGCTATCAGCCTGAGAACTTTTATCGCTATCCTCGTATGGATTTTGAGATGCTAGACAAATACAACGAGGGGCTAATCATTAGTAGCGCCTGTATGTCTGGACCCCTCTTTGAGGACTTTTGGCGAAACAAAGATAAGAGCCCCGACCACGTCGTAGAGGCGATGAAAAACACAATTGCCCAATTCAGAGAGATCTTCGGCGACCGCTTTTACGGCGAGGTTCAATGGAACGCTGTCCCTGATCAACATCTTGGGAACAACCTCATCATTCAAGCTTGCATGGAGATGGGGGTTGAGGTCATCAGTACTGCCGACAGCCACTACCCCCGACCCGAACTTTGGAAGGACCGGGAGATGTACAAGCGCATCGGCTGGGGCGGCAAGGTCCCAGATTGGGCAGAGGGGAATAACGGTCTTCCGGCATCAGTAGAAGAAGTGGGGATGGAACTCTATCCTAAAAACGGTGACCAAATGTGGGAGAGTTATAAAAAGTACTCTGCCAAGCACCGGATTGATTATGACGATACGTTCATCCGCGATACTATTGAGCGCACCCACCACATCGCTTACGACCGAGTAGAGGACTTCCTGCCGAATAGCGAAGTGAGACTCCCAGAGTTCGTAGTGCCCCAAGGCAAGACAGCTATCCAGGCTCTGACCTCTGACGCTCTTGAGGGCATGAGAGAAAAGAATATCACAGACCCCGAGTATGTGGACCGCCTGAAGTATGAACTCAATATCATCAAGGAGCGCGGGTTCGCCCAATACTTCCTGACGATGAAGGCTATCTCGGACAAAGCTCAAGAGGAAATGCTGGTCGGACTTGGACGAGGTTCAGCCGCCGGCTCACTCCTGTCTTACGTTCTAGACATTACGCAGATTGACCCCATCAAATATGACCTACAGTTCGAGAGGTTCTTGACTAAGGGCGGCAAAGGCTATCCAGACATTGATTTTGATGTTGAAGAGCCGATGGTTTTGAAGGAGCAATTGGCAGAAGACTGGGGCAAGACAACCGTGGTGCCGATCAGCCACTTCAACACGCTCCAACTCCGCTCTCTCATTAAAGACATCGGCAAGTTTTATGACGTGCCGTTTATGGAGGTCAATAAGGTCACTGGCGTGATGATGAGCGAAGCCACGCCTCTTGCCAAGAAAGCCCACGGGCAGACTGCCGGAGTTTACACTCCAACATTTGATGAGGTAAAAGAATACAGTGAAACTCTTCAGCAGTTCTTCCAAAAGTATCCTCATATTGAGACTCACGTGGATAACCTTTTCGGCAATATGCGGAGTATCTCTCGCCATGCCGGTGGGGTTCTAGTCGCCGAAAACCTAGACAGGCACATGCCCCTCATCAACTCAGGCGGAGTCATCCAGACGCCGTGGAGCGAGGGACAAAACGTTCGCCACCTTGAACCACTTGGCTTCATTAAGTTTGACTTGCTCGGCTTGTCAACTCTCCGTATGATTTCGGGAGCCATTCGTCATATCCTTAAACGCCACCAGGGAATTGAGGAGCCGACCTTTGAGCAGGTCAGGGATTATTATAATACTAATCTCCACCCAGACACGATTGACTTTGATAACCAAGAAGTCTGGCGAGAGGTATTCCACAAAGGCAAGTGGGCAGGCATCTTCCAGATGACTAACGGCGGAGCCCAGCGGTTCTGCCAAGAAGCTCAACCGGAATCTCTTTTGGACTTCGCAGCA
>Ga0098054_1001157_pt1 | contig 13681 bp, 20 predicted proteins | sample 16_taG_FD_75048 | JGI IMG/M metagenome (GOLD analysis project Ga0098054, IMG submission 75048) | Marine viral communities from the Subarctic Pacific Ocean - 16_ETSP_OMZ_AT15313 metaG | ecosystem: Environmental > Aquatic > Marine > Oceanic | place: Pacific Ocean | collected 2015-01-18
GGGCAGAAGTTTGTAACTCATCACATCCCAGCCGGCGTCTTCTTTGGCGTAAAGAGTATCATCGGCCCCGGGTGTGTGGTAGATATTCGAAAGTTTCTTCATGAAATTAAAATCTTAAAAGAAGGAGGGATCCATGTTGAGGATAAAATCTTTATTGCAAAAAATGCTCACCTTATTACAGAAAAGCACTTATGGTCAGACTCTGGCGAGACTGCTATCGGCACCACTCGAACTGGCAACGGTCCGTGCTACACGGAAAAATACTCCCGAGATGGCCTGCGAGCGCAAGATGACGAACGACTGGCCCCATTTCTAGTGGATATGTATGAGGAATTCTATTTCAAGCACCCTGACGCAATTGTCTTATGTGAAGGCGCCCAAGGATTTAGTCTGGATATCGACTGGGGTGACTATCCGTATGTGACAAGTAGCCACTGCACTACGGCAGGGGCCCTCTTGAATGGGTTTCCTCCCCAGTCTATTCGCAAGGTATATGGCGTGGCTAAGGCGTATGAAACCTATGTGGGCGCAAAGACCTTCCAGCCACCCGGTCGCACATTCGAGTTGATCCAGGGCGCTGGTGATGAATATGGAGCCACCACCGGCCGCGCCCGGCAATGTAACTGGATTAATTTATTCCAACTACAACGCGCCCTTAGTATGAACGGAGTAACAGACCTCATTGTCAATAAAATTGACGTACTGGAACACGTCGGACACTGGGCCGCTTATGTGGGCAAGACAGCCGAAGCTGCCCAAATGACGTTCCAGAACAAAGAGCAGTTTTGCGATTACATTCAACATTACTTTAAACACATCAATGTAATCTTTTCGAGCAGCCCCGAGAGGATCTGATGGGTTCTGACTATCCTGTCTTAGATTTACATGGAGAGCGTCATCATGATGCGGACTACTTAATTGAAAAGTTCATCTCCGATCATTTTGACGCTCTCCCGGTGCGAGTCATTACAGGATATTCAGACTTCTTTATTGAAAAGACAAAAGAAATTGTATTAAGGCACAATCTCTTTTGCTATCCAGAAAGCCCAGCAAACGAAGGGTGCTACATGATAATCGAAAGTCCCTGGTTTAAGAAAAAAAAAGCTTGACAAACATTCAATAACATATTATAATAATATTATAACTTAGGAGGCAACATGGGTGCGACCGCACTATCAAAAAGAGACAATTGGCAATTAGGTGCCCGAGTTGTCGGAGACAAAGGTGAGACAGACACGCTTAAAGCGTTGGCCCTGTTTATGCCTGAATATTATGAAATCACACTAAAGTCCACAAAGATTCCGATTTATGCCGATGGAAAGGGCATTGTATTGGATATACGAATCACCAACACCTTAACAGGATATACGCTGTTTGTTGAAGTGAAGACCGGCAACAATGGGGGTAACGCCACGGAAGAACGCGCCAGCAAGTTCTTATCAGAAGGGATCAGGCGCAGAGTAAGGGAGGAATACAAAACCCCTCGTGACCCGTTCTTTTTGGTTTTTGGCGGAGACATCTTCACGGGACGCCACGGGAAACAACAGCCCTATGTTATTGAGCGCACCAACAATAAGACCGGTAAAATCACTAAGACTAAAATTCAACCAAAAGCGTACCGAGAAAAGGTGAACGTAACATTTGAGGGTGCCAACTACGCATTTTTGGAGAAGGGAGCTTCAAATGCTGAACAGATTTCAAAGCAAATTATGGAGATCATATGAAGTCTCTGTTTATGTGGGCTGGTGGCAAGAAAAAGCTCTTAAAGAAATATGGGCCACACTTGCCTGACAGCTTCACATCGTACCACGAGCCTTTCTTCGGCGGTGGTGCGATGTTTGTTTGGGCATATGAGAAAAATCCCAATGCATCCTTTTATATCAATGATATAAATGAGCATATTATTGGCATTTATAAGGCGGTAAGAGATGATGTGGAGAATTTTTGCCTCGCCATTGATAGACTGGAATCTACTTATTTGCGGCTGCCCGGACCCAAAGATGAGGGTGGAGCAACCAATAAAGAACTAGAAAAGAAGTATTCTTTAGGCAAAGGCCGCCGCGACTGGGAAAGTATTTATCGAGAACAAAACTCCCGCAGACATTTCTATTTTGCAGTCCGTGATTTTTACGCTTGGCAGTACGAAAAGTTATCTAAAACCAATGAGGCTGCAACTTTATATTTCCTAATGAAGACCGGATTCAATGGCGTATGGCAATTAAACAATAATACGAACGGAAGATTCGGCACGCCTTGTGGACTGATGAAGCATAAGGACAGGGTTTACGATAAAGAAAATGTCATGGAGTGGCACCGGGCTCTGCAAAATTGCGAGATTACATCGGGAGACTATCAGCAAACCTTGGGAGATGTTACCACTGGCTCTTATGTTTTTTTAGACCCCCCATATCGTGGTGGCTTCGCTGACTATGGCACAGAGAAAGACGATAACTTCCAGGAAGGAGTTTTAAAATATCTTAATAGCGCAAGGGAGGCTGGGGGCTATAGCATGTTGTCAAACCGCGACATGTCTGACGGTTTTTTTGAAGACCGGAAAGGAAATAATGAAATTAATTATTTTGATGTAACCTACACGGTGGGCCGAAGAAAGAAGGTTGGAACTGATGAAAATGGAGAGCCCATCTTCGCAGCTGTAAAAGCTAAAGAAATTTTAATGATAGGCCTTGACAGCCAGCATAAATCATGCTATATTAATAATAGAAACAAACAGGAGTAACACCTATGATGAGTAGTGGTTTTGAGATTTTTGAAAACGTAGTTGAAATGCATGCAGAGGATATTGATTCCGAAGCGAGCACCAAAGAACAGAAGATGGTAGAATATATTCGAAGTCTGGCAACGCTAGAAGAAGCGATGGAACCGTATAAGGAACAAAAGCGTGAACTTAAGTCTGAATATAAAGAACAGGGATGGCTCACGGGAGACGAAATTTCCATGACCGTCAAAGCCTATCGAATGATGAAGACAGAAGGCTTCGACTTCGATGAGTTTACACAGATCTACGAAACTCTCACTAAAGTCGCGGGGCGCCAATAATGATTTTAGAATATTATCGCGTACGCGGTGACGCCATCCCTCCAACCCGAGCCAATCCATCTGACGCAGGATTAGATATCCGCTTCAATCCCGAGGACGGCGAGTTAAAGGGGTGCTATTTAGAGCCGGGCCAAAGCAAGTTATTCTCGACCGGGCTGAAGTTTGGGGTACCTCACGGTTATATGCTTGAAGTAAAGAACCGCAGTGGCAATGCATCTAAACGTAGCTTACTCGTCGGCGCATGTGTTATCGATTCGGGCTATGATGGAGAAGTATTCGTTAACCTGCACAACGTGGGTACTGAAGAGCAATTTATTGAAAGAGGCATGAAGATTGCCCAGATTGTAATGGTACCAGTAGTGCACTTTCGAGCGCTAGAAACGTCGCAGGACAATCTCTATGAGTGGTATCCCATCACGATGAGTAATCGAGGCTCCGGCGCATTAGGGTCGACCGATGGTGACCAACTGGATAACATCCTCGACCCCTTCCATAGACCCAAAGTATCGCGCTCGTGGGAATTAGGAGATAGTAAAGGATGAAACTCAGAAAGTGTTTATCATACGATGATGTATTACTCGTGCCTCAATATTCCAATATTCGATCTCGCCAAGAAGTATCGATAGGAAGTTGCTTAGAAGATAATTTATGCTTCGACCTGCCTGTTATATCATCGCCGATGGACACTGTTACTGGGGTCGCCATGTCCAAGGCTATGTCGCGGGCTGGCGGCTTCGGAGTCCTTCACCGTTATAATTCCATCAATTATCAATGCGGTTTGGTCAAACTGCTGCCCCCCGACTGCTTCAAGGCAGCGGCCATCGGTATCACGGGTGATTTCTTTGAAAGAGCCCAGGGCCTGGTTGAGGCCGGCGTCCACGTATTGTGTCTAGACGTCGCCCACGGGCACCACTCTATGATGAAGGCAGCAATCCATCAAATCAAAAAAGAGCTTTCAGTCCATGTGATGGCTGGAAACATCGCCACTAGAGAAGGGTTTGACGACCTGGCCTCGTGGGGTGCAGACTCTGTTCGGTGCAATATCGGCGGAGGCTCTATTTGCTCAACACGCACGCAAACGGGCCACGGCCTACCAGGTCTTCAGACTATTTTGGATTGTTCCATGTCTGACTATGCCCAGGATGTGCGGATAATTGCAGACGGGGGAATTAAAAATAGTGGTGATATCGTTAAAGCCCTAGCCGCAGGAGCCGATTTTGTGATGCTCGGCTCGCTGTTGGCAGGAACGATAGAGACTCCGGGAGAGGTGCACTACAGGGCTGACGGTACTCGATATAAAACTTATCGTGGTATGGCCAGCAAGGACGCACAACAAAGCTGGCGAAGTCGAACTGGCTCAATTGAGGGGGTCTCAACTGTAGTACCCTTTAAAGGCTCGGTAGAAGATGTTGTAGAGGATCTTAAGGTAGGAATCCGCTCGGGCCTCTCTTATAGCGGAGCCCGGACCATCCGCGAACTTCAGAGCAAGGCAGTTTTTGTGACCCAGACACCAGCGGGCCAAATTGAAAGTACTGCCCATATTCTCCGAGGTCAAAGCCGATGACAGAATATGGAAAGTTAGAAAAGAGAATTTCCTTTATGGACACAGATAAGCGTAATGCTGATTTACTTGTGCGCCTCAAGCATGACGGATTAACTAAAACAAAATTCTTCCGTGCAATCTTGACGGCCTACTTAGAACAGGACTCCTTGATCATGGATTTCATAGACGACCTAAAAGAATCGTCAGAATCTCATAGCAAGAACAAGTCCAAAGTATCGAAAGGGATGAGAGACAAGGGTCAAGAAACGAAGGAAAAATTTGGATTAGACCAAGGGACCATATCGAACATTTTCGACATCCTAGAAAAAGAACATCCAGATTTATAAACTTTGGCTTTTTTGAAAACTTAGAACTATTTATTAAGTGAAAACTACCATCTAGTGAATGGTACAGGAGATAATACTATGAGCAAGAAGCTTTTAAATGAGTCCACTATCCGACGTTTCGGAGGCTTGGCGGGTATCAAGCCGACAATCGTATCCAACTTTATTCAGGAATCTGAATATTTGGATGCTGGGATTGTGGCAGAAGAAGATGAATTGGATGCCCTTGAAGACGACTCAATCGCGGATGCCGAAGTCGATGACTTGGACGCAACCGCAGATGCAGAAGCCGATATGGATGATGCCATCGAGGATGCAGGAGAGGCCGAAGAAGAAATGGCCGACGCTGCACTCGACGCCGAATTGGACGCAGAAGCTGAAGGCGAAGAAACCGCCGAAGCCATTGTTCAAGGTATCGTTGATAGCTTGCAACAGCTTGCAGCCCTAGCTGGGGTTGATATGGATGTTGAATCGCCAGACGAAGAGATTGTGGACATGTCTTTGGATGATGACGGCATTGACCTCGACGTGGAAGAAACTCTTGAAGAAATGCTTAACGGCATTCTGGGCGAAGAGGCCCGCGAAGAGGCTGACGTTGATGAATATCGAAAGGGCGTAGAAACCGGACGCCGAGAGGAAAAAGACGATCTTGAAGAAGAAAAAGATCCTGACTGGGGTGGAAACACGGGCGATTTCAAGCGCAGAAAAAACGCCAAGGGCGTGCGTAAAAAGGTCGGCGACGAAGATCACCACTACAAAGATTACGAGAAGAAGAACGAAGCACTTGTCCAAGAAGTTCTTAAGAGAGTCAAGACACGCTTGACCAAACTTTCAGCCGCGACAAAATAATATATTTAATTTAACAATGCCTCGAAAAACTTTAGAGTTATCGGGGCATTTGTGCACCCAGGAGAGACGCCAATGTCTGTCATAATTTTTTTGTGTGGTCTGGCCTGCGGAGTAGCGTTCTATCGCGCATTTGCCGTATTGCAGGGAGCCACACTAGATATCCAAATGTTCCGCATTGCGGAGCTTTATTGCTTGCGTATGCTCACTTTATGTTTAGAGGACGGAGTATTTATCAAAGAGGCAAAATATCTTGCAATGAAGGCCAGCCCTCGCATGGGAGAAAATCAGGCCAAGATTGCAAAAAATGAGGACAGTTATTTGCTAACGCAATGGAAGGAAGATGCGATAAAAAAGATGATTGCCATCTATCCTCCGCACTATAAAAATATCATCAAATATAGTGATTGGAAGGGTGCAATGCGATGGTTAAATTCGAATACAAATAAAATACTTGACAATGATTTATAAATAGATTATAATTAGATATAGTTCGGAGATAAAACTATGAAAGCAGTAGCTTGGAAATTGGGAAAGTCAAAGGATAGATTAATCTATGTCGTTCAAGTCGACAACATTCAGGGAGTTCGCAACGAGAACAGGCTTCTTAAAGAGCTGAAAGAATGGCAGCACTATGGAGAAGGATATGATCGCAAATCCAAAAGTAAGACGCTTATGTTTAAATATACTTTCGCCACCGAAGATGACTGGAAGTCTTGGGCCCGCTCTTTTCCCTACGAGTTAGTTGAAGTGGGAAAAAGTGGCAAAGAAAAGCCCTATAAATTAGGACTAGCCTACCAAACCTCACGTTATAGGAGATCATAAGATGGATAATCAAGACAATATGGCGCCCGTAGAAGAGGGAACCGAAGAAGAGGGAACCGAAGAAGAAATGCTCGGTCTCGCCCCACCCCCTGTAGACCCACGCGCCTTGGGCATTTTTCAGGATATTGATGAGAAAAAGGCCGAAGAGATTGTTTACGCTCTCAAGTTATACTCCCTCGATAACCACGAGCCCATAGAATTCTATGTCTCGACAAACGGGGGCTCGGCCACAGATATGTTTGCTATTTATGATTTCATGCGCCAACTTAAAGCCGAGATCGTAATCTCCACATACGGCCTGGGAAAGGTAATGTCTGCTGGTGTACTTCTATTGGCAGCAGGTACCAAGGGTACCCGCCGAATCGGGAAGTATTGCCGAGTAATGATTCACTCAGTCATTGGCGGCACAGGAGGCGCCCTTCACGACCTTAAGAATGAAATGACAGAGATCCAAAACGTGCAGGACATGTATATTGATGCACTGTGCGAAGAAACAAACTTCACCAGAAAGAAGCTAAAGTCTCTGTTTTCAAAGAATGTCAACATCTATCTATCAGCCGAGGAAGCAGTGGAGTACGGCATCGCCGATATCATAGTCTAAGGAGAGAACCAATGTCAATAATAAAGGGATTACACGCAAACCTAATCGCTAAGCGATTCCAGGAAATAATGGAGAAGAAAGGCTACGCCTTCTTTGACAGGGGCACCTTTAATGTAAACATTGTTGGCATTCGCGCAACCAAAAAGCAGACTAACGTCTTCGATGATACTCTCCTTCTGATTTACAAAAATAAGAAAAAAGAATGGGAAGTAATTTCATCTGTCATCACAACCGATCCGGGCGAAAAATACTTGGTCGACCCTATCAACGATAAGGGCACCGCCATTCTCATTCCCAATCAATACCGAGGAGTGTATCAGGTGGATATCCACGCCCGCAACAATAGTCGCTTCGCACACGAAGCCCTATGTCAACGTGGCGGAAAGCTCCAGGTCTGGCGCGATAATGACCGAGATACCATACTCGAACACGATCCAGAATCTATCGACGAGGGTTGGTTTGGGATAAATATTCATCGCTCCAAGAGCACGGGGGAAGCTGATTATGTAGGCTCCTACTCTGCCGGATGCCAGGTCTTTAAAAACAGTACAGATTTCAAATTATTCATGGATATTATCAAGAGATCCAGAAAACTTTATGGAAATAGCTTTAGTTATACTCTATTGGAAGAACAAGATTTTAGGAACTAATTAGTAATATGAAGAACTTAGACACATTGATTGACAATCAATTCAAAAATAGGTCACCTAAGAACGGCTTTAACTTGCAGGAATTATTGCGCCTGGTTGAATCTGTATACGGAGAAATCCAGCCGCTCATTCAGGAGGAGGCCCGTCCTGGCTCACGGCCCCAAAGCATGAATGTGGAATTATCTTTCATTCCTGAAATTAATGTTAGTGAACTGGGTTGGTCGGATGTGAGTACCAATGAAGCCGGCGAAGTCATTAAAGGGCCCCAACGACGACTGCTGGAGGACTACCTAAGTAATGTAGAAGGATCCACTTTATCCGAAAAGGTTGCATCGCTCGAAGCCTTCTATGAAGACGGAGACCTTACTTTAATTGAAGGAGTCCAGGATAGATCAGAGCTTATTAAAAAGATTATGTCTTACCTTGTTTTTTATAAGACATTGACCAAAGTCATCACTAATTTCAACGCCTCATCAGCCGGCTTCAGTTTTGAGTCATTCCTGGCCACGCTGCTAGACGGCCAGCAAATCAAGGCCAACACTGGCACAATCGCCGACTTCACCACGGGTGATGATACTCCCATCAGTCTCAAGTTATACGCCGAGAAATCGCTCGAAGTTGGAGGCAGCTACGTTGACTTAGTTAATGACTTGGTTGAGCCCAAATTTAATCACCCAGGAATGCGCTACGTGGTTTGCACTAAGAACCTCGAAGGAGATGGGCTAGAACAAAATGGCTCCATTAAGTTTTATCAGTTCGATATAGATCTTAATAATGCGATGAGTATCATCTCGCAGAGCAGCACCAAGTCCGCAGCATGCGTGCGAATCCCTCGCGCTATTGAAACCGCCGACTCAGCTTACGACCTCAATGCCTCGTTGCCCTCGGCCCAGAACATGCCATCCATCGCCGACATGAAGCAGATTTTTGAAAAGAACGTAATGGAGAGGGTGCACGCCTCCGAGTCCACAGTCTCCGAAGAAGATCTTAGGGTCGCCCTCGACTTAATTAACTGGGGCGCAAATGACGCAATCTTTAAGGCCGCCGACCCATCTCGCTTTGGCGGCGTATCTCAAGGAGTGGTATATGGAATTTCAGCCACCGATAGGCCCAAAGTCAAGGCCCTTCTCATGCCATCTGAGCAGGAGGTCAGCGACATGAAGGACCGCTTCGGTGTGCGCAGCCTAAACACCCTCCTATCCTTTTTCACCAAAGCCAATGACGACTTGGTAGCCTTATATACTCGCACTAAACTTTCGGGTGAACGGGGGAAACAAATCAAGGCGATGGCGGACGCGGGAGAATTTCTCTCCCCTGAAGATTCAGCGGTTCTGTATAAGACTCTCTCTCCAGAGATGCGGAAGGTCGCACTCACTAACTCCCTGGGCTATCTTGAGAGATATCAATGGCACCTTAATCGGACACAGGCGACAAACACCGGGCCCCCCCTCAACGCAGAATATCAAGGGGAAATTAGGGTAGGCCAAGCAGCGGTACTTAAATTACTCAATGATGTGCGGGATATTCTAAACCAACAAGTGTTTGATATTTTCAATTCCTTAAAATCATTAAGCGATAATCTAAATGGATATTTCGCCGGCGGCTTGGCAGACGACCGCAAAGCATCCACTGCGATTAGTGATGCCCAAAAGATCGAAACGAACACAGCCGAAATAAAAAATCAAAAATAACCCTTGACATTTGGGTCAAAGGTGTTTATAATTAAATATAGTCAAACTTAAAGAGGTGTGATTTGACAAAGTATTATGGTTCCGGCTCCGACATGAGCCACAAGATTCTAGCGGGAGTCAACATCCTAGCTGATAATGTCGCATCGACATTAGGTCCGCGAGGCCGAAATGTGATCCTACAGGAGAAAAACAAGCGTCCTATTATCACAAAAGATGGGGTAACAGTAGCGGACTTCATCGACCTAGACGACCCTATTGAAAATGCGGGCGCTCAGATTATCAAACAAGCCGCAGCACAAACAAATTTAGATGCTGGCGATGGCACCACTACATCCACAGTGCTATCTCGTGCAATTCTCATGGAAGCCCAGAAATATATTTCTTCGGGTGTACCCCCTATAGACCTCCAGAGAGGCATTGAGAGGGCCGTAGACGCTATCGTAGAAAATCTAAGGGCAATGGCTCAACCTGTTATGTCCGAGGCCGACATAGCCCACGTAGCAGCGATTTCTGCGAATAACGACAACCATATTGGTTCACTCATTGGGAAAGCCGTCGCCGCAGCAGGCAAAGACGGTGCAATCACGGTAGAAGAGGCCCGCAGCCAAAAAACAAGCCTAGACTTAGTAGAAGGCTTCCGCCTAGATGCTGGCTATGCTGCTACTGCTTTCATCACAGATGAGCGAAGACGAGCCGCTACCTATGATGACCCTCTCCTTCTGGTGACAGACGAAAAGATTGAGCATGTGCAGGATATCATGGGTGTCCTAGAGTTGTCAGCCCGCGAGTCGCGCCCACTCATCTTTATAGCTACCGAGGTCGAAGGACAGGCCCTTGCTGCCATGATTATGAATGCTCTTAAGGGCACCCTTAAAGTCGCTGCCATCAAAGCCCCGCGCTATGGAGAAGAGCGAAAGAATATTTTGCAAGACCTTGCGGTTTCTACCGGTGCCACCTTTGTTAGTCGCTCCAATGGCAAGCGTCTCAAAGATGTAAAACTCGCAGACTTTGGGACCGCTAGTCGCATTGATATCACCAAGTACCAAACCACGATTGTGGGTGGAAACGGTGACCCAGATTTATTAGAAGATCAGATTGAGTCACTAAAGGAAGACCTTCAACATGAAAGTAATTTGAATGAGTGTGAAAAGATTCAAGACCGCATAGCCAGACTTGCCAGCGGTATCGCCATCATTCGCGTTGGTGCCGCAACCGAGATTGAAATGGTAGAAAAGAAGCACCGCATCGAAGACGCTCTGGAGGCCGTCAAGTCAGCCCAGTTAGAAGGGATTGTAGCGGGAGGTGGCACAGCTTTATTATCAGCTACTCGGAACCTTGATGTAGTTGTGGAAAACAAAGCACAAGCGGTTGGCGTAGAAATCGTCAGGATAGCAGTTCAGGCTCCCCTGCGACAAATGGCGCTCAATGCCGGTGAGTCGCCTGATATTATTTGTAGTCAGGTAATCGAAGCCGCCACTAATACCGGCTATGATTTTGTTACCGGACGTATCCGAGACATGTTAGAGGCAGGAATTATTGACCCCGTGAAAGTTACCAGAACAGCACTCCAGAACGCTGCTTCAGTTTCTGGAACGCTTATTACTACAAATTGTGCGGTAATAGAGAAGTGAGCCACTAGTTAAGGTGTTATGAAAACAACACATCTTGAGAACACCGACAACTGGGAGGGACCAATAATGTCAGAAGATGACGTAAAAATGACTGATATTGTGGAGATTGATGGCAAATTGGATCGCCTAGCGGATAGTATGGATTCACTTCGGCATTGTCAACTTCGCATGACAGAAGACATATCTAAAATTAAAGAAGCCGTGTATAACCCGGACTCGGGCCTATACGCTCGCCTTCGCGCTATTGAACAATGGAAGGACCAGACTGCTAAAGTTGTGTGGGTCATCACTACTAGTGTTATCGGCTTGGCTGTGGCTACCATCTGGCACACTTTCTTCAAATAAGACTTGACAACTCCCCACCCGTGTGATATATTTATAAGAAGAGGTATAGATGAGAGTAAACATAACTTATTCCGTTGACCTGGAATCAGTACCCACCGAAGTTAATAAACTCATGGCCGATGCAGAGTCCGCCTTGCGAGTTGTTCACGGCCTATTTGATCGAACAGCGGGGGACACCCCTCTCCAACGAATTGAAGGCATCAACGCTATTCGGGAACAGCTGGTGGAACTAGATTCGCGCCTAGGGGATTGCGCCAATATCCTATCGGGATATATGGACGTGAAGACAAAGATGGCCATCGAAAAAGCGCAACCCACCCCAGATCCACTTGAAGTGGAAACCAATGACTAATCCCTTTGAAGGAGAATATGTCCATGTCCCTTCTGGAACTACGATCTACCAGTTTGATCCGCACGGATCAGTAACTTCATTCAAACACATCTCCAAGCCCGTGGCCTTGATGTTCTTGGGGGAGTCTTCCCCTAAGTCACCCTACTGTAAAGTATTCTATTTGGGCGCCACTTACATGGTAAAGAGACAACACATTTATAAATTAGGAGAAAAAGAATAATGAGTAATATCAGTAACATTCGCTTTGTGGAAATATACAACCGCTCGGCAACTGGGACATCCAAGGACTACAGTTTGCGCGAGGTGTATATCAATCCCGACCATGTGGTCTGCTTGAGGGAAAACACGCAATCCGCCCATCTCTTGAGTGAAGGGGCTTTACCAGAAGCCCTAGACCCGCGCCAGCAATTCACCACCGTAAGTCTCAACAAGGGAACTTATGGACAGGATATCATAGTTGTGGGCCCCGTGGCCGAGACACACCAGAAACTATATTCCCAACAACAGCTTCTAAAGGGGTAACCGAATGGATCCTATCGAATGTATATTTGAAGAAATAGATGAATATTGTGGCCTCCTATATGAAGAGAATGAAAAAACAAAATCAGGGCGATATGACGGAGGGAATCTCAACGTCGCGGGTCTGGGCACCACTTGCTGGGCTGTTGCCGCAAATATCATCCCCTCTGAATCGCTCGCCTCCCTTCTTGCTTCGGGCCTCACGAAGGAGAAGATCGTAGAAGGTTGCTTCGCCTTCCTCAACAAACGCCCCTACCGGGCCCGGAAGCCACGCTATGGGACGCTCTCCCCCCGCTTTTCCATCTTCATCGAGAAAGAAGGAAAGATAAGTGTCTCGTTTACGACTACGGAGCGTAACAATAAACACTTCTGGGGCCGAGGATCGAAGACGAGCATGGGGCGCAAGATCACTAAACGCGGCCGCCCACGCAAGGTTCGTTAATGTATGGAACGAGAAGACAAATTAAGACAAGACATTCAGTGTGTGGAATTCTACTTGCTCGATGTGTATGGCGTGACTGTTGACTTTGATGACAAGGGCCTAAATGAATATTGGTTCGACCCCTCCACTCCCGAAGACACCGGTGTTATTTCGATTGATTCCACTATGGACATCCTCGAACAGTTATATGTAGTCCTGCATGAAGCGGGCCACGTTATGTTGCGACGAAGTGACGATTTCCCCCTACGATTTCCGGAGAGTGAGAGAGGTACGACCCCAGGTCGCGTTGAGATTCTACGCGAAGAAGTCGAGGCATGGAACAAGGCAGAGGAATTGATAAGTAAATTTGGAATATCTCACAGCGAGTATTTTGATATCAAGAAGTGGAAAGATAACTATAGGAATGCCCTTGCGCAATATGCGAAGTGGGTTGAGACAGGAGATATAGATGAGGAGAGTTGCTAAGCCTTGGGGGTTCGAAGTCATTTGGGCCGAAACTGAAAATTATGTGGGAAAACTGTTGCATATCAACGCCGGTCATCGTTTGTCCAAGCAATACCATGTCGAGAAAGAGGAAACCCTATATGTTCTCAGCGGTATCCTATATAATTATGATGAACACGATCGTATACAAAAGATACCGCCGGGCAATTCTTTTCATGTATTCCCGGGCCAAATACATCGCTTCGGTGCACTCGAAAGCAATGTCGAAGTAATTGAGGTGAGTACTAATCACCTGAATGATGTTGTGCGAATCGCCGACGATTATGAGAGAGAGTAGATGAGTCCTAAATTATACCTCGCTTGCTCCCTTATCCTCCTGGGTCATGTGGTA
>Ga0098054_1001160_pt1 | contig 13647 bp, 9 predicted proteins | sample 16_taG_FD_75048 | JGI IMG/M metagenome (GOLD analysis project Ga0098054, IMG submission 75048) | Marine viral communities from the Subarctic Pacific Ocean - 16_ETSP_OMZ_AT15313 metaG | ecosystem: Environmental > Aquatic > Marine > Oceanic | place: Pacific Ocean | collected 2015-01-18
AACTGGTATGTTGCCGAAATATTAAATTATTGTTTAAGAACTGAAATTATGATGCGGATTCTTTAACAAATGTTGCAAGCCGCTAGTTTGGGGAATAAATTTCTGTGGCAGTCTTAATGGGCAATCCAATATTTAAAAACCCAACCTTTTCATATAAATCAATATACCTTGGATCATTTCTCACTGGAGCCAAAAGGGGTTCTTCGCGTAACCAGGTGAGTTCCACTTCATGCCGATCAAAAGACTTCCGCAACCATTTAAAAGCCCGCTCATAATCCTTCAGCACGCAATAATACATGGCAATAAACCATGCTGGGCTGCCAGAGGAAACGGCATTGTACTTTTCATGCAGTTCCGACAAGTATTTATCCTTTTTGTTGGAATCTCCATCCATCTGGGCATATGTGGCGTTTAACCACATCAAAATAGGCGGATAATCGGTATATAAGGTCTGAGTCATTTAACATTTTAACGGCTTCTTTCTTGGAGCCTAAAAACATCAATGCTTCCGCTTTGAAAAACGGGAAAAACACATTGGAAGGATCAATTAAAATATGTGCTTCAATTGTGTTTAATGCTTCCTTAAATCTCCCCGTTTTTATAGCGTAATCCAGGGATATAACCGGAGATCTATCGTAGAAGGGATGATCCAAAATATATTGATAATATTCTTCTACAACCTCAAAATTCCAATCATAAAAAAAATATCCTGTGTATAATTCTTCTTCTGCCTGTCGATTTAATGGGTCTATTTCCAAGACTTTTTGTAATAATGCCTTACCATTATCCCATGCTGTACGCTTATCATAAAAACCCCAAACGCCACCTCCTAAATTCCAGATATTTGCCAAACTCAAATATGGTTCTACAAAATTAGAATCCAATTCAATAGCCTGTTCGTATAAATCAATTGCATTGGAATACGATTGTTCGTTTGCTTTGTTCTTTTGAAATTCAGCTTGAAGAAAATAGGAATACGCCTGTTTACTTTTTGTGGGTACTTTTTGAATAGCCTGCAATTCGTTTTCTGAAATAGTGGCCCTCATATTATTTGCAACAGCTTCGACCACTTCTGCCTGTATAGCAAAAATCTCATCGCTCTTCCATTCCTTGGTATATTCTTCCGACCAAAGATGAACGTTTGAGCTCCCGTGAATCAACTGAAGGTTGACTTTTATTTGATTACCAGAAATCTGGAGATTACCTTGCAAAATGTTGGTCACTTCCAATTCTTTAACAATTTCTTGAATGGATTTTTGGGTATGCTTATATAGCACGGCAGAGGTGAATGGAATTACCTTGTCAATAGCATCGATTTTTGTAAGCCTGGAGATAATCGCATCGGTCATGCCTTCCGAAATATATTCCAAATCAGGATTTCCTGTCCAATTTTTCAAAGGGAGTACAACTATGGATTTCCCATCGATTCTAATTTCGTTATTATTCGACTCTGCTATTGCGCCCGAATTAGAGTAGTAAAAATAGAATCCACCTATCAATAATGCCGACACTAAAAGTATCGTCCAAAAAACATTTTTATTGACATTACTTTCTGCAATATCATCATTTTTACCAGTAAGAAGTCTATTAAATTCATCGTTGTTTTTTGATTTGACTTCTCCTGGTGTGATCCCATAAAATTTATGGAAACAGGTATTAAAATAAGTGGGACTACTAAATCCGACCCGATATGCCGCCTCGGAAACAGTTATGTTATCCTGTCGGAGGATTTCAAGAGCTCTTTTCAATCGATATTCCCTAATAAATCGGCTGGTAGAAGTATGAAGTAGTTTGTTAAGTTTACGATGAAGATTGGAACGGCTCATTCCAACCGACCGGGCAAGACTATCTACTCCAAATTGTTCATTATTTAGATTTGCCTCAATCTCTTTGGTCAATTTATCGACCAAGGATTCCCGTAAAATATTTTCTTGAGAATCTTTGTCAATATCACGGTTCGCACCCATTTACGTATCAAATTCCTTTACAGGGAAATAGTACAAGTTAAACAAATAAAATGCAGTTTTATATTTAACTCGCTAGCATTTAAAGCGTTTCGTAAAATAACTCTACATATCCGGGTAGTTTCGCTGTGTAGAACATCTAGTTTACCAAATCTATTCCCACAAAAAAAGCACCCCGTGTATGAGGTGCTTTTTTAATTTTTGTTGGAGAATACCGGATTAACACGTTGTTCCGTTATATCCAGTTCTGCAAATGCAAGGGTCAGGACTTAGGTCCTAGGCATTTAAAACACAAAAGCCGCTCAAATAAATTTGGCGACTTTATTAGTTTTAAACGCAATCCCCTTGCGCTTAATCGTGGAGAATACCGGATTCGAACCGGTGGCCTCTTGCCTGCCAGTTTTCAAATTGGCATTCTTTAAAATACTAAACTTAATACTATTTATCTGTTTTTCAATACGTTATATCGTTTTTAATAAAAATTGAAATCAATCGATATCAACTGATTACAATAAAAACTGTGCACAAACTGTGCATTATTTTTTGCTAACTTGAAGTAAACAAAGCTTCAAAAATGGCTAAAGTTAGGCTCATATTAGACACTCGAAAATCGTCCAAAAGTGCAAATTCAGATTTATTTCCAATAGCACTACGAGTGTATCATTTTAAACCTAGATTAATTCGGTTGCCATACCAAACATCCAAATCTGGATGGAATACAAATACTCAAACTTTAAGAAAATCGGCAGCAGCCAATAAATCATTAAATTGTGATATTATAAATCAAGAACTTTACAGTAAACTTCATGAAGCCAAAAGTCTCATTAATGAGATGGGTAGCGGTATTAAATATATGGATATAGAGGTTTTGGTTGGTGAAATCAAAAAAAGATGGGAAAATAAGATAAGTCCTGAGCTGAAAAGTAAAATGTCTAACGGTTTAATGTTAACTGATTGGGGCAAAGTGATTATAGAACGAAAAAGAAAGCTAAACAAACCTGGGTCGGCTGAATGGTATCACTATGCTATAAAGGATTTTATAAAATTCAATAATAATAAAGATCTACCCTTAGACCAATTAAGCGTAAGTATATTAAAGGACTTTGAGATTTACAAAAAAAGTAAAGGGCTAAAACCCAATGGAATTAATTCTCACATTAGGGCGTTGAGAGCTTTATTCAATGCTGCACTTTATGAAGATAAAATAGACGTAGTTAAAAATCCTTTTAAGCGCTATAAAATACCTTCTTCAAACCCCACCAAGAAAAGAGCAATTCCAAAAGAAACCTTTTTAAAAATTAGGACTGTTTATTATCCTGAAGGTTCTGCTTTATGGCACACCAAAAATTACGCTTTGATTATGTTCAATTGTAGAGGCATGAATCTTATTGATTTGGTCAAACTCAAAAAATCAAATATCAACCAAGACAGATTGTTTTATGGCAGAAGTAAAACTGGCGACCCTTTATCGGTAAAACTTACCCATGAATTGAAGCAAATTCTAGACTACTATCTAAAACAAGAATATAATGATGGTTTCTTATTTCCTTCAAATTATGATGGAAGCACTTTACATCATGAAAAATATAAAACCATTAGAAGACGGGTTAATCAAAGATTAAAACAAATTGCTCAAGATGCAGGTATTAAGGAGCATTTTACTACTTATTCAATACGACATTCTTGGGCAACCATAGCAAAAAATATGGGAATCTCCACCGCCATTATAAGCGAAGGACTTGGTCACAGCTCATTAAAAACTACAGAAGTTTACTTGAAGCGTTTTGACAATACTACTTTGGATGACGCAAATGAAATGATAGTTACGTAAGCGAAGATATTACGCCAAGGGGTATTCGTTTTAGTAAGTTTTTGTCTTGCCGGAATAAACAAGGATTACCTCACATTATTTCCAGAAATAAGAAGGCTCAAATATTCAAGAAACAGTTTAGTCCCAATTCTTACCCTTAACTTTTGCGCATGGTTCCTATGGAATTACTTTAGCGATTCGGGAAGATTAGCGTCAAGAAGAAAATCCATAGGGCGCAACTGACCTACTTAGTAAAAATTAGTTTTTGTGTCATTTTGTTTTATTGCTTCGCAATAGGTCTGGAAGAGCAAGAGGATAACAGGCTGTCGCCGTGTTATGTTTTTAATCGTCTATTAATCAACTGATTAAAAAGTGCAAATGCAGACTTGAATCCCATTTTTATCATAAAAACCCTGGGAAGCCCAGTAATCATTGAAAGTTTTTATCATAAATCTTAAAATTTGATATCATTTGACTTAAGATAGGAGTGCCCTATTTCGCTGTCATTTATCATTCATCTGCCAGATTCACGATGCCATCGAAACAGGATCCTGCACTAAGTTATGTGTAAGGATTTGGGGTTATTGCCTTTTTCATTATAGTAATGTATTTATCAAGCGCCCTGTAGCTCATAAGTATTGTTTAAAAAGGTATCTTAATTTTCCTGTAAAAGATTAATTGAAGACACTATCTAAAAAGACCAAGAAAGGGACTTATATCTTAAAGAATGTTAATTTCAAAGTATTGCCCTTTATAACAATCTTTTTTATGGAACTATATAAAAATCATTGTAATACTGCTTCCACAAAAATTGGATTTCAGTATATTATTAACTTTAATACGAGATTGTTACGTAATATTAGATTTTACTATTTGAACACTTTCAAATATGAAGAATGCTTTTTTTTAATCTAAATAAACATGCGGATTTATGAACCAAATACCTTTTTATGTTCTTCTGATTTGTGCATTCTTATTTACAAAAATTGGACATGCACAAAATCCTTTGGAAAAAGAACCGGAGGTATTTGCAAATGCGGCAGATGCCGAAAAAATATACCTGCAACTCTCCGGAACTACCTTTAATACCTCTGAAACTATTTGGTTCAAAGCCGTAGTAACAGATGTACTTTACCACAGGCCCACAAAAAAAAGTGGAGTACTTCATGTGGAGCTAGTTGACCCGTTAGGTAATCGGATAGTCGATAAAAGCCTTTTGAAAATAAATAATGGCATCTCAAGTGGATTTTTTCAAATGCATTCAAGTTATAGGGAAGGAAATTATGTGGTTAGGGCCTACACCGAATGGAATAAAAATTTTGGCCAAGATTTCGTTTGTTCCATTCCTATAACGCTGTACCGCATACAAAAATTAGACAGCAAACCTAATCCCATAAAAAATATTGTCTTTACCAAAGACCATACTGCCAATGAGTTTTCTTTATCGTCGACAGTTGCTGTCAAAGAACTTGATAGTCTTCATACTGGTGATGCTGTGTTATATGTCAATTGGAAAGGAGGATCAGATTCTGTTCTAATAAATCCAAAAAAAAAGAAACCTAATATCAATGTGCAACATAGAATCCCGATAGATATACCGATAATAAATTATCGTTTAGAGACCAAAAATGAGGAATTCACAAAGGCGGTAGTCCTCGACAATGAATACGGTTCAATACAGTTTTTTCCTGAAGGTGGTTCTTTTGTAGAGGGTTTGCAAAGTGTGGTCGGGTTCAAGTATTTGGATTTTAAGGGGAAAGGCGCTGAAGTACAGGGTATAATAGAAGATAATTATTCTAATGTAGTCGCCGAATTTAAAAGTAATGCTTTGGGGATGGGAAAAGTAATCCTGACCCCAAATGCAGGACAAACCTATTATGCTCTTTTGACTACCAAAAGCGGTAACACCTTCAAATATGAGTTGCCCAAAGCAAAAAAGGTTGGCCAGGTTTTGAGTTTAGCTCACAGAGAATCAAATAAAGTATTACGAATTTGGAATAAAGAAAGTACTAGTGATAGTCTTTTTGTAAAGCTATTCCACAGGGGCAAAAACCTATTTTTTCTGAAAGCGAGATTCAGAAATGGGATGTTTTCGTATAAATTTGAGCGTAAAGATTTGCCCCATGGCGTCATAGGTCTTACGGTTTTCGATAAACATTATATGCCTGCTGCAGAGCGTCATTTTTTTAACAAACCAAAAGAAGAAAACCTAAGCATAGAGATGGAAACGGCTAGGAATCATTATTTTGTTCGAGATAGTGTTCAAGTTTCCATATCAACAAAACACAATGGTCATCCCGTGCCAGCAGCGGTCTCTATTATGGCGGTTGATTCTAGTTATTTTTATGGTACCAACCTAGAAAGGAATACTATTGTTTCATACTTTTTGCTGCAATCGGACATAAAGGGAACGGTAGAAAATCCATCATACTATTTTGAAAATGACAAAAACTATGTTGAACTTGATTATTTGATGTTGACCCAAGGTTGGACCAATTACAAATACAAGGAGGAGAAAAAACGAAGACTTTTTAGTGCAGAAAAGGGATTAGAAGTGAAAGGTACTGTGGTAAATGTTGATAGAAAAAATGGAAGCGATAATCTTGGGAGTAAAAAATATGAACTGAATATGCTCCTCATGGGCGAGTCTTTAGAAACGCATATGCAAGAGACTGACAGTGGTGGGCATTTTAGGTTTGAGTTGGCTGATAGCTATGGCATAGGTAAAAAATTCGTGATGCAGCCTTCAGATGCAAGCAATAAAAGCGAAAATTTGAAGATAAACATCCAAAAATACGAAGCCCCCGAAATAGCTTTTGAGACTGAAAAGGTAATTGTGCCGGTAGATAGTATCATAGATATGAAAGTGATTGAAAAGATGGAAGAGGATATAAGATTAGACCCTCTACTATTACCAAATACTATAGCACTTAATGAAGTGGTGGTAAGTGATTATAAAATTACACCTGAGCGCGCTGAAATGGTTAAACTACATGGGATTCCAGATGTGGTCATAGAAAACAAGGAGTTAATAAGTAAGCAAAAAAAATGGACTAAAGGTTTGTACAGATGGTTGCTTTTCAATTATCCAAAAGAAATAAAGGTTGGAAGGGTCCCTGCTGGATTTGAACTTGCCTATGTTTACGGTGCCGAATGGACCTATGTGGTTATCGATGGTATTCCCGTTCATGAACGAGATTATGGCCTTATCGGTAATATTCCTGTAAGTGCGGTTAAAAGTGCCGAAATCATTCGAAATACAAGTACGGCCAACACTTACCACAATCAGGTTTTTGATTGTGCACCAATATGTCCGCCTCCCCCATTCCCTGCCATACTCGCTATTTATACTTATTCAGGAGAAGGTTTGTCAGGGGCTTTCCCAAAAACTAAAAGAACCAATCTTATAAATGGTACGGCTCCACAATACTCTCCAATTCGCGAATATTATGTTCCCGAATACCATTACCCTGAAAACATAGATTGGAGTGTTCCCGACAGGCGCGCAATACTATATTGGAAACCAAATATTCTCACTAACAATGAAGGCTTTGCAAAAACAACATTTTTTAATAGTGATCTTACAGGAAAATGGTGATTATTTGCGAAGGCATTACTTCAAATGGCAAAGTAGGATATTCAGAATTGTTTTATGAAGCAGAAAATCCATGAACTATTAAAACTATAAATCCCTTAGGTTGTCTTTAAACCCGTTTTTGTAAATTTTCCCATTTAGCAATACAATGAAAAAAAACTTCATAAATTGATTTTGTCTTCTGTTAATTTTATTTCTACTGAAATATAAAGTTTGATAGACACTCCAAGAAAGAATAATGGTATTATTGAAAAAAGGCTCAATTTATAACATCTTACAGAAATAGGTCAATCCAAATATTATATATTACTAGCTTTTTATAAGGCCCGTAAAACCAACTTTTTTTGAACTTAAGAAAACATATAAATAAGTTGGTTTGGATTTTCTCGTTTAAACTAGACAAAACCATCATACTTGGTAAAAGCGCAACAAATTGATAGAATTTGGTATCGCTAATGTTAAATTTACTTAATTTCAAATAATTCTTTAAAAGTGTGCACAAACTGTGCATTTTATAAAATAAAAAAAGCCCTCACATCTGTGAAGGCCTATGTTTACTGGGTGGAGAATACCGGATTCGAACCGGTGGCCTCTTGCCTGCCAGGCAAGCGCTCTAGCCAACTGAGCTAATCCCCCAAAGAGAGCGCAAAGGAAATACTTTTTTCCGAAAGTATCAAAAATTGCGCCGCTTCCTTAATCTTTTTTAACGCTGAGGACCAATACGGGTATCTTAACAAAGAATTCCGATTTTTGAATCGTGTTCTTTTCCCATAATTTTTTAAAGAACCCCCGTTTTCTTCTAAACACGCACAACATATCCGGATGCTCTTTCTGAAAGTATTCCGTTACCCCCAAATAGGTAGTTCCGTTTTCGGTAATGGATAAATGAGAACTTAAATCCATTAAAGCGGTGTTCACCTTCAAATCATCTTCCGTATACCCTGGCCTTTTCACTAATAACAAACTGACCTCTGATCTAAACTTGTTTTTGATCATAACCAAAGGGGTCAGAATACTGCTTCTCTTTAAGATACCAGATCCAAAAGCGGTCAATATTTTTTTTGCAGGTTTAAAGGCTGTTCCTTTAGGAACAATCAGCGTAGGTATCTCTGTTTGTTTGATGATTCTACCAGAAGTATTCCCTAAGTAAAGTTCCTCTTGGATATCGTTACTTCTTGGTGCAATAATAATCAAGTCGATCCCAAGCTCCTTGTTGATACTCTTTAAACCATCTATAATATCACCATTATAGGTAGCCATTTTTATCTCAACACCTTTGGTGTCAACCTGATCTATCACCTCTTTTAAGTGTTCCTTGCTGCTCTTGGCTACCTTTTCTTCTACATTGGCCAAACTTCCTACGGCCGTGGTAACATTAAATACATCCATCACATAGACCTTAGCTCCAAAATTTGAGGCAAAGTCAACAGCGTATTGCAATGTTTGAGAAGAATCTGGAGAAGTTCCAATGGGTACAAGTATGTTATTCATGGTTTGGTGATTACGATTAAACCTTAAATTTACAATTAAATTGAAACGAATCAATGATAAGACGTGCAAAGATATCTGAAATCCCCGATATCTTGACCATAACTCAGGCCTGTGCCAAAAAAATGCAGGCAAATGGTATTTTTCAATGGAACGAGCATTATCCTTCCAAAGAAGCTTTCATAAAAGACATTGAGCGTGAAGAACTTTTTGTGATTGAAGAAAACAAGACCGTTCTGGGTACTATTGTCATATCAACCCTAATGGATGAAGAATACAAACCCATTAAATGGTTGACCCCAAATGGAAACAGCACCTATATCCACCGCCTTTCAGTACACCCAAGCCTTCAAGGGAAGGGACTGGCCCAAAAAATGATGGATTTTGCCGAAGCCTATTCCAAAGAAAGCGGGTTTGTCTCGGTTCGCTTAGATACGTTTTCGCAGAACAAAAGAAACCAACGTTTTTACGAACAACGGGGCTACCAAAAACTGGGAGACATCTACTTTCCCAAACAAAGCGAGCATCCTTTTCATTGTTATGAATTAGTGCTGTAACTTGCGCCCGATTTGAGCACACAGGTAAATTTTAAGAGTATTAACCAATTAGCGATTCCCGCGACCATTTCGGGTATTGCGGAACCCATCCTTTCCATTACGGATACAGCCATTGTGGGCAATATTCCTGTAGATGGACTGGAATCCTTAGCTGCTGCAGGCATCGTGGGGTCATTTTTGTCCATGCTTATTTGGGTGCTCGGCCAAACCCGAAGCTCCATTTCAGCTATCATTTCCCAGTATCTGGGCGCTGGAAGGCTGCACGAAGTAAAAAACCTTCCCGCGCAGGCTATTTTCCTCAATATCCTTTTGAGCATTGTGGTGCTGCTCACCACCATCTTTGTAATTGAAGAAATTTTTGCACTCTTCAATGCATCGGGAAAAATCTTGGAATATTGTGTTTCCTACTATTCCATTCGGGTATGGGGATTTCCGCTTACCCTATTCACTTTTGCGGTTTTTGGCATCTTCCGCGGATTACAGAACACCTTCTACCCCATGGTAATCGCCATGCTGGGGGCAGGTCTCAATATCCTTTTGGACTTTGTTCTGGTCTACGGAATCGACGGCTTGATTCCTGCACTTTATTTGGAAGGTGCTGCATGGGCCAGTTTAATTTCACAGGCCATCATGGCCATATTGGCTCTTATTTTATTGGTGAAAAAGACGGATATCAGTATGAAATTGACCCTTCCGCTGAACAAGGAGATAAAGCGGTTGATTTTCATGAGCCTCAACCTTTTTGTAAGGACTTTGGCCCTTAATGCCGCCTTGATGCTGGCCGTTCGTGAGGCCACCACCTTGGGAGACCGTTTTATCGGAGCACATACCATTGCTGTAAACCTTTGGTTGTTTGCTGCATTTTTTATTGATGGTTATGCTGCCGCGGGCAATAGCATGGGAGGAAAACTTTTGGGTGCCGCCGATTACGATGGCTTATGGAAACTGGCTAAAAGCATATTTAAATATGGTATGATCGTAAGTCTCGCCCTTATGTGCCTCGGGTTTATTTTTTACCGGCCCATCGGTCATCTTTTTTCAAATGAAGAAATTGTGCTCAACACTTTTTACAGTATTTTTTACATCGTGATTCTAGGACTGCCCATGAATACTTTGGCCTTTATTTTTGATGGAATATTTAAGGGAATGGGTGAAATGAAATATCTGAGAAATGTACTATTGGCCGCCACCTTTTTAGGGTTTATCCCATGTCTGTATTTGGGCATGTATTTGGGGCTCGGTTTTTATGCCATTTGGATCGCTTTTGTGGTCTGGATGATGATTCGCGGTTTCTCCCTGGTTTGGAAATTTAGAAGAAAGTTCAGACCCTTGGTGCAAAACCCTTAATTTAGTGCTTACATAAATCTGACACCTGACAATCGATTTTAATGACAACAGATAGAACCAACGGAAGTTTATATACCAAAATAGAAAACAAGGTGGCGACCATCGAATTTGGTCACCCTGCCAGTAATTCCTTTGTTTCTGAACTTTTGGCCCGCCTTGCCAAGGAATTTGACAGGCTTGGTGAAAATGACGAGGTTTCCGTCATCGTTTTAAAATCTGAGGGAGAACGCGCATTTTGCGCCGGTGCCTCTTTTGATGAATTGGTGGCCGTTTCCAACTTGGAGGAGGGCAAAGAGTTTTTCAGCGGGTTCGCCCACGTAATCAATGCCATGCGTAAATGTCCCAAGCCGATTATCGGACGGGTTCAGGGCAAAACTGTTGGTGGCGGTGTGGGATTGGCCTCGGCCTGCGATTATGTGCATGCAACGGTCGAAGCAGCCATCAAATTATCAGAAATTTCCATAGGAATCGGTCCGTTTGTGATTGCTCCCGCCGTGGAACGCAAAATTGGAAAAGCCGCTTTGGCAGAGCTCACTTTGTATCCCACAGAGTGGAAAAATGCCTATTGGGCCAAAGAACAAGGCTTGTACGCCAAAGTGTACGATTCCATTTCCGAATTGGACAAAGAGTTGGACATTCACATCCAAAAACTGGCAACCTACAACCCCGAAGCTCTGGCCGAAATGAAAAAAGTACTTTGGGAAGGAACCGAGCATTGGGACGACTTATTGTTGGAGCGTGCCGAAGCCTCTGGAAGATTGGCACTGTCTCCGAATACTAAAAACGCATTGGAGAAGTTTAAAAAATAAAAGTAATTATGACTGATTTATTGTTCCCCTTATTGGCCCTTTTCGTAATCGTGGTGTATGTGGTCAACAGAATACGTAGCAACAGACGTTATAAAAAATAAATGAAGAACATTGCCCTGCCTAAAGGCAAAAAAGTCTATTTCGCGAGCGATAACCACCTTGGGGCACCTACCCGAAAGGACAGTTTGCCGCGTGAGAAAAAATTTGTGGCCTGGCTGGATTCCATAAAAGATGATGCCGCCGCTATTTTTCTAATGGGCGACCTTTTTGACTTTTGGTTCGAGTACAAAACTGTGGTGCCCAAAGGTTTTACGCGTACCCTGGGCAAATTGGCCGAACTATCGGACATGGGCATACCCATCACCTATTTTGTGGGCAACCACGATCTTTGGATGAATGGCTATTTTGAAGAAGAACTCAACATTCCTGTTTACCACAAACCACAGCAATTTCTCATCAATGACACCTCCTTTTTTATTGGGCATGGGGATGGTTTGGGGCCCCACGACAAAGGTTTCAAACGGATGAAAAAGGTGTTTACCAATCCTGTTGCCCAATGGTTTTTTAAATGGCTGCACCCCGATTTGGGAGTACGCTTGGGACAACACCTCTCTGTAAACAACAAGATAATTTCGGGTGAAGCTGATGCCAAATTCTTGGGAGAGGATAAGGAATGGCTTATTTTGTATGCCAAACGCAAGCTGGAAGAGCGACATTACGACCACTTTATTTTTGGTCACCGTCATTTACCTTTGGAAATCAAACTCAACGAAAAATCGACCTACACCAATCTCGGGGATTGGATTTCCTATTTTACCTACGCCGTTTTTGATGGGGAAAAATTAAGCTTGGAGAAACTGGAAGGTTAATCTTCCTTTTCGTGCTCGTCAATATCTTTTTGTAAATCCAATTTCCTAAAGGAAGGTGAAACAATAGCAGTTGTTCCGGCCGTTAAAATTGTCATGCATCCACCGAACACGACCGCTGTAACAGTTCCCAACAATTTGGCTGCCAATCCACTTTCAAAGGCGCCCAGCTCGTTAGAAGACCCCACGAACATCGAATTTACCGAAGCCACCCTTCCTCTCATATTATCGGGTGTTTTTAATTGTAGGATAGTTTGTCGAATAATCATGGAAACACCATCTACGGCACCGCTTAGGAACAGGGCAATTACCGATAGCCAAAACAATTCCGATAGTCCAAACACAATGATGCAGACCCCAAAGGCAAACACAGCCCATAACAATTTTTTACCTGCTTTTTTATGCAATGGAAATCGAGTTGAGCCCAACATGGTAATGGAAGCACCTACAGCGGGAGCCGCCCTCAAAATTCCGAATCCTTCGGAACCCACATGTAGAATATCCTGGGCATAAATGGGCAAAAGCGCTACGGCACCTCCAAAAAGTACCGCAATCATATCCAAGGTCAACGCTCCAAAAATGGCTTTGTTTCCAAAAACAAATTTGAGTCCGTCCCGTAAACTTTGAAATACGGGTTCTCCAATTTTGGGATTCAAAATGGGTTTTTTTGGAATCTGGAAAAGGAAAATCAAGGCAAACAAAGAGAAACCAAAAATGACGCACATGCTCCAATGCACTCCTATCCAGCTAATGGAAAATCCTGCCAAGGCAGGACCTAAAACCGATGCCAATTGCCAAGTGGAGCTGCTCCAAGTAGCTGCATTCGGATATATCTTCTTGGGAACGATCAAAGCAATCAATGAGAATATGGTCGGTCCTAAAAACGAGCGTACAAACCCACCTAAAAACACCAAGGCATAAATGGAATACAAAATTGTTTTTGATTCCCATGAATCTTCAAGGCCTGGCCAACTTAACAAGAACAGTCCAAGGCTTATCACCGAGAACCCTGCAATACAGGTAACCAAAAGGTTTCTTTTTTCTCTTTGATCTACAATATGTCCAGCAAATAAGGCCATGCTCACCGCAGGAATTACCTCCATCAACCCAATAATTCCAAGGGAAAGTGGGTCTTTGGTCAAGGAGTACACCTGCCACTCAATCACAATAAATTGCATGGACCATGCAAATACCATAGCAAAACGTACAAT
>Ga0098054_1001166_pt1 | contig 13612 bp, 17 predicted proteins | sample 16_taG_FD_75048 | JGI IMG/M metagenome (GOLD analysis project Ga0098054, IMG submission 75048) | Marine viral communities from the Subarctic Pacific Ocean - 16_ETSP_OMZ_AT15313 metaG | ecosystem: Environmental > Aquatic > Marine > Oceanic | place: Pacific Ocean | collected 2015-01-18
AAAGTCTGCGAATCCATGAATGGCCGAGTGCGAAGCTGAACCGCCTTCTCTTGTAGTGACGTACTCAGGCTCTGGACATATCGCTTTTCAAGGATCTCGTTATAAGCATTGTCGTAGATCGACATGGGGTTGCCCCCCAGATCAGGAGCCTTTGGCCGCCCCTGTGCATCGAGCACGATCTCAGCAGACGCCGCATCGCGCGCACCCTCTTGCTTCATTACACCGGCGGCAACCTCGAAGATCTCCTGGCCCGCCTGGTGTGCGGCGTCGGCCGTTTCCATATGGCCCTGCGCTTCCATGGCACCAGCTTGCATGGCACTTGTGGCCGCACCCGACAGAGCGCGGCGGGTTTGTTGCATCCCGATTAGGACCGGCTCTATGGAGGCTGGACGGACCACGCGAATACGCTGGCCGGTGGGGCCCAGGTTTACTCTGCTCTGTTCTGGTCGTAATGCCATGTCTATCTACCCGCCCACACTTTCAGCCCCACCAAACGGATTACCGCCCGTTTGGTGCGCCGAGTAAGCACTGCCCACTTGCCGTCCAGCCGTAATTAACGACCGGCCTATAACAGCGTTCGTTCGTATGCTTGCCAGACGGACCTGCGCCCGATCACGAGCATTGGCGGCATCGATGCCGATCTGCGTACCGATCAGACCTAGTCTGGAACCTTCACCAACGAACTGAGCCCCAACAACATTTTGTCGCTGTTGCAGACCGAGCTGCTCATCCTCTGCGAACAATCCAAGTTTGATGGCCTTGCCCTGCAAGCGGTTGTTATTGATGTCCTCCTCCGCGGCCTCCTCGTTGGAAGCCATGAAAGCGCGGAACGTGGGCGACGATGGGTCACCGCCAAAGGCTGCGACATTGGTGGCGGCAAGGCGGCGGGTAGCATCACGCCGGTCAAGTTCCGCCTGTGTCGCCTCAAGCTCCGCCAACGAGACATCCTGTTCGACCAGAACCTCCTGTCTTTCGAGCTGAGCATTGCGGAACATGGCATCTTGAAAGGCTTGCTCTTGTTCGAGCGCAGCCTGTTCCTCGGCCAGGATCATCTCCTTATGACGGAACTGAGCAGCTTCCGCCGCCGCCCGCTCCTGTACTTTCTGAGCTGATCGGGCCGCTTGTATCTGAACCATTGACGAAGCAACGGCCGAGACAATACTGAATATTACCATGAACATTGGCTTGCCTCCCATGTTGTGCGTTGCATCATTTCGTTACGATCTCCGCCATAAAACCAAGAACCCTACAGGGCAATGGAACAGCCTGTGTGATGGCTGGTGTCTGCACGTTGCCGTACCCCAGCAAGAAGAACTCATGAACCCCGGTCTGCGCTCCAGGGTCGTCGCTTAGATCATCCGTGACATCACGCACGATCAGCACCTCATCCTCGACCTGCACGGAATAGGTGCTATCAAGGATCAGGGTCATGCGGGGTATGCGCTTTATCATGCCCACGGTGACGCCCTCGGAAAGCTGGTTCTCGATAGGCAGGGGCGTCAGTTCGTTCTCTGCCTTGATACCGACAGTCACCTCTGTAACCTCTGAATCGAGGGTCAGATTGCCGGAACCGTCTATGGTGTATTCACCAAGATAGAGCTGATCTGAAACTGCATGAACTGTCTTGCCCTGATAGATCGTGAACCCAGTCCATGATGTTGTCGCGCTCCCGGTCTTGGTCACTGTGCAATCGAGGGCCACAGTGTCACTGGTATAGAACTTCTCAAGTGTGTAGACCGTACCGGCGGCGAGAACGCGCTGGCAAACCCAGAACAACTCCTCGTTAACGGCTGCCATCGATACGATAGTGTCCGCATCGGTCAGTCCCGTCGTATGCCATTCCGTCCAGCCCGCGATCTTCTCGGCGCGGATCGACATGAAGGATGCTGCAGTGCCGTCATTGTTGACCACGAAGGCATACTGCTCCGGCTGTGCTGTCGAACCATAAAGCACGGCTGTATCTATTGGGGTCTTGATCAGGTGCGATGACAACACGGAAACATTGTTGGCGGAATAAAGATCCTGGAGATCACCGAACATGAACTCCCGGATGGCCTTGCCGTTGCGTTGCGCGAATAGCGTTGCACCATCGAACATGATGGGGCGGGCATGGCCGGCGCCGTAAGGGGTCTGCCGCTTGACGTTGAAGGTCAGGGGCGTCAGTAGATCATCTGCATTGGGTGATGCATACAGTTCCGATCCGTCCGTCAGGATCTGCAAATGCGTACCGGCTATCAAATGCCTGATATGGTTGATCTCGTTCATAGCCAGGATGTACTGGATGGACTGATCGTCCAGGGCATCGCCAACTTCAAAGCGGTAATAGGCTTGCTTGTTGGATGAGAAGATGCCGTCAGGGAGATTGGTCGAACCGCCGAACCACAACCTGTTGTCATAAAAACAGACAGCTGAAGGCCAGCCATTAACATCGGAGAAGACTTGGTCGTCCCATTCGACGGTAGCCGCATGACCCGTCGAGGTCACATTGGGTCCACCTTCATCGATAGATTCAGTTGCCGAAGCCCCGGCGGAAAACGTGTAATGGTGATCGTCAACCACGGTAATTGTACGCGCACCATCGAGGTTGGCCGCCGAGATACCGCCTGTTTCGTTCGAACCCGCAAGCGTAACAGACACGCCATTGGTCAGGCCATGGTTGGCGTGGGTAACTTCAACCGTGCTTGAGCCGTTCGATGTCCGGTATGGATCCTGATCGAGTGCTGTCTTCAAGGTGCCCTGTACGGTCGCCGTAACCTGGGTTGAAGATGTGTAGCCGGTTACTGATAGCTCGGTACCTTGATATCGGATGATGGTGCCGACATGATCAGAGGTAAAGTAGGCAGCGGAGGCGGTAACGGTGACGGAGCCGGTTGTGCCGGAGGGGTCAATCGTCACGCTATCGCCAGCGAACTTGTAGTATGGCTGGTACGTCTGATCGCCATCAATCGATGTTTCAAAGTCGAAGTCGGCGAGAGCAAACGTATCCGCAGCGGTGCGGGTCAGAACCTGTGTGGCAAAATTCTCATGGCAGATCATCATGGTGTCTGCCGATTGAGCATAGGTCATCTGGAACAGTTCCGTATCAGTCCAGGGGGCCGAGCCAACGGTGTCCAACAGAGCCATATCCGTGTCATAGATCTTGACGCCACCGGAATAGAACCCCAGCAAATACTCCTCCGTCTCTGAGAATACGAAAGGCTCAATGCGAGTTTTAGCTGACAGCGTCTGGCCGTACACGGTACCGGGGCGGACCATGACGGCCCCTTGGTTTAACAGGGAATAATTACGGCACCGCTTGGCGCCCTGGGCATAAGCGCCGACATCGAAACGGGCGAGCATCAGGGGGTCTATCTCACCCCGCCCGAATGTAGAATGAAGTATCCGCGACTTTGTTGTCATAAGCCGCCGCCACGCCGTGCGCTGAGAAAGCGGCTGACCGGAGCGCGGCGAGCCGGCTGTTGCTGGGCATCGATGGACTTGGCGCGGGCATACTTGACTTCAGCCTGCTGAGCCAGCGCCGTTGCCATATCGTCATCACGGGCGATGGCCGTGGCGAAGGTAGAGGCCAGGTCAAAGATTATGGCGATACGGAAGGTCGCCGGCCAACTCCCTTCACTGGAACGATATAGATAGTCAGCAACCACAACATCATTTTCAGAAGCATCGCAGTAGATCATATCCTCATAGCGGTCATAGCTGAGTAGGCTATCCGATACGGTTATGGCGTTTAATTGCAGAATGGCGGGGTCCGTGGGCAGCTGATAAGCTGCGTCCCAACGCGCCTCCGGTGCTGCCGACAGCCTCGATAGCTGTGACTGTCCCGTTGAAAACCGCCAACGGTGCATACCCAAAGCGGATTCAACGATATCTTCATAGACCGCATTGGCAACAACCTGCTCCGTCATCGAACCGGAGAAGGAACTGATGGGCTTCGCCCCGATCATAATCAAGGCAGAAGCAGCAATATCAACGTCTGTTTTGGCCATGATTTAACGAAAAGACCGGCCCAGGGGGATGCGCCCAGGCCGGTCAATTCTCTCCTTGCCAGCCCGTCTAAGCGAGCGCGGCGGTTGTTACCGTAGTCGCTCCGGTGGCAGACGAAACCAGGATAACATCCATGGCTGCGGTACCGCCCGTGGCGCTAACAACATGAATAACGTCGAACTGCTGGAATTGCAGATAGGCGTCATCGAAATAACCAGAGGCAACAATCGTACCAATGGCAGCAGTGTCTTCGTAGTGCCAAGTGCGGTGTGCAACCTTGGACAGTTTTGCGACAGAAAAAGCCATGATATTTTTTCCTCTTAGCTTTCGTCAACGTGGACTTCATACAGCCCAGTATGGTCAATCACGACCGCGCCCTGGCTCATCATGGAGTTGATGAAGAAGGACACCTTCTCTGGGATGTAATTGATTTCGGTCTTAACATCAGCGCCCGAGGCGTGACCGATGGCAGATTTGTGCCAAGCGTAGGTGTCACGATCCGCAGTAGCCAGCGGTAAGCCGGAGAAACCAAAGAACATGAAGCCCATGAACCGCTTGGCAGTCATCCCACCCGCATAGGGCAGCTCACCAGCACCGACGTAATCGGCATTGGCAAAAGGATCGAGGCTTAAAAGATCGATCCATGCGTTGGGGCTAACGGCCCAATAACGATCGCCGTCATCGGGGACGTCATTGTTACCAAAGGATTCGAAGACCGTATTGATCTTGGCTTGAGTAAGACCAGCAGAGCCATGCGCCGTGGTGTTGGTCGCGCCGGCCATTACATCGGTGATCAGCTCGTCGGTCTTGCGACCCAGAGCATAAGCACCGTTGTTTGCCAGAGTGCCACGCTCGTCGATGTTGATCTTATACTCATCGAGCGTGTCCACATAATCGGGAGCATACCAATCACCTAACGTACAGGTGACATTGGAATGGGTCACGTTCATGGGGGGAGCTTCGGCATGACGGGCCTTCTGGACCGCATTACCTGCACTCATGATCTGGAACGTGGTGTCCAGGCCATTAATGTTGTTCTTCTGGCGAACAAGATTACGGAGTTTCGAGCCCATGCGCTGGTAAGCAACATGAACTTCGGATTCAAATTGAGATATAAAAGCGTCTGATACGTCTTGCGACATGGGTTTGCCTTTCAGCTTGGGTGAACCATTTTATCGGTTTACCTCTGCCAATTAACGAACCAGATATACCCCTGTGGGGGTCTGTCGCTCCTCGTGAGGGCCGCGTTGCAAATAGGCTTAACTCATTCATTATCAACACGTCTACGCACAAAGGTCAGATATGGTGTTCCACCGAACTCCGTAGGCCACCCAAGGGTAAACCCGAAGTGCCGTATCATGCGTTGAGATTGGCGGTTTTCTGCGGGAACATAGTTATACAGGATGTCAAAAGAACATTGTTTCATGTTCATTTTTATAAGCCTTGACACCACAAAAGGCTCTGCTCCCATGTCCTTTGAAGACAGTACCCAGGGACATGCGGTTGCCTCATCGACGGGGTAATAACCACCCATGGCCTCGATACGGCCATCAACGAAAATAGCGTAAGTCAAGTCAGGGCAAAGCCTGATCGGAGCAACGAGAGCCGCCACAGGCGTTAGCCCGCGACACCGGAGATCGAAGAGATCGCTATCAATAAGACGCGGCGCAAGACCCCGAGCCTCAGCCTTCGATGGCTGACGCATCACGGTTCTCGTCATTGAAATGCGCTGTTTACCCTGGCAACCCAGTCAGGATCGCGGCGTGCTGAATCCCAGTATTTAGGATCGGCCATCATTTCCTTGGCAGTTTCGATGCTGATCTTGTCATCCATCATGTGCTCGCCCTCGCCCTCAGCGGACGGTGACGTTCCCTTGGCTGCCTCCATCACCCGCTCAAGAGCCCGGACCCCGGCAGCGGTCGATCCCAATGCCTGGATTTCAGCCAATTCCATATCGTCTTTGAAGAACCGCGAGGACCACATCTCGACTGCATCGGTACGCGCGCGAGCGTTATCTCCCAGCGCAGCCATCTCCGTGGTCGGGTCAGGCAAATCAGCAGAAATATAATCAACGTAGGCGTCCATACCCTGCTTGAACTGCTCCTGATTCAGGCCCTGATTATAGGCGAAATCACGCCACCATGTAGCCAGCGAACCCGCATCGACCACATCCTTGTCAAAGACATCGGGCAATTCGCCAATGTCGTATTCCGTCGAAGACTCCGGGCGCTCGGACAAACGTGCGGCTTCCACCTCTTCGTTCATCTCCAGCTTCAGAGCAGCGCGGGCCGCGTCATCAATATCCTGCTTGCGGTCTTCCGCCAGCTGCGCGATACGGCCAGACACTTCCTTCTCTACCTTGGCATAGGACTTTGCCATGTCTTCAAGACGGACTTCGCCCGTGTCCTTGTTCCAGAACTTCTCTGGCAGAAAATCAGGCCGCTCGGCAATACTGGGCGCCGCGTCTTCCGTTACGCTGGGCTCTGCCGCCTCTGTCGTTTCGGTTGTTTCACTTGCTTCGTCTGCCACGTCGCACTTCCTTTCCGGCTTCTCTACGGCGTTCAATGATGGCAACCAGATAGCGCATCCCTTCGAGATGGCGCAGATGGCTGTCGGCTATGTCGGGACCGGCAACACTCTCGATTGTGATCTGACGGAGATACTTCATAAGCTTGTCGCCAGAAGGGCCGCGTAATGCAACGGCGACAATCTCATTCAGATCGTCTTCTCCTTGCTGGCTGCGGACCAGCCCGTCAGGACCAGCCCCGGCCTTACTGCGGTTGGGGTTGGCCTTGCTGGACACCGCCTCGTGCCTCCATCAGTTCCAGTTGCTCGGCTTGTTGTTGAGCCTGGATCTGCTGGACCTCTGCCGGCGTTCGCACGATCTGTTCCGGCACGTTAAACTTGTTGGCCAGATACTCAGTTGCTTCCGCTTGCTTGACAGTTTGGTTCAGGGTTTCCGGCCCGAACGTCGTCCCCACCGCTTCCATGAAGCGAAGGGTATTTGAAATGTCCTGTTGCGCCTGGGCCTGAGCCAGCGGAGAAACAGAACGAATGGAAACCTCACGGTTGTTTACCGTGGGTAATTCGATACGGCCCAACTGCTTGAGAATCCAGATCACGCGCTTGATCACCGGATCGACAAGCTCAGCCTGTAGCCGTCCGAAAGCTGAGCCCATGCGGCGGGACAGGTCGGCCTGACGTTCAGCCACTTCTGTTGCCGACATGGGTGTTGATTGGTTCGGGTTGCCCAGCATGTCATTGTACAGGGCTCGCTTGATATTCGCGCGCATGTCCGCCAGGACCAGATTAGCGACGTTGAAGTCGCCACCCGGCGATAGCGGTTGCAGTCCGTTGGAGCCCGCGGCCTTGGGGATGATGGTTCCCGGTACGAGCTGGATGGTATCGACATTGACGACACCGTCATCGTCGGCTTGCCAAAGGCCTGCAACGGATAATTCAGCGTTCTCCAATATCAGCTGCACGGTCAGGTTACAGGTCTTGATCGCAGGCAATGATTGAATAAGAGGGCCTCTGCCCCAGACCTCACCGGCGGCCTTGGCCCAGCGGAATATCAAGAATGGGTTGGAGCCAACGCCTTCGAAGACGTCTTCATGGATGATGCATTTCTCGTTGACGAGAATAACCTTGTGCAGGAACACATCTTCGTTGAGCCTCGTTATATCCCTGTAGGTGCAGAGCATCACATTGAATGTGGATTCACTGTCCTTCGCACCCTTTTCAATTATCTCAATGGGGATATTGGCTTCCGGCCACAGGGTCAGGATGTCTTCAAGGCGGAGCTTGCGGGGACGGAATAGCCAATCGACCGCACCAGTCGGGCCTTCATCGATGTAAAGCTCCGGCATCGAGATGGCCTGGAAGCGGACGGGATTAACGGCATCGCCCATTTCAGCGATAAGAGCGCCCGTACCTACGGCCAGGTCAAGGAAGGCCTCATGAATTTCCTGAGCAAAATTAGAGGACTGCAATACCTCGAAGACGTACTGAGTGATGTCATCGAGGTCTTTCTCCATCGCTGGCCGTTCCTCGGGCATAACATCGGAACCGGGCTTTAGCTCTGACCAGCGAGAGTAGTTCGGGACAAGACCGTCCTGCAGACGGGAGGCGAACTCCTGCACGCCGACAACGGCGGTTTCATCAAAGATGTTATCGGTGGTTTGAGTGCCGGGGGTCTGGGAATAGAAGCCGATCCTGGCTGGCAGGGCGTAGTCGTAGCACTCCTGAAACAGCGAGGTCCAGTTGTCCTTCAGCTTCTTGGCACGGCGGAAACGGCGCAGAAGCTGACCGCAGGGGCCATCATTATCAGTGGTCGGCATGGGGGCATCCATCATGATGCCAGGAAGTTGCCGCCACTGGTATCGTCAATGAAACCGCGTCCGCCCTTGGAGCCTGTGATTAATGAGCGGCGCCCACGCTTAGAACGAGTATCTGCGACTTTGGTTTCCAAACGCCGCTTCTTGTCGCGCCGGATCAACTGTTGCTCTCGTTCCTGCTGGGCTGCGGTTTGCGCGTCAAGCTCAGCAGCACGCTTTTCGTTCGCCAGCCGCGTCTTTTCATTGGCGGCTTCCAGACGTTTATTGGAGGCATCGAGATCGGCCTGACGTTTGTCAGCCGCGATTTTCCGCTCTTCCTCAGCCTTCTTCTCCGCATCAGTTTTCTGAATTGGTGGCGGGGCGCTCGGTTTTGAAAATATGCACATTGATATGCCTTACGATATCCAAATAGAAAACACTACGCACAAGCCTACCGCTTGCGCTGCATGACGCCGCCCCTGGCCTGAGCCACAGGTTTTCGTTTGAAAACATTATATTGACCACGGCCATTGACAGGCTCCTGTGCCTTGCCTCCCATGGTCAGCGCCCTGCCTTCGCCGCCGCCAAGCATGAGATACTGGAAAGCATCGTGGACATGAGAGAAACGGTTCTTTTCCGGGCTTTCCGTGAACCTCTCGCCCGTCACCTGAAGCCGCCGATAGTGATAACCGCCCTCGAACCCTGCGACCAGAACCTTGCAGGAAGGATCGACCAGCAGCCCGGCACGGCCCTCGACCATGCGGACCAGCGACGAATTGACACTCTCGATCCGCAAGGCGACATCGTTGGTGCCTGTGGGGTAGGCCTTGATCTTATTGCGGCGCAGGATCTCGAACGGCGTTGTCTCGTCAGTCTGGGCCCGCTGATCACCGGCAGGGTCGCCATAGACCTTGTAGTTCAACGGTGACGCCGCGGCTTCGTTTAGATCAGCCATCTGCTCATGCAGCAGGCCGGAAAAGCGCACCATGCCCATATCGACTGCGACGATCTCACGCAGCACATGCCAGCGTCCCATCTGCCGCTGCGCGAAGACGGCAGCCGGCGTCAGGCCAAAGTCAATGCCGACATAAACATCTGTCTGCAATACGTTAATGGGTTCCTTGGCAACATGGGTATCGCGGGAGAACTGGTTGTAAACGGGCTTGCCCTCGACCAGGGTGCCCATCCTGTTCATCACATAGACATCGATCCAGCTCTTGGTCTTGCCCTGGATCATCTTGGGGTAATAACCCTCGACATGATACATGGCGTTCTCGGCGTCGGGGTTCAGGTCATAAGAAACAACCAGGCCCTCCGCGTCCTTCTCCTCTACCATTCCTGCTGGCTGGGTATAGAAAGTCCAGTCATCAGGACGCTTCAGGGTCATGGCTTCTTCATGCCCCATCCATTCAGGCATCGGTGCGGAGCCGGACATGATCGGCCACCAGTGATCCTCCGGCGGCGGGTTGGTATCGCAGAACATCCCATACCATGAGGGGCCACCGCCGATCATTGGGGGAAATCTGCCAAGTCTCATTGTTATTGCGTCTATAATTGATTTCGGGATTTCGCGGGCTTCGTTGACCCAGGCCCCGGTCAGCTCGAGGGACAGCAGTTTCTTCACATCATCAGGCCTGTCGAGGGCTAAAAATATAATCTCGGCATCGATGTCGCCGACTTTGATGTGATGGGTATAGGGCGGCGACCAGTTGAACTTGCCCCACTTATCCTCGGGAAACCATTCCAGCCATGTCTTGATGGTCGTTGTCTTCAGCTGGGGATTGGTATTCCTGATCACGGCCCAGCGGGTGCGGCGGACGCCCTCGGTATCGGCTGTCTGCTGGGAGGCCAGCATCATGATCTTGATACAGGAGCCGACGGATTTACCGGAGCCTACAGGGCCCTGCAAGCCTGAAAAATATGACAGGTCGCGGATGTAGGTCCGCAGCACTTCGCCGTCAGGTTTGTAGTTAAGCTCTGCCATGGGGCTCGATCAGGGCACGAGCAAGGTCTGCAAGGCCCATGTAATAATCCTGTATCTCCTGTACACGCTTGGACAGGGGCAGCGCGGCGACTTCACCCTTCACCTCCTGGGAATACTTGTAGAAACTCTCGGCTATCTGTTGGCGGGTATAGGCTATGACGGCCTCTTGGGCTGGAACTCAAGATGGATATGATCGGCTTCAAGCACGACATCGAACTCATCAGTGAGGGCTTCCTTGAGAGCGGCGGTCAGACTGGCCCAGTTCTCAGGAGAGACGTTGCGGGTACGCAGATCCGCAGCAGCGCCGTCATAGTGCAGGGAGGTTTCGGAATGACGGCTGTCTACAACGGATGTCACGGTCATGGAGTTTGTAGCCCAGTCCCGATAGACATCGTCGCAGACCATCAAGCCAGCCAGCAACTCAGTACGGATACCGCGGATTTTAACGTCAGCCTTGAATTTCAAAGTCCCGCCCCTGCCGCCGCCATTGCAACAGGCACCAGCCAAGAAACAGCTGCCAGCCGTCAAGTGTCAGACGAGTGTGGAAGCCACACCAATAACTGAACCAATGGAACTCTAGTGCTATCATGTTGGAAATAAATCCCTATCTACGGCAATCTTAACCATGCGTTCGGCAATTTCAGGACCGATTGCCTCGATGATCCTGTCAGCTTCGTGATCGGTCATCAGATTCTCAGGATAGTTCTTCATGTGAACTTTCCTCACTACCCTGCGTAAGCGCAGCAAATCTTGATGTTTCAGGTCGTTAATGAATGTCATACTGCAATATTGCAGGAATTACCACACAAGTAAATATGAAATGGAAATCGGACATAACCGGACAATGTCCCGGAATGTCCCATCTGTCCCGGCTAAAGCGGCTAAAGCAGCTAAAGCAGCTAAAGCAGCTAAAGCAGCTAAACTCACCTAATGCCAAATCAAATCCAGAAAAAATTTGATTCGGCATTATGAAAGGAAAAACTCATGGGCAATTCAGGAACACCCTGGATAGACGCAACCTTCGACTGGGCCGTCTATCTCCTGGCAGATATCGGGCGCCTTACAGGCATGTCATACGAACTGGTCAATATCCTGGTCTTCATAGTGATCTGGCCGGCGATCACAATAGGAATGGCTATCTGGATCGGACTGCAAGTGTGCAGAAATAATCAGAGAAAAAATGAGTGAGGAACACGGTAACGTAGGCCCCACACGCGTTTTTGAACCCCCCCCCATCCCCCATGGCTCGGGCGGCTCGCGGCACACATTGCTCGTCAGGACAGGTCTATGTTGATGCTCACACCGCCTGCGACCAAGTGCTGGTGCTTCTCCGGGGCCTTGAAGCCCGCTCGATCCAACACGTCCTGCGCCGCCTGTAGCTTCACGTACTCAGACCGCGCTCCCCTCACCAGCTTCATCACCTCCGCAGCAGCTACGAGTGACCCCATGCCCAGCGTCTCCGTCACCCGCTGCATCATGTACGCCTGGACATGCGGGTAATGTAACATGCGGCTAGCAGAAGATCGCCGTAGTTCCAATGCCTTAGCAGCATCGGTAACTGTATCGCCTGTTTCGAGGATATGCTCGACGACGGCTCTTTGTTGTTCTGTTGGTTCTTTCGCGCTCGCCGGGAGTGCCATGGACCGTTTGCCTTTCTTCTGGACGGGTGAGTAATAGGGGCCCACACCCAATGCAGTGTCAACGCACAAGCCAAACCCCAATCATCACAACACCTTACACACTGTTGCATCTGGGTCACAGCACTATTTCTTACATCATCGCCATCAGCGCTTACGCGTTATAAGGGGCGCTTCGCCCCCTTAGGAACCCCAGACCCAATTATCGAATTGGGGAAGTCGACCCAAATGCAGATTTGGGGAAGTCTGTGCGCGTAGCGTCGCGCAACCACTTTAACGCCCAGCAAGAGGCTGGTCGTGCAAGGGACATCCTGTCCCTTACGAACCCAGAGCTTCAGCTTCGCAGAACCTCCGGTCTCTATCCCTGCTACATTGAGTCAACAGCTCTAATTTCCAGGGCAGTCGCTCGCTGGCCCCCCTAGCCTCGGGGGGCCGAACCGCTCGCTCCGCCGTTCGACGGAGAGATGTCTACCGCTCGTGGTGGTGCACGCCGGTGGCCTTTATCTCTTTCCATCATAGCCTCCGGAAACAAAGACGTACTTGATAAAGGAGAGCGATTTCAGGATGCGCGCCGGGCATGTATCTGAGGGCGTCGCCCAGGTCGCACGTTTTGGGGGATTGCTTTGGTAGGCTAATCGCAAGACTTCCGGTCGGGTACCCCATTGGGAAAGGGTCGCCAAGACCAAAGAAAATGCGAGCAAGAGCGCATTTTTTTGGGGCGACTCTAACCCCCCCCGCCCTTTGCACCGTTCGCTGACACGTCTACGACGTGTGTTCCCGCTCTCTATCCCCCAAAACGCACGCCCTGGCCTCATAGTTCTGCCACCTATGAGCACTTGTCCATCCAGAAATAGCTCCGGCCCAAGAGCCGCGCCCAAGAGGGCGTCCTTGATACGTAGTTTCCTGCGGCACTTCCTCAAATCAGTTTCGCCAGAAGGTGGAACGAACACCAACCACAGGAGACTACTATGCCACAACGTAAAGCAGCTTCACGACTACGCGGCGATATCTGCGCAGCATGTAACTGCGTCACCACTCATCTCGCACTGCCGTCACCTAATCCCCGGCTCATCGACCACTGGACGAACCGGACCGGTACGGCAGAACTTCTCACCTTGGAGAACGGCGAGACGTGCTGGGTCGGATGCATCGAATGTATCCACAATCTCATAGCAGTTCGTACCGCCGACTCCAATCACAACTACTACCTCGATCCCGAAGACGACGTGGCCGCACGCTACGGCATCTCCGTTCAAGACAACCCCTTCCTGCAGACCGGAGACTAGCTTCACCATTCTTCTACATGGCCGCCCAGCGGGGGCGAGGGCGGCCATGTTTCTCCCAACCAACCGCCCCCAACCAACTAACCAAGGAGACTAAGATGTCCGTAACTACCAAACGCCTAGAATCTGCCATCCAGCAGAGACTCGAGAACAGAGCCTTTCACGACGGCCTGAACGCCGCCATCCAGGGCCTCGACTACCACTCCAACCCATTCGAGCCCCGGATCACACCCACCCTCGCCTTTGAGTGGGACCGTGGCTTCGAGTACGTCGTGGACCAACAGGCCGCAGCCGCAGCCAGCAGGGACACGTTCACCAACTTCCTGCAAACCATCTAACACAGGCTTCCACCAGCAGCCTTTGTGTCCCGCCGCCGGTTGGGGGCGGGCCACACGGCTCGCTGCCTGA
>Ga0098054_1001173_pt1 | contig 13582 bp, 10 predicted proteins | sample 16_taG_FD_75048 | JGI IMG/M metagenome (GOLD analysis project Ga0098054, IMG submission 75048) | Marine viral communities from the Subarctic Pacific Ocean - 16_ETSP_OMZ_AT15313 metaG | ecosystem: Environmental > Aquatic > Marine > Oceanic | place: Pacific Ocean | collected 2015-01-18
CAAAACTTTTTTAGTGTCTGTCATAGTTACCTCACGATAACCTATCTGTTTAGCTGCATCAGATTTTATTCTACCTGTCGCCCCTGTAAACTGCTCTTCTGAAATATCTTTCCCAGAAACTACAGCTATTATCTGATCCATGTAACGGAGACTGTTGTTGAGGGTCTCACTGCCAATTTTTCTATTAACCATTTTAAAATTAGATCCCCTAGCCAGACCTACAGCAGAGTTAATAGGATCAAGGAATCTTGTCGACCCTGAAACAGCTTGAGATGTCACTGCTTGGATAGGTTTAACTAGATCTTTTAAAGCTCTTTCTCCTTTAGGTGTTCCAAATTCTGTGATAGCAGTCATAGTCAGATCACCTAAGCCATCTGTAATTTGATTAAGCTGTCTTGTGATTTGACCTGGGCCAAGTACTTCAAGTATTTGAGTAAGTTCTTCTTGTGGCATCTGCATATCATCTAACCAATAAGAAAAAAGTCTACCTAAGGCTTTAAAATGAGAAAGTGGAAAGTTATATTTTTCAGTTTTAACACCGCCAGTTTCAGGGTCTATGCGTTCATCCCAAGATAATCCAAGCTCCCTATTGAGAGTTTCATTTTGAGCAAGAGTTGCTATTGTAGTTAAACCTACAGCACCTCTTACCCCTAACTCTCTAGTGCTTCTTGGGCTTATAGACTTAGCCCCTAATAATTTTGTTGCAAAAGTAAGTCCTGTACTGTCTGCAGTGAAAGCTAGGGTGTTATTAAAAAATCTACCAAAAGGTACAAGCAAACCTATACCTGCAACATCTCTAGCTTCTTCTATAATTTTAGGTACAAATCCCGCATCCTTATACGAAACAGCGAAGGTAGCTTTCTGTGTTTCATAAACAGCTTTGGCTACGATATCTTGATACTGCTTGGAGGTCATAGCCTTAGCTGCACCCTCATGGTTAAAGAACTCATTCCAACTCTTGTCGTAACCTACACGCAAGCCTTTATCTAATTGGTATACAAACTCTTGAGACTTAGTAAGTACATCTTGGCCCACAACAAAGTTTATTTTTTGTAGTAACTCAATACCTTGATCAGCTCTCATACCAATCATTGTAGCTTCAGGATCTACACCCATTTTCTTTATAGCATCTTCGACATCTACACCACCAGCCATCACTTGTGTTAGTTTCTCTAAAGCTTTAGGGTCTTTTTCTGCAATAGACATATATGCATCATAGGTCATATCAGTATCTAATAAATTTTTAAGTCTTTGCCCTTGAGCATTCTTTAGTTGCCTAAATATACGAAGAGACTCTGACGCTTCTTTATTCTTACCTAATACTTTATAGAGACCCGACTGCCCAAGGTAAGTTAAAGCCATACCAGCGTCAGTAACAGTATTGATCCCTGCAGCTGAACCATAGCCTACCATGTTAAGGTAGGATGTGCTTGGCGATGTCACAAGTAATCGTATAACTCTTTTTTGGACATCAACTACACCTTGATTAACTTTACCAAACCAACTTTTAACCTCTTTACTTTTAGCTGGACTATACTCTCCTACTCCTAGCAGAGCTGCAGCAGTATCAGAGACAGTCATATTTTTTATAGTATCATCATCAAGACTTAACTTTTTCTGCACTTGAGATACTGCATTTAATAGTCTACCTTGATCACTAATCTTTTTAGCAAATATATTTGAAAAAGACTCTATATCTATTTCCTGCTTGGAGGTTTTTTCAGAAACTTTATCTGTTAATTCCACCATAGTTATACCGGTATTATTTTTAAACTCTTCAATAAACTTAGCTGCATCTTGAGGATCTGACTTCTTAATTACATCAGCTACAAAATTAGACACACTGTCTTCAGGAGTACGTTTTATATAAGCATACCCTTGTTCTACCATGATCTCAGCAAGACCTTTTACTCCATTATCGGAGTCTCCCAACAACATACTAATAAAAAAATCTGTATCTAACTCTTGAAGTTCTTCTGCTTTGGCAGCTTTTTCTTTTAGCTTACTTGCGTAGAGTACAGAGGAAACAGCTTCTGACAAGTCTAAAGGCTCAGGTTCTTTTACATCAATACTAGGCTTAACTAAGACATTTTTATTACTCCTAAGTGCAATAGGTGCTAGACGTATACCGCCTATAATTAATGTACCCACTGCAGCAAGTCCAACATTAAGTTTATTTACTTCCTCTTGAACACCAGTCCTAACTAAGCCTTTTTCATAAGCATAAGCAGAGCCAATATTTACAGCCGCCTCTACAGCCATGTTAGCTGAAACTTCTTTAGCCACACCAGAGGTAAGACGACCCCTAATAGTGTCAGGGGCTTTTTCAATAGCCTCCCTTTTAGCAGCAAGTTTAACTGCATTGTCTTTAGCTACCTGATTAAAGGTGTTTTTCCATACCAGATTACTCTCTTTTACAGCAGCTTTCTTTGTAGCACCCCTACGTAACGCTTTTTTGTAAGCTTTTAAAGCAGTTCTTTGTGCAATCTTAGCACCCACTTTAGATCCACTAGCAGTAAATAGTTTACCTATACCAAAACCCACTAGATTTATAGGGTCTAATACAGTACTTCTAACATAATCTCCGATAGCTTCTGCTTTTTCTCCCCTAGTAGTTTCTTTACTAAATACTCCAGCCATGTTTTCAAACAAGGCATAAGCCTCGCCAACAGCAGCAAGCTGCTCCTCATCTTCACCTAGACTATTTAAAAAGGCTACTTCATTAATAGCTCTAGTAGAGTTACCCCCAGAAAAACCCCGCATATTATTTAAAAACTTATTGACAACTTCTTCTTTGCTGTAGTCTCTAAACTCATCTATACCAAATCTTTTTTCCATATAACGTTCAATCGACCCAAAATACTTATCGTCAGTAAGGTCGTTTTGAGAATAGGATTCCGGTACAATCTCTTGAACAGGTAGTGGATCTGATCTAGGTAAAATAGAATCGTTAGACTGAAGATTTTTTTGTTCGTCTTCATCTTCAAAAGTACCCATAGCCCTTCTAAGATCGTTTAAAGTAGTCATACTATCTTCCCAGTATTAAATCTGCGGAACCAAATCCATATTGTCTATCAAATTCCATTTTGGCTTGAGCTAATTCTGGAGAATCTCTCATGGCCAATAAAGTTTCCTTAGCTGCAGAAGGTATTTTATAGGGTGAAAGATTTGGTGCAAGCGTTGGAAACAAAGAAGCAGCTCCAGGTGCAGTAAGTAAGAACTCCGATACATAACCCCCAAGCATACTTCTTAGTGTGTCTTTATCACCATCTTTGTGTTTAGCAATTGCTGACGTTATTTCGTCAGCGGTGTAGAGACTAGTTTCATCTATATTACTAAGTATATTATTAGCATGCGCTATGATCTTGTCATCAAAAAGTTTAGCTTGAAGTTCAGCATCAAGTTCTGCAGTAAAACCTGGAGCTATATCTGGATAAACGGTTGGCATAACTGAAGAAGGTAAAGCACTAACCCTACCCATAACTTCACCAAAGAAAGCATCATCTAAAAGATCATCACTCATACCTGTAGCTATCTTATAAAGATCTCTACCTTCTTTGTATGGACCTAAGAAACTTTCATCTCCATAACCTTCAGCAACAATCTGAATGTTTTCAAATATATCCTCACCAGTGAGAGTAACACCTAAATTGTTTTCTCTAGCCTGAATTGCATCTACAACTGTTTTTGCTACCCCTGGTGTGTGCATCATTTTAGCTAAGTAGTCGTTAGCACCTTCCACGTTACCTAACTTATTTTTTAAAAAAGATATAGAAGCAGAGTCAGCAGCTAAAGGTACACCTCTACCATTTAAGTAGTCTAGTACAGATTTAGATCTACGGAGTAGACGTGTTTCATTAAACTCTTTATCAAGTCTTTCCTGTGCCTTACGTTTAAACTCACGGTCCTCTTGACGTTCTCTCCGTTCTTCCACTGCCTGTAGTCCAGTGGCAATACCTGTCCACATACCCATTACATATCTCCTCGTGACATAAGACCCTTAGGCATTTCTTTTGGTTGCTCTTCTGCAATTTGCTCTTCAGGTACTTCTTGTGAAGGTTCTTCAGGTATGTCTACTTCACCCTCTTCTTCAAACTGAGCAAGGATCTTACGAGCTTCTTTTTCCCTAATACCCTTGTTGGTTTCTTCTTTGTCAAACTCTTGAATCGTTTCAAGGCCTTCATCATACTCTAACCCTGCTGCCTCTGCACTACCGACAATGTACTCGTGGATAATAGGTGCAATAATCATAGATACATCTATACTGTGCCTACCATCAGCAACTGCACCACGAAGAATACCCTCTGTTAGAGTTTTAATATCAAGACCAAGATCAATTAAACCTAAAACAGACTTTGTTCGTTCAGGTTCTTGCAGTCTTTCAAGATGAAACACTAAAGATTCTTCTGGGGTAGAAAACTGTGGGGGGTTTTCCCAAGCATAGTTTTTAGGTTCTGCAGTTAAAGACTGTCCAGGTATAGGTGCATTAAACATTAATTATTCTCCAGGTCTTTCCAGTTAAATATAGGTTTAGCGTTTTTTAACCCCTGCCGAGGCTTAACTCCTGCAGCCCTACTTCCATACCAAGGGGACCAACCTTGCTCTGCAGCCTTATCTAAAGCAAATTGTATTTGTGTTGTAAGTCCACTAACAGTATTATCTGAAATAAGTTTTCTTCCTGTTTCAGACTCATACTCATTACCAAGGCCACCCCCAGTAAATAACTGGGTTACACCAAAGGAAGCTTCTCGCCCACCTAAAGATCCTTTACCACCTCTTTGTACTTGTGACTGATACGTGTTAGATTTGAGACCCTCTTCATTAAAAACAGCAACAGCTATATCAGGGTCCATGCTACGAAGTTTAGCTTCGGCCCTAACAATTTTTTCCAAACTAACTTGATCTAAAGCCATTTCACCTGTAAGCGGTGTAGTTTCTCCAAGCTCTTCCATAGACATATTTTTTTCTTCTTCAGTCATGCCTAAGCCAGTAGTTTTATCTGCAGTCATTTCTTGTACTTGTTGAACAAGTTTTTTATTATCTGCATACAACCTATTATATGTAGCTGTCATAATATCTTCTTTAGGCTCTTGGGTTTTTATTTTTCTTTGGGGTACAAGACTGCTACCAGATAAAAGTTTAGAGTCTTCATCACCAAGCACTCTGCTTTGCCTAGGTTTACCCAAACCTTTTTCTCTAAATCTTAACTCAGCTTGTTCTCTTGCTGTTAGTAGTATTTTTTCATACATGTTATTTACCTTACCTACCTAATACTAATTGAGTCAGAACGTTCCACTTCGAAGACTCTTCTTGATCTTTTCTAGCTTTAGCATATTCATCATACTTTTTATCTGCAAGTATAATATCTAAGGCTCTATCTTTATCTGATTCATTTGCTTTGTAAGCATAGTCCATAAGGTCACGTTCCCGTTGCCATATCTGATCCATAGTAGAGTTAGTAAAAGCATTTGCAGCTGCAGCAGTAGCAGAATTAGCTTCGTTCTGAGCAGCAGTATTTAGTGTAGCTACATTTTGTTTCCATTGGGCATTGGCCTGTGCTACGACAAGCGCATTAGTAGCATTAAACTGATTACGTTGCTCTTTAATTTGAGCATTAAATTTAGCTGCCGCATTTTTTTCTCCAGCATTAAATTGTGCTATGGCATTTTTTTGAGCAGCATTAAATTGGCTAGTCTGATTTTTAATATTTGCCATAAACTGTTTAGTCTGATTTTCAGAAGAAGCATTAAATTGTTTGGCGGCATTTTCTGCGGCAGTATCTGAAAGAATAGTTTGTTGGATAGCCTGAGCTTTAAACATAGTAGTTTGTTGTTCATTACTAAGGTTAGTCATATCCATCTGCAAGAATGCTTGAGCATTTTGTACAGCAGCTTGCTGTGCATTAGATAAGTTTGCCATGTCCATAGCAGCAATAGTAGCAGCATTCTGTAGTGTAGCTGCTTGTTGTGCACTAAGTTCTGCAAGCCCTATAGTTTTCATAAGCTCTGAGTTATGAATCTTAGCTTGCTCTGCAGCAGTAAAGGTAATATTAGCAGCATCAGCATATCGTGCAGCATTAGTAATAGCTACCTGCTGTTGATTGTCAATCTTTTTACCTTGTAGTGCAGCTTCCAAATGAGCATTAGCAACATACGCTTGTTGTTTAGCATTCATGTTAGCAAGATTAATCTGCATCTCATTAGTATTATCTTGCAGGATACCTTGTTGACGATTGTTTAGGTTAATGTTATTGACCTCTGCATAACGTGCAGCCTCTGCCATGTTAGCTTGCTGTTGGTTGCTGAGATTTTGACCTTGCAAAGAAGCTTTAATTTGAGCATTAGCAATCACAGCTTGCTGCATATTAGATAGGTTTTGTGATTGCAGTGAAAAAGCATTCTGAGAGTTTTGCAATGCAACCTGTTGTTCTGCATTGAAGTTAGCAAGCTCTACACCCTGTTGTGCAGCAGCATTAGCTAAAGATACTTGTTGTTGACGACTAAGATTGTCCATCTTCATAGTACGAAATGCTTGAGCATCAGAGGAAGCTATAGGTATTGCAGACTCCATACAAGCTTGTACAATTGCTGCTGCCGCCATAGAGCTTCCACCAAGACCACGAGCAGCCATAGCAGAGTTAGCAGATCGCAGAGCACCTGCAGCCCAAACGGGAGTACCATCATCAAACTGTTTCATAAGAGATGCAAGCTGACCTTGTACGGTATCTTGAGCTTCAATCTTACCTTCTTTAAATTCTGCTAGTGTTCCATCATCCACATTAAAGGACTTGAGTTTAGCTGCGACAGCAGTAGCATCATCAGTTAGACCCTCCATAGTCATAGCTTCAGCAGCAGCCATTTCAGATTCTGCTATTTGTGCTGGCTCAGGGATTTCTTCTGGTTGTACTGTGGTCTGTGCAGCTTGGATATTGTCTGGCACATTAGCTTCAGCTATTTCTGTTTTTACAGCTTCTTCATCTAGACCTTGAGCTGCGGCTAGTTCATCAGAAGATACTTGACGTTCACCTGACGTAACTTCTTTTACATATTCAGTATTCATCTTAGCAGCATCAGCTTTGGCATCCTCAGATACTTCACCTTCTGCTGCAGTTACTTGGGCTTCATCTGAAACTTGCCCTTCAGCTGCTGTAACACCTTCCGTCTTAAATTTACCTTCTGGCCTACCTTTTACAAAACCCTCTGATGGAGTAAAGCCCCCATGAGGAACCATAACTTCTTCACCTGTGGTGGGGTTGTGAAAAAATTCAATAGCCATAGTAACCGTTGCGTCAGAAGGAGGTGGAATAAAACCTGCATCAGCTGCTGATACCCTTTTATAATCCCTTTCAACACCTTCTAAAGCCTCTTGAACTTTTCCTTGGGCAGTAGAAGCAGTAACTGTATCAGCTGTAATATTTTCAGGTACGGAGGCAGTGCTTGCTGCAGAGTCTGTTGAAGAGATCTTATCAGGTGTTCCATCTATTTGACCTGTAGTGCTACCAACAGTTGTTCCAGCTGTAGTAGAACTTATAGTATCTACATCAGCTTCAGTAACCAGTTTTGCGGGGTCTTGGGTAGCCTTCTGAACTAGTTGTTGCTGACCTTGAAAATTTTTCGCATTAAGGTCTTGCATTTGTTTTTGATACTCACTAGCTTGAACAGCTGCGTTACGCCTATCATCATTATACTTTTGATAAGTTGTTTTATCTTTATTAAAAAAATCAAAAACTTGTTGTCTTTGTTTGGGATCACTAGCGTTACCATTAGTATCAAGTTTTAATCCCTCATTACCAAGGATTGTATTTAACTCTCCTTTTTTAGAGTTTTCTAAATTCTTATAAAAATCAAAAGTATTAAATGTGTCTACAGTAGGTTCTATAAACTGCGCAGGTCTTAGCGGTATAGGACTAAGTTCTGTAACACCACCAGTATTTAACCGCTTAAGTTTAGCGGCGTTCTCCATAATGTTTTTTATCTGAGAAACAGAAGCTGAACCTTCCTTAGAAAGTTTTTCTAGTACTTCTTTTTGTGCCGTGCTAAATTTTGCCATTCTTTTTATCCATTCACTACTTCGTTAAGACCCCAGACCATTGCACCTGTACCGCCTAAGAATAATACCACACCTATCGTTAAAGATATACCCCAAAACAATTTATCCCTTGCTTTAGCTTGTGCTTCTAGTGCTTCTTTCTGTCTGACCCTAGCAGCAGCTTGCTCTTTTACAACAAGATCCCACATGCCCGGTGGTCCGTATAATCTACACACTTCACGTAATTCGTTCTGTGCTTCTTTGTGTTTCATCTTGGCTTGTGCAATTGCAAAGCCTTCTTCTTCAGATGAGGTAAGTCTACCTAGTGGGCCTTTGTGCCTACCCTGTTCAGCTATACCTATGTCAGCTTCTAGTTTAGCTAACTTACCAAAGTGAGGCAGTAAGTCTGCAACATCACCACCAGCTTTAACTGCAGAACTAACTGCACCAGCTATCTTAGTAACTGCACTTGCTAAAGCTAATACTTCTATCATTACGGCAAACCCTACTATTCATTTCTGTTCGCCATCTTTTCTACTGATGATCTTATTGCTTTTATATTTTCGTCAATACGGGCAAGTGATACTGCTTGATTTTGTACAGACTCTTCTAGTCTACCCATACGTTGTTCTATTGCTACGATGTCTTTTCTATTAGCTTCAATATCAGACATCATCATTGATACTGTCCATACGATAGCAGCGCCTTGGACAATAAGACCAAATATTAAAGTTATAGGTACTGATTTATTTAAATGCCAATTGTCATTGTCCATTAGTAATTACCCTACAAAGTATGTTAAACTCATATCAAACCTAAATTGATCAGAGATCTGACTAGCCTGTAAGCTATTTGCAGAAGTACCTGGTGTAACTAAAATAAAAGCGCTACTCCCTGAAAGGCGAATTTTACCATAGTTTGCACTGCTTGTATTAAGACCCGAAGAAATATAAAAAGAGCCTACACCCGCTAAGTTAGTACTTCCACTTCCTACACTATCTCCACCAAAAGGAAAACCTTTTATAGTAACACCGCCATTTAAAGAACCTTTATTACTTAAGTACACTTCTGCTGCTACGTGTACTACGTTACCTATACGTGTATAGGAACCCGTATTCCAGTTATAAGTGATGCCAGTTGTAGCCCCGTTGATTTCTATAAAGGGAGTAAAGTCACCTTCCTCATACCAATCTAAAAGTTTAGAATTTCCTGTTACGCCTGTAGCCGAAGAGTAACTATTTGCATACTCTACACCTTTAGCTGTTGCAGGAACAAAGTTTCCATCTTTTAACTTAGCACTATCAATGCTTACACCATTTGCAGATGTAACCTCACTAATAGTATCAGTAGATACTGCAGTAAAAGATGGGCTACTTGTTGTTGTAAGTTGTTGGTTAATTGCTTTTACTGCTGCTTCACTAGCAAGTTCACTGTCCATCAGAGCACCTGCAGCAGTAACGTTAGTAGTATCTGTTACATCTGCTGAAGTTTCTATATTTGATAATTTAGTTTTCTCTGCATCAGTAAAGGCATTTGTGTTTGACTCACCTTCATAAGCTGCTTTAATTTGAGCACTTGTCTGATCCGCTGTAGCATTTGTCTCTATGCCGTTTAACTTTGTATGGTCTGCATCTGTAAAAACATTGCTGTCCGTTGCCGCTTCTACCGCCGCTCTAATCTCAGCGTTAGTTTGATCCCCAGTTGCACCAGCTTCGATTGCATTAAGCTTTGTATGATCTGCGTCAGTAAACACATTACTATCGTTTGCAGCTTCTACAAGAGTGCGTATCTCAGCGGCTGTTTGATCTGCCGTAGCGTTTGTCTCTATAGCATTAAGCTTAGTGTGATCTGCGTCAGTAAACACATTACTATCGTTTGCTGCTTCTACAAGAGTACGAATCTCTGCAGCAGTTTGATCTGCTGTAGCATTTGTTTCTACCCCATTTAACTTAGTTTTATCTGCTGAAGACATAAACCCAGAAGCACTGGTAGTGGCATCAGATATAACTAAATTTGTACCAGAAATAGATAAACCTCCACCTAAACCTAACCAGTTAAAAGACCCATCACTGTCATCCCAGAAAGCAATACGATCCGCATTAGGATCAGTTAAACTCTGTAAGCCTAAGTGACTGAGAGACACAGTACCTGTACCTGCAGTATCATTATAGGCTACTGCAATGCCTGTACCTGCAGTGAGGTTGCCTCCTGTAATATCTTCGATATACTCCTCTAACGAAACAGATCCTATATTTACTGTGCCAGTAAGAGTTGTTGAAGTATTAACTGTCAAGTTATTGGTGTTAGTTGCAGTCAAGAAAGCGTTATCAAATCTAAGACCTGTTGTTCCTAAGTCTAAGCTGGTTTGTCCCGACTTAGGTTGCATAGCGTTTGCATTAAACTCATAAGCTAAACTTGGACCTACCGCCGTAATAGCAGGGCCGTTCCCTGCAGTACCATCATGAGTATGACCACTCGTACCAAAAGCTAACTCAATAGAGTTGTATTCCGCATTAAAGTCTGCTGCATTGATGGTAAGACCGTCAGCAATATTGTCCTCTACACCCACACCTGTTCTTGTATACCCTGCCATTTTTATTTCCTGTCTCTGTTTGCAAACTCTAATACTGCTGTATCAAGAGTAAAAGCTGGATTAGCTGATTTATCTTCTATCCGTAAACTTACTGTTGTACCAGAACCCTGGACATTTATTGGGAACTCTGTTTTTAAAGATAACCCATAGTTAGCTGATCCGTAGACTGCTTGACCCCCACCAAAAACAAAAGTTGCAGATCCAGCATTGGTTATAGTATAACTGGTTGGTTGAATAGTTTGCGTGTCCCCACTAAATTGAAAGTTATATTTTAACTTTACGTTAAAAGACATAGCAGAAGTAGGCTCTGCAAAAACAGTAAGTTTATAGAACGTTTTTCTTATTTCGGAATCATTGATAGGCATATAAGGAGACTCATAAACAGAGTCAATAACCTCACCATCAAAACTGTGACCATCTTCTAACTTATATATGTAACCACTATCATTACCAATGATTGCTAATTCAGAAGAACCTATAGATTTACTGTCAGCTACATTTACTTTAATACCCTTAATTGTAGCAAAACCTACACTACTTGATCCTTGAGAACTAAATTTTGTAGTTATTAACCCCCTAGAAGTACCTTGTTTTTGTGTAATTTGGTAATTAAATATTCTGTATTGAGCTTTGGTTTTTAAAACCAGAGAACAAAAAGAGTCAGAGTTTAAAGTAAAGTTTTTAAAATCCTTTGTAATAGTATCTGACGGTACATCTAAGCCAAAATCACCGATACGATCTGTAGCACTTAAAAGTCTAATTCCATCTGGCGCTAAATAAATAATATCCCCACCAAACTCTTGTATGGTGTCAGGATCAATACAACCTATTCGTTCTGTAATAGGCTGAACTAAAAAATCTGCAGCAGTATTGCCAGTTAACCTCTTAATAGATTTTTCTGTAAAGATAATTAGTTGTTCACGAAAAGTTATTAGTCCCGTTATATTGTCTATAGTATTTATAACCCCCGCATCATTTCCAGGGTTAAAATCATCAGCAGTAAATGGGGCTGTAAAATAAAGTTTATTGGCCTTACCATAAAAGACAGTACTTTTAAAAACTGTAATGTGACTTGAGCCTTGTATATCACTACTATTACTAGAAGACAGATGAGCTAAAGAATCATTAGAAGTATTATAAATACAAGGGTAATTTACACCGTCAACAAAAATAATTTTTTCAGTGCCATCAAGATTAAAAGTAGCAGACCTTACTTTATTACCCTCTGTACTTGAAGTATTTTCTGTAAGTGCAGTCCACCCAGATCCAGTGCTTTTAAAAAATTGAGTTCTATTATTAGAGTTTTTTCTTGCGGCTACTATTTTAGTGGAACTTACAACTTTAACACCTTTTATTTCACCACTCCCAGTGACTTGATTATTGTCAAATTTAGAAAAGCCTTTTATTTTAGTGTATCCACCCTCTTTATTAGGTTCAAAATTTTGTAAGATGGTGGCAGAACCTACAGCATTAGTACCCTGTTGCAGAGGACTAAGGTTACTTATAAGCCCCCCTCTAAACTCTATAGGAAATGTTTGCCACTGTATAGCCATTAGTAATGTACTCTTGTATCTTTTAAGTATTCAGTTCTATTTATAAAAATACTTCTTAAGTTTTTTATACCCTGTTCAAATTTCTGTAGGGAAAGTTGTGCACCACTAACATCACCCTGAAACAAATAAACGTAATACATAGAACCTTCTACTATAACGTGACGGTACTCTTCAGGTAGGGTAGGTACATCAGTTGGCAAAGTTAAATCAAAACCTTTGCTGTAATATTCATATACTACTTCATAAGCTTTATCAGCAGAAGGTACAAAAATAAGTTCGTTACTAGGAGACCTCGCAACAAACTTAGGTGTTTCTCTAACTGATGCACTAGAGTTATACTCTAAATCAATGTATTTGTCAAGGTATTCTTCATAATTTAACACTTTAAGTTTACTTGTAACTATACTTAAAGAGTCATCACGTTTAATGCGAAAACTATTCATACTTACTGTTTTACAATCGTGAGGTAAAGAGTACCTAACCTCTCCTGCAACCAGTACTTCTTCTTCTTCCCTGTGGTTAAAAGGCCATTCAAACTCTTCTTGGTTTATGTGACGTATTGAAGAGTTTATAGAATCTTTTGCAAGACTGTAGTAACCTTTAGTCTCTGTAAAGTTACTAGAGGTCAGCTCTACTTCATTAAGTCTACGGTTAATATCGTTGACTAATCCTAAGTAATTATATGCCATTTACTTTTCCTTAATCCTAATAAAAATAGATCTCTCATAAGTAAGACCCTCTGATGTACTTATTTGGCAATGTACTTTATACCTATTATTATTAGAACCTAAACCTAACCTAATAGTAGCCACCGTACTTGTATTGGTTTTAGATGCAACCAAAAGGCCATGTATAGTTTGAGGCAGGGAGTTAAAATTAACTTCCGTTTTAACTTCACTAGCGTTATCAATAAACCATTTTACAGATGTTATTGTATCATCACCTAAAAATCTAGACCAATCTACATTGTAGTCTAGTTGTTCGTCTTTGTCTTTGTCGGGCCACTTTAAAGCCATAACATTCTCCTATACATAAACAGTGTTAAACCTGTTTGTTTTTGGTACATAAACAGTTGTATTAGTTTCAACAACATGATTGGTTGTAGCCCTGTTTATTTGTGGTATATATACCGTCTTATTGTCTTGCATAATATAAACCGTATTATTATCTGCTGCTTTAAGTACGTAGACTACACGATCTCTATCATAGCTATCTGAGAAAGGTACATAATCAAAAGTTACACCACTTGCTGTTGTACCTAATAGCTGACCAAACGTTAGGTTATTACTTCCTAGTGTAGTAGAGGCTTTACCAAAGGCAACTATTGAATTTTCTTGTATGTCTAAAACAAGATCAGATAAAATACTATTTGCTTCTGCTGAGAAGCCTAAGTCGTTTACAGAAACTG
>Ga0098054_1001188_pt1 | contig 13494 bp, 13 predicted proteins | sample 16_taG_FD_75048 | JGI IMG/M metagenome (GOLD analysis project Ga0098054, IMG submission 75048) | Marine viral communities from the Subarctic Pacific Ocean - 16_ETSP_OMZ_AT15313 metaG | ecosystem: Environmental > Aquatic > Marine > Oceanic | place: Pacific Ocean | collected 2015-01-18
AGCGGATGCAGTTTATCTGTATCACAGATAAGGGTAAATCTTTAATCGAGGAATACCGCAATGGCAAAGCAGGATGAACGAATAAAGAAGTCTGTTGAAAAAGCTCAAATGGAGGCGGAGCGTTACCGCAATCTATTCTGCTCTATCCGCTCCACCAGTAATGCAGAATACGCAATACTAAAGCGCAAGCACAGACTCTCCCACGAACGCAACTTGACTACTGATCCCCCGCGGCCCAACCTCTGAGGTATGGCAAAGTCAACAATTATAGGGATAGACCCCGGTAAGTCTGGGGGGATCGCTTGGAAAAATCCTAATGATCTAGTAGAAGTAAGTAAGATGCCTGAGACGCTCGCGGACTTGGCTGATTTGTTTCTCCACATTCAAGATAGCGCGAACGGAAATCACATATGGGCATACCTTGAGCAAGTCCATGCTGGGGTGTTTCAAGGGGGCAGAACAATGGGAGTTAAATCCGCATTCTCTTTTGGTCAAAACTTCGGGCATCTGGAAATGGCTTTGTCTGCATTACGAATAGCGTTTGTCCGCACTCGTCCGATAGAATGGCAGACTAAGATGAAATGCAAAACGGGTGGGGACAAAAACATAAGCAAGAGGAGGGCGCAGGAAATGTTGCCCCATCTGAAGATTACGCACTCGACAGCAGACGCATCTCTAATTTGTCTTTATGGAGTAGATATGCAAAAATAATTGAAGAAGCTCTTGACGAGCTATTGGTCTATAACATATACCTAACGGCCATGCAGCTAGACGAATGCAAAACAATACGATGTCGTGGGGAGTTACTAAAGAATTTCCCGTTTCCAGAACTAGATAAACTCCGAAAGTTCTGCATTAAATTCCATAACTCTGATCTCTATCTTCAGTGCTCTGCACTAGCCAGAGAAAGTATCGACAAATTACTCCGCAGAGAATTCGACAACCGCGACCGACAATTAGTCAAATCAATCTTTAATCAATACGCTTATCTATATGATCTCACTTGATAACTTACCCGACCACGCCGAGTTCGGCCCCTCTTCCCTCAAGTATGTCGCAGCGTGTTCTGGCTATCATGGTAAGGATGGGACAAGTGCGGCTGCTGAGAAAGGCACTCGCATCCACGATGCTCTCGAACACCGCGACCCTACGTCTCTACAAGATGAGGACGAGGTCTCTATGTATGAGGAGCTTCTTGAGGAAGAGCTCGAATTGTTCAATACTGTGTATATCAACAAGGAGCCTGAGACCATCCGAGAGATGAAGCTCATGCTGGAGTTGGACTGCAAGACCCCTACGTTCGGGACTGCTGACATTGTTTCCCACTGCGGAGACATAGGTTTGTTGGTCGATTACAAGACAGGAGTCAGCAAAATTGATGACCCTCGTGAGAACTTTCAGGCAAAGGCATACACTCTTGCTGCCTTTCAGATGTTCCCTAACTTGCAGACAATTCACTTTGCTTTCCTCGTTCCACAACGAGACGGGACTCAGCACGACGTGTTTGATCGTTCCGAGATGGATTCTCTCCGCAAAGAAATATCTGACATTATTGCCAAAGCCGAAAAGATTCGCCCCCTATGGGAGAACGGACAGCCCGATCTCGAAGACCTCGGACCCACTGTCAACTGTCGCTTCTGCCGATACGAAGACCAGTGCCCTGCGCTTGGTCACCTTATGGTAGATGTCGCCAAACGCTATAGGCCAGACCTACTCCCCACGGGCTCCATCTCCAGCAGCGACATCGACGACATTGAGACTCTCGACAAGTTGTATCAGGTTGCCAAGATCGTGGAGAACTGGGTCGGTTCCATTAAGCACAAGGCAATGGGGTTGGCTCTTGCTGGTGAAGAGTTTCCATCTTTGACGCTCCGCTCCCTCGGAGCCCCTACTAAAGTGAGAGAGCCAGAATACTTACGTCAACTTGCTGAGAAGCACGGACTCACACACGAAGAGGTGATTGCCGCTTGTGACGTCAAACTCAAGCCTCTCGTGGAGGCTATCAAGGACAAGGCTCCTCGGGGGCAGAAGACCAAGGTAGCTGAAGCGTTCGAGCAAGAGGCATACGACTTGGACATCATCGAGAAAGGTAATAAACGATTTACGCTGTCAGCTAAGAAGTGACAGCAATGGGGGCCGCGAGAACTCCCACCCTAAGCAGAACTGCAATCCTCGCAACATCGTAATCCGTATACCAGAAACATTATTAATATGAGTGCTAAAAAGAATGCTTCCTCAGAAGCTAAACCAGAAAGCGAAGCTCCGACTTCGACCGCCGTCGCAGAAGTTCCTAAGAACGAAATCTCGACTACTACTGCCATCAATCTCGCGGGTCCGTCCACCGACCTTGAGATCCCCCGCCTAAACATCATCCAGAAGATGAGCGACATCGACGGCCCATTGGGTTCTCTCGCCATCGACAAGGAGGATGTTATCGCGGAAGTCGGCGATAAAATGAAAGTCGTAATCCTCGGTGCGGTCAAACGCTTCAAGGAAGATGTCCCTTACGACGACGACTATATGCCACAGATCGTGGACTCTGACGCAGCAGCCAAGGAGTTGGAGGACAATTCGTCCTACGCCGTGATTGAGTTCGCGGAGATCGTGATGCTCATCCCCCAGACTGGAGAGGATGACTCTGCCTTCCCATACACTGTGGGTGATACCAACTACCAGTTGGGCAAGATCACTGTCCAGAAGGATGCCTACCGCCTGACTTACAAGCGTCTGTTCACCCACATGAAAGTGAACGGCGACGCGGAGTCCGTATCTAAGGTTCTGTGGAACTTCTCCACCGAGCCTTTCAACAAGGGTAAGTATTCTTGGTTCGTTCCGAACCTGACCGCCACCAAAGAGCTGGTTCCAGAAGAACTCACTGAGTTCGCTGCCCGTCTGATGTCGTAACCCCCTACCCGCTGGCAGACCGGAAATAGTCTGCCCTTTCATTTCGCTCCATCGGGCGCACGAGCCAGTGCGCTTGTTTGACGGCAGGGAACTTTGGTGCGTCAACACCAAGGCCACTCGGTGGGCCGAAATGAGATTACCCAATTAGCCCAATGACCAAACAAGAACTACTCCAATTACACGAAGACACTATGGATAAGTGTCGCGAGATTATGCAGAAAAAGAACGCCGATTACACTGGTGGCTCTGAAGACCCATTCGCCAACTTTCGAGTATCGGAGGTGATGGGGGTTCCTGCTGAACAAGGAATCCTACTCCGCGTGATGGACAAGATGCAGCGGATCAAATCTTTCATCCTCAAGGGAGAGTTGAAAGTTGAGAATGAATCTGCGGAGGATGCTTGTGAGGACGTCATTAACTACATGATCCTGATTAAAGGGATGATGAGGGAGTCGAATAATCCAAATAAATTCGACTCCAACTAGGGGTCGATAAGTTTTCTACCCGAGGATTGCCTCGGAAAACCTAAACCACGCGCTGGCGGGGGGTGCAACCAAGACCCCGCAAACATCATAATCATGTCTAAAATTACATACGCGCTCGACTTCGAGACGTTCTACAATTCGGAGGTGTCCATCACCAAGCAGGGGCCAGTCGGCTATTTCTCTCACCCAGAGTTCGACGCTTATATGGTAACTGTTGTGGGGGAAGATGGATACGAATACGCAGGGCATCCCACAGAGTTCCCGTGGGAGATGCTGGAAGGACAGATAGTAATCTGCCACAATGCCCAGTTCGACATTGCTCTCTACAACTACGGCGTGTCTCAAGGATGGTATCCGCAAGTAAACTTTGAATCTCACTGCTCTGCCGATATGTGTGCCTACCTCGGACTGCCCCGCTCTCTGAAGAAGGCAGCTGAGACTGTTCTCGGAGTCGATATGGACAAGGGAACTCGGACGGCTATGAAAGGACGTCGCTGGGAGACCATGACTCCAGAGTTCAGGAAACAAGTTACCGAGTATGCGATACAGGATTCAGTTCGCACTCTCGAACTTTGGGAAGCTAAAGGGGATGAGTGGCCTGAGCACGAACGCTTAACCAGTTTGTTGAATCGTAAAATTAGCGCACGCGGAATCCCCATTGACCCTGCACGCCTAGAAAAATCTCTGGGGCACATCAAAACAGTGTTGTTTGAGACCGAGAAGCAGATTCCTTGGATTGAGGAATACACTCCGCTTTCACGCAAGGCTTTCCATATCCAGTGCCGCAAGCAGAACATCACTCCTCCAAAATCGTTGGCAATGAACAATGCCGACGCAGATGCTTGGTATAAAGAACACCTCGACCACTGCCCGTGGGCAAAAGCCGTGAGCGACTGGAGGCGAATCAACTCATTCCTCAAAAAGCTACAGTCGTTTGATCTTGGCACAATGCCTGACGAACGATACTATGGAGGCTTTCTCTACTTCGGGGCGAACCCCACAGGGCGTTACTCTGGTGGGGGAGGCAACCTAAACCTTCAGAACTTGCCGCGTGACGAAATGTTTGGCATTCGTTTCCGCCACCTGATCAAGACAAAACCCAATAAGAAGCTTATTATCGCCGACCTTAGCCAGATCGAAGTTCGCACTTTGGCTTGGCTGTCTGGAGATAAACAGGCAATGGACTTAATCCGAGAGAGTTCCGACATATACCATGCGTTTGGGGTTCTGCTGGGTATGCACGACCCAGCCAACGGAGAACTGAGGGAGTATGATAAGAAGATCGGAGGAGGGCTCCGTCATCGAATTAAAGCAACTGTTCTCGGTTGTGGATACCAGATGAGTGCCAAGCGGTTCGCCGTAGAGAACAACATGAGCCTTCCCGAAGCGGAGGAGGCGGTCAACACCTACCGCTCTCGTATGAAGAAAGTCACTCAGTTGTGGAGCAGTGTTGGTAGAGACATGAATATGTCCCACTCCCTCGACGCTCCTTATGAGTTTGCTTTACCTTCAGGTAGAGTCCTAAAATATGGACTGCTGCGTAAGATGAGTGCTGGCAATGGTAGGAGTAATTTGATCGCGAAGATTGTGCGTATGGGCGGCTACCGCGACACCAAAGTCTACTCAGGGCACGTGGTGGAGAACGCATCCCAAGCTCTCGCTCGTGACATATTCTCTGATATGATGCTCCGACTCGACGCTGCGGGACTCAAAATTATTATGCACGTTCATGATGAGGTAATCATCGAAGTCGATGCGTCTGAGGCTGATTACGCACTGGAGAAGACATTGGAGATTATGCACACTCCACCCGAATGGATTCCCGACATCCCAGTGTCCGCCGAAGGTGAAGTGTCCGACATCTACGTGAAGTAACCCCTAATTAGAAAATACACTAATGAAATACTTTTACGTTAAGAACCTATCGGACATCAGGGTGATTGAATCGCCTGACATCTCGCAACAACCATTTAACCGACCCACTTTCAAATTCAAAGCAGACTTCCGTAAGTGGTGTGCCGACTCGACCACTGACCATTGCTTCTACACAATCTGCGAGGGGACGAATCCTACATCTCGAGTAAATGAAGACAACCCCATCAACCGAATTCACGGGTTCGTAGGAGACTACGATGTGCCCCACGATGATTGGGATGGGCTAGACGAAATGCTCACCAGTAGGGCTGCTGACTTCCCACCTCCTACGTGGAGGAGCCGAACTTTCTCAGGAGGCGTTCGCCTTGTGTGGGAGTTCGAGGAGCCCCTACCTATAGCTCCAGAAGTGGCCGTAGATTTTATGAAGAAACTCGCGGAGATTCTGAGGGCTCAAATGCTGCTCCCCGGATTTGACCGCACGAGCATAAATATGGGTCGCTTCTTTGAGCTTGGAGAAGACTGGGTTCAACTGGCCCCACCTCTTAGTAAGGACATATACCAAGTCGCACTGTTTCGGACGCTCAATGAAAAGCCGATCACATCTTCCGATACCCATATCCCTCTAGAGGATGTGGAGGAAGAGCTACAACGCAAATACCCGAACAGATGGAACGGGGCGTTTGAAGTAGGGGCACGTGGTCCTCTGTTCTGGATTGCTGATGGCATTGACCGCCAAGGCTGCCAAGTCCGAGAAGAGGGCGTTGTGTGCTACTCAGATCGCGCTGAGAAAGGATTCATGTCATGGCGCGACCTATTTGGTCGTAAGTTCGTAGAGAAGTTTGAAAAGGCAAAAGCCAACAAGCTACTAGACAATTATTGGTTCAATGGTCGTAACTACTACAAGCTGCACCAAAGCACCCCTGTATCCATACCCAAAGAACTGCTTGAACTAGAACTCAGGAAAGTCGGGTTCGCTGCCAAGAGAAAGAAGGGGCAGGAGCTCTCAGAGCTGCAACAAGCTCTGCTTACCATTGCTACAGAATGCCGTGTGGAAGAAGTCGCCCCTGTCGTGTTTTCCTCTGAACGCAAGGTGATGTTCAATGGTAGGGGAATCCTGAACAGTAACAGGGCTTACGCCGTCCACCCTGCTGATAGTGGGGATGTGGAGAACTGGAAATGGATTCATGGGTTTCTTACTCAGTTCTTCGCGGACGACGAAGATGGTAAATCAACACTGCCTTACTTTCTTGCTTGGTTCCAGAGGCTCTATCGTGCGGTGTTGGAGCATCGCTTGGATCAGGGACACCTTCTCATTCTTTTGGGTCCGACAGGATTTGGTAAGACTCTCCTTACGAACCGAATTGTAGGGACTGCCGTAGGTGGGTTCAGTGATGCTTCCGATTATCTGTCGGGCAAAACAGCGTTCAACAAAGACCTATGTGGGTCTGCCGCGTGGGTGATTGATGACCAGACGGCGGCAGCTACTTACGCCGACCAACGTAAGTTCGTTGAGTTGACTAAGCGTGCGGTAGCCAACCCACGATTAGAGTATCAGGCAAAGTATGCTGATGCCATCCCACTGCCGTGGGCGGGTCGGGTTATGATGTCTCTCAACTTGGATGCGAACTCTCTCGCCGCTTTGCCGTCGATGGATTCATCCAATAGGGACAAGATCATGGCTCTTCGGGCGAGTGGCAAAAGCACTATTCGATTCGGCTCCAACCAAGAGACTGAAGCGATCATAGGTGCGGAGCTTCCTTACTTCCTGAAGTGGTTGCTTGACTGGGACATCCCCAAAGAGTTGAAGGCATCGAGTCGTTTCGGTGTGATAAACTACATCGACTCATTCATCGAGGCGGCAGCTTACGACAACTCCAGTCGTTCAGCTATTGCAGAGATGGTGGAGTTCTTTGCCAAGCAAGTCCGCGAAGCACACCCCGATTATGGCAACACATGGCGTGGAACTCTCACCGAGTTTCAAGCTCTGCTCCACATCTGTAGTAACGGGCGTGCCGTGGGCAACTCACACAATCTGGAGTTTATCAGACGTGGGATGCAGGTTCTCGAAGAGAATCACCAGCACAACACGCACCTTCGTCCTGTTCGGAGTGCTGGGGCAGGTGGGGGTAAGGTGTGGGAGATCAACCTCTCCGCTGCTTACGACATTAACCAAGCCGAGTTGTTCTCTGACTCAAAATGAGTCTAGGCATTGCAGGTCGGAGGAGTGCATTGAAAACTCCTCTGACCTTGCGCGGCGTCCATCGAAAGGGTTCTGGCTGCCCGATGGGGTGAACTCCGCTTGTTCAATAAACTCATCTGCGTGCATCCAGCCAACAAACCCCGACAGGTGAGTCTTCCTTTGTATCTTAATGAAAAAGTATACATCACATTTAGTCTTGAGCCAGTCTGCGCTTTCCCACGGGGCGTAAATTCGGACCACACAATCGTCTTCCAACGCTGTATGGGTCGTCTGAGTCTTGACATCGACAGTCAGTTTGCTGTCCAGCACAACATCGCAAGTCTTGCTTTTGTGCCCGACGCGAGTTCCCCCGTAGTGGGCATGGAACATAATCTCCCCCAGCATACCAGTGAAGTTACCCCGCCCCTTGGTTACAGAGTTCGCAAGGACTCCCATCTTCCGAGCCTCCCTACGAGCGCGGGAAATCTGGCGGCTCGTCGGCTCAAGGATTAACATCACAGCATAGTTTCAATAGGGTCGCGCCCTGACGTCCCATGCGGGTCTATGCGGAGAGTAGGCATCGAGGCCCCTGTAGCATCTTGAGCCTCCTCATCCATTCGTTCGGCACACCTAGCCCAAAAAGCGTCAGCACGGGCGAGGTCTGAGTTGTCCTCATGCAGCCGAGCCAGCAAGCCCATTTTTATTGCCCCGATGCTGTCCACATAGCTCAGGTCATCATCTACACGAAGAGGAATGAACTTACGTTTGCAGAGGACGTGGACATAAGTCCCGTCCTGAACACCTGAAGAAACTCGGAAGCGGCGGTAGCGTAAGGCTCCTGCACCCGGTCCGACAGTAGCGAACGACGTGTCCAAGTCTCCGCTCGTGTAAAGTAGATCAAATCGAGTCTCCCCGAAATTCTTAAACCGAATAGAGCGGATGTTGGTGATAGTGGCGGGTAGCGTGAGAGTCACACCTGATCCGTCGCCCGTGAAGGCTCCCCTGAATACTTCGCTGCCATCGTCGCCATCAACAATCACTTCCGCACTAGCCGCAGGAGCTCCCGAGGCAGCCGGGTCGAGGACTGAGGGAGAAAGATACAGGGCAGACACTCCTCCACTTGGAACTTGGGTTATCACAGGAGAATAGCCGTCGTCAACAAGCTGGGTAAACCCTGCGGCGTCGCTACCATAAATTCGGTAGTCGTGCCACAAACCACGGGGGCGGACAGGGCTCGACCCCACAATAGCGTGGAGTATTGAGCTCGCGTCTTCGGGGAGAGCCACCATGCTATTAAGCACGGGCAAACTGTATTCAACAGTGAGGTCTTTGTAGATGCCAAGGGCGTATAGCCGCGAAAGCACCTGATTGAGGGCGGGAAGAAACTCCCCGTTACGTTCGGTGTAATCCTCAAGGGTCTCACGAATGTTTGACAGTGTAGTAGCCATCGGTAATTAAATTGTCTACGATTTCAATAAAAAAGCAAGCCCCCAGCTACCTAAGAGAGAGTCATTTCGACCGAAACATTTACTCCGCCATTGGCGGAGTCCCAAGTAAAAGGATGATCTGGAGCCGTTGTCCAGTCATGCCAGTGCGCTTTTGTCCATGCTGAAATGTCTATGTCCCAGTTTGAGATTGGCTGGGCAATCGGGGTAATCCCCGCAAAAAACCCCATAGAATGATCAACACTGAGGGTGTCGTGGATCGACCACTCGTCCAAGAGATAAGTGGACAAATCAGTAAAGACCCTACTGATAAACAACTCCATAGTTATGTCATACGTAGTAGACGAAATTAAATTGCCACCCGCATCACGCTCATCAATTTGCTGAGTCCCGACAACCACCTGATTAAGTGCGAGAAGGCTAGGGTCTGGCCCATTACCATCCCCAATCTCCATCGACTGGTAATCAACATCGGCAAGACTAAAACCATACTCACTGGTGTTGCTGGGAGGGTTGCCCAGATCAGACACAGTGTAATTTCGGCCTCGACTAAGTGCAGTCCGAAACACGGCTTCCCCAGAACTGGGAGTATTGAGGGAGCCCACCCCCAAACTTCTAGCTACTCTGAGTGGTCCTTCGTTTCGTATACCATCAACATTGGCAACTCGAGGCTCAACAGTAACTCCACTCATCAACTCATTAATGGCTTTCCTAGAGACAGTCGTAGTGTTCGTATAAGAATAATTTTCCGTAACAGTCTGAGTAAACCCTCCCCCGGTAGGGACTGTAGTGGTATTAGACCCACTGACAGTGGTATCAAATTCTACTTGCGAGTAAATAGGTTTAGCCTCAAAAACCACGGTGCTTGGGTCATAGAATGGGCTATCAAAATCAACGTCGAAATAATCGGGATTTGCGTTCACATCTAACGGGCCGGGGTCAACCGCCCCAGCCCAAAAAGGTAACACAAGACTATTGGCAGAATAGGGCATCAGACGGGGGACCAGATATTACTATTGCCAAAACTTCTTACAGTAAGATTCCCACCTGTGTGGATGTGTGTATCTCGTCTTCTGAGTAATCAATCCAACCAATAGGGAAATAAGAAGTAAACGTAGTTCCAGTGATGGAGTCGGAGGCTGGGGGGCTGTTACTGACAGTCCCCTCAATAGTCACGACATACGTATCAGGGCTCCCAAAAGTGCCCACTACCTTTATCCAAACCCAAGAGTCTTGGCTTATGAACAACTCAGGGGGAGTGGCTGCATCCAAAGCAGTCCCAGACAAAGTGGGCATCTCTAAGTTTACATAGCCGGGCGTGATTTGGTAATAGTAGTCGGCAGACCCTTTCTTCAAAAGCAACGGGGCCAGTAGCGTAGGTTTGTCGAGAATAGGTAGATCAGATTCAATAAGGTCATCTGACATCAATGTTCCGCTCTCCACTACAGTTTCATCTAGTGGGGCATTAGCCATCCCCGAGCCATAAACATCGGGAGTGCTGCCCCCAATATCAGGGTTTGCCATTGAATCACTTAAAGCAAGCCCACGGGAAAGACGTGCATCGGCTAAGTTTTCTTGAGCCGACTTGAGTGCAGTTAGTCTTTCAAGCTCTCCTTGATCTATAATCTGATCGTCAGAATCAACCATCTTAACTAGGGGACTGTAACAGTATATACTTCTTTAACCCAATAACCAAATCTCCAAGGTCGAACTACAACACGTGACACATACGTATCCCCCGATGAAAGCGGGGTAGAACTGCTAGGGAGCTCGACGGAAACACTCCCTGTAACAGTAGCTGTAAAACTAATGCCGGGTATAATCCCAGCACTCGGAGTAGTGCCGGAGCTATTAGAAACACTTTGAGTCTTAGTTTTCGGGTCTCCATAATCTACGGGTGTGGGGTTTACTCCCAACGAGTGCTCCACAGGGCCGATACGCTGGAGCACTATTTTTGAATCATTCCTATACTTAGTCCCTCCCCCCGAGGCTGTGTTAATATCGGCGAACCCGCTTTTGAAAGAAGACTCAACCACATTGAGTTGGTCTCCCTGAATGGTAACGTAACCATACACAGGTCGGAACTGACGGGCTGATACAGTTGTGGCTGGAGGGCTAGAGTGGAAGGTTCGCGTGACTGAGACACTTGCATTGCCACTTATTCCAGCGGTCACTTTTGCAACGGGCTTACCCTCCACATACCCAGACGCCTGTCCTTGGGCACTACACCTCCATGTAAGTTCCTCGTCGATTATCGCAGGAATGTTATCAACCCCATTAGCCTGTGTGCTCGTATTTATGTCAGAGTTCCAAACAATACCTATCTCTGTAAGTTCATTCGGGAGCGATATACCCGCAGTCTCATTCCAAGTCTGGGTGGTGGGAGCTCCAGTAACACGCGCTGCAATCGTGATGGAATGCCATTTATCTTGAGCTCGAGTCTCTACGTAATTGCCCCCAGCTAATGAGCCATACCCCGAGCCCCTTAATGCGGCAGCAATGGTGCTGGCTTGAGAAGCGTCCACCAAGTGTTTGCCAATAGATATTACGGCCCCCGTCGCTTCGTCATGTTCTTCCTCGTATAGGGAGGCGATAATCCCATCATCGTCGGAGTCAGCAGGATAGTTCTCAACAGTATGGACCGACAATCCATCCCCCGTGGGCCTCTGCGTTGCCTGTTTTACTCCGAAGCCAGAAGTAACGGCATCACCTTCAGTAGATATACTCTCCTGTGTGGTATTGACCCCCCACGTATCTGTCAACTGCCCATCCAAAGGATCAGCAGTAGTATAGGTTTGGGACAGGTTAGTTTTCTCTGCTCGCCCTGAGTCGTCCTCCTGTCCTATTTGAGACATAATCAGATTGCCTGTGGGGGCATCTGGGGGAGTGGCGGGGTCTACAGTCCCGCGAGATTCACTGAGGGTGATAAACCGCCTGAACTTACTAGGTATTAGGCTAGTAACGCCTCGTTTGATAGTAGACCACAAGGGGCCGGGAAGCTTCTGGAATATCCAATATAGGTCTTCGGAATCTCCCCCTAGTCGCTTGATGTCTACAAGCTCGTATCCGTCATAGTCAATCCACTCCCGACGAGGTAATCCAATATCCGAAATCAAAGTGCCCCAAGGCTCATTAGGAAAATCAGCAACCAGTCCCATTGGCATCCGAACTTGGACAATGTAATGCCCAGTCGAAGGCTCTAGGACTTCTTCGATAATCGGAACCTTCGCGGGTTCTTTTGATGTCAGAGATTTTTGAGCCATTCGTAATTAGTTAAGTTAAGTAAACCTGTAGCACAATGTGGACCTGTTGGGGAGCATAAACTGCCCCCGCTCAAAGGAGGAGACCTTCGGCACTCCCCCACTCGCAGATAGCCTCCACGTGCACAGCAACAAGGTCATCAATTCTGGAATTCATTGACTCCCAATCATTAGTGCTCGACCCAAAAAAGGGCTCAGTAATTACCGCGGGGCAGTGTGTGAGCCGCAAGAATCCAGCACCGCGACCTCTGGGCTTAATGGCTTTGGGTCCCCGCTGTCGAATCTCTGGGAAACTATGAACCATGAACTTATTGAGTTCGGCTGCGAGCAGCAGCCCTTGGTCACTAGAACTCCAATACAACCACTCGTGGCCCGATACACCGGGCTGGGCACTATTGAAATGGAGTTCAAGGGCACAATCGGCTCCCCATTCTTCTACCTTCTCGCCCAACCAGAGCATCGAAGCTGTATACGTTGGGCCTTTATAGTCACTCCATACCCGAACTTCGACCCCCATGATTTCCAGCTCATCTGCGATACGATCTGCCAAGCGGGAGTTAAACTCCCATTCGCTCGTTCCATCAACCGAGATTGATCCCCCATCGAGCCGCCCTTTAATTTTCCGACTATGTCCGACACATAAAGCAACTTTCATAGCACGGCGTTTATTAAATGAGTTGAATAATTTCCTAAGCCATTTCACGACGTAGGCTGCTTGTAAGGTATGGCGGGAATCAAAAGAGGGGAGAACGACAGCACTGTAGGAGATACTTGAGCGAGCATCACGCGCCGTAAAAGATATACGCCACTGTCGCGCACACAATCGAATACTGCTTCAGAGCAGAACAGCTTGCCGTCTTTTTGCTTCCTGCGGCGAGTGAGGAAGCGGAAAACTCCATTGAAATCATACTTCGCGCCCAAATGGATTTCGCACCAATCGCGCATTGTTTTGTTCGCGTCTTCTGGCAAACCAGCAATGTCGAAGGCTTCTACGTTTGACCAGTCCTTCAATGGCGGACGTTTGCGAAACTTCGCTGGCTTGTGCCATGCCTCGTAAATCGTTCCATCTGGAAACTGAATAGCAGCATGGGAGTAATCCCCATTGGTCTGCCAACGTATTAAGCGAGAGATAAGACCCTTGCCTTTGAACAGGAGAACGCGAGGCTTACTCATTTATTCCAGTTCTTAATTAGTTTGATGAGGGAAAGCAAGGTGAACATACCACCGATGACCATGATACCATATTTTGTCCAGAAATCTAAGCTCTGCTGGAACGAAGATATGACCGCAACACTTGCGCCCGTTGTGCCTTTAAGCCAATTCAGAAAGGTTTCGTAAGTGTTCAT
>Ga0098054_1001189_pt1 | contig 13492 bp, 17 predicted proteins | sample 16_taG_FD_75048 | JGI IMG/M metagenome (GOLD analysis project Ga0098054, IMG submission 75048) | Marine viral communities from the Subarctic Pacific Ocean - 16_ETSP_OMZ_AT15313 metaG | ecosystem: Environmental > Aquatic > Marine > Oceanic | place: Pacific Ocean | collected 2015-01-18
CAGTGCCTCATTCAAGGCCTTGCGATGTTTACCTGTAATACTCTTATCCTCTAAGATGTTTCTTATCTTTTTGATAGCAAAATCTGTATAAAAAAGATCTTCTTTACACTGATAAAAATAATCACGGCATTCGTCAGAGAGTTCTGGCTTTCCCTTTTCTTGTAGAGGGGGTGCTTTCTTGTCTATAAATTTGGAAAATGTTTTTGGGTCTGATGCGCAGCGGAAAAGATTTGTTTGAAAAGGATTGAAGTCATTAAAAATAGCCGTTTCACATCTTTCGTGAATGTCACTATTGATATATACCCAATACGCTCCTCCGAACACTTCTATGTATGTTTCACACTCTGGAACAAAACTGCTTATCCAGTCTGACATGCGGGCCTTTCCGCCAATATAACTTAAAATAATAACCTCGTTTCGATTAAACTATAGTATCTTAATTCAGTTCATCACTTTTATAAACTAATTTTCGTAGAGATGCATCAGTATATTTGTAGGGAACAACACCAGGACTTTCAAGGATATCAATCCTATTTACCCATCGTTTGTGCATCGTATCACGGACTTGATATAGTCCAGACTTCTTACCAGCATCGACAACGACCCAATCACCGTAATTAAGAAAACCTCCCCAACGAACAAGCATATTTTGTGCAACAGCAATATAGCGGTAGTCACTAGCATTCTCTATTTTAAAGACAGTACCATCTGCAGTAATGTTAGGAGTACTATCTGTTTGTTCTGGAACAGGGTGATACATGGTAACTGTAACTTTTAACTTGTGTGCGTCTGCATAATTTATCTTTTGCTTTATTCCTACAAGCCTCTGTTGACACTCATCTATTTTATTGGCAAGATCCAAGGCCTGTAGTGTAGTGTCTTTCATCAAGCTGTCCTTAACAGCTTCTTTTTCCAACGAGTCAATAATTTGATTTTCAAGTCCATTAATGTAATGGCTTCTTTCCATTACATAGGCAGTAAACATTACCGACAAAAATACTAAGGCTACATTTTTAATCATCAGATTCCAATTCTTCAAGTATCTCATCAATACTAAAAAGTTTTTGTTCTTCTTGTGTCTTCTTGTTTTTTATTTCATCCAACTTGGCTTTCTGCTTATCACTTAAACTTTCATCTAGAACATTTTGAAAATCCTCGTCAGGAATAAAGTTGATAAATTCTTCTCCGGATTCGATCTCAGCTATTGATTCCAAAGCTTGGCAATACTCTTCTAGCTCCTCTATATGTTCTTGCATTTTCTCTTGACGTGCCACAAGCTTATTGATAACATCAATAAGTTGACTAACGCTTTTTTGTTTTGTTGATCTACTCATTACCTATCGCCTCTAAGTCAAAGTTACTTAATGGTTTTTCTATTTTCATATCTCTTAGTTTATTGTTCTCTACAATAAGTTTAGTACCACCCGATATAAATTTCTTACCATCTGAGCCTTTATTAATGGTATAAAGATAAAATGTTGTTTTCCACATAGATACTCTAACTATGCGACCTGGCCGACCGTCTAATAAAACTATATCATCATTGTTATAATCATTTCCAACAAACACAAGAGCCCCTGCTAGCACTGATTCTATGGTAGTTTTAAAAAATAGTATCAACAACCCAGCCAAAAACATCCATCCATATTCGCCCAACAAAACACTTATGTTGCCGTGTATAACATTTTCTATTTGTTGTGCAGCTTCTTTTTCCATCTACCTTCTCCGGCTGGCATAGCTTTTGTATGTTGTGTATAACATAGTACCAAGCTAAATATCTATCCGCCGGCAAGCGATACTACATATTTATAGGTTTTATTTTCCCACTAATAAGGAAAACTTTTCTCTTACTCCATTATACTCTTCTAAAAGTTCTTTTTCTTTTATTCTTATTAAATTGTACCCCTTACTTTTTGCCAACCAAGCTTTAATGGCGTCGTTCTTCTTGGCCATTAGTATAACATAGCTAGCCTTTCCTTGCGTATCATGCCAATACTCTCCATCTACCTCAATAAGAACACCGTACTCAATCAAGTGGAAGTCATAATAACGATGTCCAGTTTGATATTTTAGTGGCTTCTCTCTCTCATACTCTATGTTCAAGTCATCCAACATATCAGCAACCATTTGTTCTAAGTTGCTCATAGGACGAGTGCTCCTATTCATTGGAGGGCTGTCCATGTTTTGTCTCAAGCGTTTCTTTAATCGCTTGACTGCTGCTTTGGACTTTGGTTTTTTCAAATAACTGTAACCTTTTTACGCAAATCACGAAAGTCTTCTAGATTAACTACCCTTATCCCCACGCCTTGATCTTCGCGTTTTAAATAGGCAATAATACTTTCATCAGTATATTGTTTTCTTAGCTGATCTAATTGTCTCATTGTGTCCATATCTACATACTTTTCCCAGATATTAAGAACACCCATTGAAAAACCAACACTCTCACTAATAGTCAAGGGCACTTTACTTCTCCAATTTAGCTAATCTTTCTTTTATCATTCCTATTTCTACTTCTAAATTTTTTGCATGATTACGATAATTTATCATTAGTTTTTCTGTATCGCATACCCGCTTATGAATTGCAATTAAAACTTCGTGCGGTTCAGCCTCTTGGGCCATTTGAATTTGCTGCGGCGTTAAAATAGTTTCACTCTTCTCCATCGTCAGTAGCTAGCCTTTCATTTAAGTAATCTAATACATTATTAACCAAAGGGTTCTCTGCTTTTGATACACTTTTTTTATTTTGCAAACTTTGAAGAACCTTAGAAGCCTCTGCTAGTTTTTCTAGCTCTGCCTCTTCCATAGATTCTTGATCTTTAGTGGCAGCCAATTTTTCAGCTATACTTAACAACTCCACACTTAATGCAAGAGTTGCTGATTGTACCATTTCCATTTTCTTCAATATATAAAAGTGACCCTCAGGCCCAATTAAGTTGGACACCTTATCGCTCGCTAGTGCTATATTAATAGATTTATCAAAACTACTCATGGCGGCCTTAACAATATCCACTTCCCCTAATAACGATAAAATGTCATCAACATTTGGCGGTACCTTATTCATTTGATGTCTCCGTTTCTAATACTATAAGCTCAATATTATTCAGCTCACCAGACTCATTCATCTCTACTCTTACATCATATTGGTTGAGAAGTCGATCAAGGCGACCATTACTTTCCTCAAACATATAGTACAACATTCTATTAAAGTCTTCGTTATTTACATCCTTCAAAGACGAGTCATATACTGTGTTACATATAATCCATTGTTTAAAAAAACCGTCCTCTGTCAAGTCTTGATCAGATAGACCACTAGGTATTTGCGTTCTTAGGATCTTGGAAGTTTCTAATAGTTTACCTCTTAAAAACTCCATGCGCGTTGTTAATTGTTTGTCATCTACATTTAGAAGTTTTTCTTCTTTTGCCTCGGTCATAATAACCCTTTCTAAGATGAACGGGGCTATTCAAAAGCATTTGCATAATAGTGTTGGATAAAAACCTTTAGTGGGAGATCCAACTGCATGATACTTATTTGAATAGCCCCGCGTTTTTACGGTATCTCAATATCTTCATCCTCATCATCTGCCGGATAAAATCTCTTTACTTTTTCATCTAACTCATACATTGAAAAAATTGGCTGCTCTTGTAAGTTACCCCCTTCTATATCACCTTCCTCTAATAATTTACCTGCCAACAATGGTGCATGAAGAGGTACAAACGAGTTTGAACCAGTAGGATTAATTATCAGTGTATTAATAGGCGAAGGAGCTAGACTCTGTGTTAACAACCCAGGAGCTACTTTATTAACAACCTGCATATTATGTTGCATTATCTCCGTTATCTTTAAGATGGAGAACTGAACTATGACTAACTTTTTTCCAAAGTTCTTTGATAATGACCGTTTAATCTCTGCCTTATTAACATAAGTAGCAGCAATGGATTCAGAAGTAAATCCGACAATAACCTTTTCTCCACTAGATAGATCTACGGTATATAATGAGTTTCCATCAGTATTGCCAATAAACCACATATTCCACTTATTATTAATAAGTTGATTGATAATAATTTGCGCAGCTAGACGACCTACATTATTTTCAATGTGTTCATTCGACCATTTGCGCGAATCAATAAGCATATATATTCTCCCAAATAAATATCAAGTTACATCTCTTGTTGTAACTTTAGTATTTTTTCTTCACCCACCAGCGCACCCCGATCCCACGATATGCTTCGCCCAAAAGTATCAGCATTTAATTTTACAATTAATACTTTTCCAGGAATCAAATCATCTCCACAATATTGTAGCTTATTGTGCCAGACTCTAAAACTACTTCCATCATCTGCTCTTACATTCGCATATGGCTTTCCCTTCTTAGTCTTTAACATTTCTACAGTTCGTATTGTCAACCATACATGATCATGGTTTTCAACCTCATCATCAAAGTCAGAAATATGAGGCAGTCCCATGTTCTTTACGATGCCGCACATTTCTTGCCATTTGGCTATGTTTTCTGTAACACGGAAACCTAAGTGCTCCAACTCCCTATTAATCACTTCTGTTTCAGTGAAATCATCTTCAACATTAATGTCAAAAGTCTCTAACACTTTATCAATGTACTTGCCACTCACTAAGGCCGGAAACTTAATATCCTCCTCTTCCCACAACTTTGCACATATCTTCTTTAAGTCTCGTTTAGGCATTTTAGATAAAGCATAATAAATCTCAGTTATTGACACTAAAGCTTTTCTATTAAGATTTTTTCCACAAAATTGTAATCCATCAAACATGCCTAAAGAAATAAGCATTTTTAGATCGTTTTCAGAAACCATCTTGAAATCAAAGTTATCCTTCATAAACTCTGTGTAATCTAACCACCCACTACCACTAGGAGAGTGTTTCTTTATTTTGTTCAATACAGATTTACCTAACCCTTTGACTCCCATCAATCCTACCATAAACTCATCTTGTGTAACTTTGAAGTCTAATGAAAAGTTATTTATATCTCCCAAGGTTACCTTTGGATTATCTAGCAAGTCTCTGGCCATAGAAAGACACAAGGCTATTTCATCGTGATCATCCGCGGAATGATTACATAGTACTTCAATAAACTCAGCCGGATATTTTGCCTTGAAATAACTTGTCCAATACGCCAAGATACTATAACTAATAGCATGAGACTTATTGAATAGATAACCTGCATTGTCTATTAGTTTGCCTGCAACCTTTTTAGTTTCTTCCATCGACAAAATAAGTTTGTCAGGGTATCTATACAAGTGTTCTTCCAAATAGTCATTGCATTTCTTCTGATCTAATGACTCTGCTGTTTTACGAAGAATGTCACCCTCACCAAAGCTCAACCCTAACATACTGAACATTTGAATAAACTGCTCTTGGTAAATCATAATACCTTGAGTAGGTTCCAGTATCTCTTCAAACATAGGATGATGTTGATTGGTCGGATCTTCTTGACCATTCTTACGCCGAATAAAAGCGTCCAACGCACCCATCTTAATAACACCAGGCCGATAGATAGCATTCACAGCTGCAATGTCTTCTATAGTTTTTGGCTTCGCTTGCTGTAATACTCTTGTAATGTTTGATCCTGCAAACTGAAACACTCCAAATGTTTGACCTTCGCACAGCAATTGAAACGCCCTATCATAGTGACCTTGTTCTTCTTCTGATAAATCATCCCTATCTAATGGCATATTATATAGATCTGGAATATTCATTCCCACCTTATCCATTACATCTTTCAGTACAGATAGAGTAGAAATACCTAACATATCAATCTTAAGGAACTTCATCTTCGCCAGTTCATCTATCTGCCACTCTGTAACCAATACGTCATCCTTGGTCTTTCTGAGTGGCATCATGTCATACAATGGACTAGATGAGATAATAACACCACCTGCTGCAATGGTTTGGTTTCGTGCGTTTCCATTCAACACATCAATAGTTTCAACGAAATCGGCCTGATCATCAGCGCCCATATCTTGAACAAACTTTCTCACCTCTGGCTTTTCGTTCATTATTTCACTAAACGATGCCATGTCCTTATTCAGAGAGATGTGCCCCGAAATGGTTTTGGCGACCTTGTTTGATTCTTGGAACGGTAGTTCTTTATCTTTTGCCAAATCACGAAACAAAGTATTAGCGGAGTAACGGGCATAAGCACACACAGAAGCAATGTTAGCATCACCCCATTTGCTCGCGACATACTCTTTAACTTTCTCTCTATCTTTGTCCGCAAAGTCGTTATCAATGTCAGGCTCCTTAATTCTGGTTGGGTTCATAAATCTCTCAAAGAAGAGATTATATTTTATAGGATTCAAATGAGTGATACCTAATAGCCAACACAATAACGCTCCACTAGCGCTACCTCTTCCAGGCGACATTAAGATCTCGTTATCATAAGCGTACTTACAAAAATCTTGAGTGATAAGAAAATAATCTATATACCCTTTATCATCTACAAGGTCTAACTCTTTCTTCAAGGCAGTTGTATATTCGGGAATATCTTCTTCTTTTATTTGTCCCGCCTCAAGCTTTTCGTTCATACCCTTCTTCAACTGATGTACAATATACTCTCTATTGTTCTTATACCCATCAGGCGTTTCAAACTTGGGTTCCTTCAAGGTTTCCATGTCAAGCTTAGCATTACATCTTGAGGCGATTTGTTTGGTGCTCTCTATTGCCTCTTCTAAGTATTCATCAGCAATCAGATCCCCATAACCATTATCATACCACAATGCACGCATCTCATCTTCACTGGCAAGATACAAACTATGAACACCAGCCTCATCAAACTTGCCGTCTGTATTCATTCTCCATAGAAAGTCATGCACCTTGTCATGTTGTTTCAACACCACATGAACATCGTTAGCCAATACACACTTTACATTTTCATACTTCTTACGAAACAACTCTACCAAAGCTACATTATAATCTTTCTGTATATCCAAGTCATGTGGATGCAACTCAATAAACAGATTATCTTCACCAAAGATTCCCAACATTCTGTCAAACCAAGCTGTCATTTTGTCAGTTTGTTTTGCTTGCAAATACCTCGCCATGTTGCTAATAACGCAAGTTGTTGTAGCAATAATGCCTTCAGAATGTTTTTCTAATAGGTCGAGATCTATTCTTGGCTTTCCGTAATACCCTTCGGTGTTCGCATAATAATTCAAACGAAACAGATTTCTCAACCCGATATCATTCTCTGCCAACAACAAAAGATGTGGCGACCGTAACCGTAACTTATTCTTTTCTCTTATCTCTGTTGCTGTCAGCCCTTCTTTTTCTTTCTCATCTAATCCTCGCTGATGCATATCTTCGACACAGTACATCTCATTGCCTAAAATAGGTTTTACACCAACCTTAGTCATCTCTGTATAAAACTCAAAGAGGCCGGCCATCGTACCGTGGTCTGTTATGGCTGCTGCCTCCATCCCAAGTTCTGCACATCTAGCCGCATAGTCTTTCGCTTTTCCAACACCATCCAACATTGAATAAGTTGTGTGCAAATGTAAATGCGTAAATGTTTCTACCTTCGACATTCTAACTCCTTTTGTCTATCATAATAAATTAAACAGATTTCGTAAACCACTCAGGTATAACGGCTGGTTTTTTCCACTTAGCGAAAGAAGCCTTGTCGCATATATAATACATACGATAAGCCTCTACAGTATTGTCTTGGTAGTAGTCGGGAGGCATACATTGAGGCGGTGGCATGAAAGCACGGGATGGTATATGCTTTGGTGATTTTTTTAGCACCTCTTTCAACTTGGTAATGCTAGTATGAACCTTACCATAACGACGCGTATACTCTGATCCTAAAGATATAAAATGAGAATAAAGCCATTGATAGTGTAAGTGACTTTCACGAACCCACCTGCAAGATGGGTGATTTTTGTGGGTTGCTTTATAGAGTAAGTCATTATCTGACTTGTCAAGAATACGGTGGGCTGTGGAAAGCATTTGTGCTGATTCAAGAATCATCTTGACAACATGCTTGTCACACATTTGTTCTGCGGCGGTTTGAGGATGTTCATCTAAGTAAAATATGTTGATAACAAATCTCCTTTAAAATGTCTATACTATAATATAAGCAATTTTTCCATATATGTCAAGTACTATTTTCACTCAAAAGATTCACCTGTTCCACAATCATACAACAAATTTCCTGTACTCATGCAATATATCTTATTTGTCTCTTTACAAGGGCGAAATTTGCTGCTTTGCCCAAGAGTAAAATGCTTCTCCATCACCTCAATATTATGGCTAAAATCCTCACCAAGCTTTTTTAATGTGCCATAAAAGAAGGTTCCAGGCTTTTTAACTTCCGCTGGTGCGGGCCTAATCAAATTCGTCAAATCTGCCCCATCAACAGATTTTTGCTTCCTTCTATAGCGCTCATGCGTTTTTTGTGCCTCATCTTTTGCCTTCTCTTCTTCTTCTCTTTCCAAATACTTATCTAATCGGTCGCGTTCTGGCTGTAAATCTTTTTGATATTTTCCACTATCGACCGGTTTTCTATTTACTGTATTAATGATATTACTTACTCTCGACAATTTTGAACCTCCCTTAAATGTCTATACTATAATATACGAAATTAATGACGGTTTGTCAAGGCCTTTTTTAAACTAATTCACAAGCCCCACCACTGCAGGCCAGTTCACCGGTCAAGTCCGTATTATCTGCTATTTCCACTATTTTAGAAACATCCACCGCTGAGAGCTTTTTCTCCATAACCTCATACTCATCTTCACTAATATCAGTAAACGGTGCTTGTGTATAAGTACCTCCATCATAAGGCAACACACTTAGTCCATTATAAAAAGTTTTATTTTTCCACATCCACTCTCCAACTTTTTCCCACTCTTCTTCTTTAATAGATACAGTGCATGAAACATTATGCGTATTGTTGCCTGCAATATGTCCAGGCTCAATCCATCTGTTATAGATATCCTTCACTCGTTCTAGTAACTCTACAGATGTTTCATGTCTAAGGATGCCGGTCCCAGGCGCTCTCTGCGGAATAGAAATGACTGCCTGACTTTCTGGTTTAAAGAAATCATCCTCTACTAGTTCTGGATGATTAATAGATAGGTAAGTATAGATGGCCTCGTTCTTCCCTACCCTAAGCCTACGAATATAATAGTCATTATGCCAAGCATGAACTCCACTAGATGTCCCTAAGACACAAGATGTAGTTCCACTAGGTTTTACTGTAGTTACTCTTGCGGCTGTGTTTATACCTAACTCACCTGCATAGTACTTGTTGGTAGAGACAGCCTGCGCTGCAGCCTCTTCCAAATCAAGCTTCTGAACTCGGCCACTTCCAATACCTGTCATACCAATACCTAGAAGAGCATCCTTCTCTGTGGTTCGACGCCATATGTCACGCAAATAATGGAAATTAGTATATGACGCTTGTAGGGTTCCGATAAGAGATGCAGCAGAAACTCTATCATTAAGGTCTTGCTGTGTCTCTACATCACTAACATTTATTTCACATAGGTTACAAAACTGAAACGGCCTTAATGCAATTTCTGCACAAGGATTAGTGCCCCATTCAGAATCATTTGTAAAATAAACACCAGGCTCGCCGGCGCCACTTGCTCTTACTTTATCCCAAACATTAAAGAAATCTTTCTTCTTTACTCGGTGCCTCACAACTACGGCCGAATTATTAGCCCTTGCTCTTTGAGGTTCTGTTTCCCACCAACTACCGAACTTAGACTGGAGCATATTTTGATCGTCCAATGAGAACAAAGAAATAGTAGCGCTCCTACGAATACCGCCGGATAATACAGCATCAGCAATCCAACATACAATATCATGGACTTCCACCGTTGTAAGTTGCTCACCATGTTCCTTCCTATTAAAAATTCTTTTTATATTATGAACACAATCTGAAAGAGGCTCTGGTCCTGGAGCCTTGCCACCACTAGTGATTAGTAGAGCACCCTTCTTGCGAATGCTTCTAAAATCAAACTCAGGCTCTGGCTTACCAAGAAAGTAACACTTCATTAGTACCTTAATGCAGTCTGCCCAACCTTCTATACTATCTCCTACAAGATATCGGCGTTTCTTTGTAGGTTTATGAACAGGTGGCAGTTTTTCTACATGATGCTTTTGAACAGAATATCCTACGCCAGTTCCCCCTAATAACAAAAACATGACCTCGCTAAAAGCACGATAGTCATCAATGGGTAAATAAGCGCAATTATAAATACGAGTAGGGGTTTGAGATATAGCCGGTCCTGCAAACTGGAGTGACCTCATAGACGGTAAGACCTTTTTATCATATACTAGCTGATATGCCTTTTCTATATCTGATTGTAGTTTCGGAAAGTTTGCAAGATGCATGTTCTTATTTCGTGTTATAAGTTCTTCCCAAGTCTCTCTACGTTGTTGGTCGGGTAGATATCTGGCATATTTCATATGTACGGTAACTTCTGATAAAATTTCCTGGCTTAGGTCCATTAACTGTCTCCGTCTGTTGTTGTTTTTACATTCTTTGCACTCTGATAACCATCTCTAAAAAATCCTTTTCCAAAACTTATTCCTACTTGCTCTATTGTACGTATTGCTTCTTCGCCGCAGTTTGGACAGTAAACCTGTTCTTTTGGGTTATATTTTGTTATACTCATTCTCTTAGTTATTTTATGAGTGCACCCATTACAAATCCAAGTGTATTCTGGCATCAGATGCTTTTCTTGCCGTCTTTTTCTACACGATGTATGAACTCACTCTGACCATTGTCGTGAGCTAGAATGACTTCGTACTCCACCGCCTCATTAGTATAAACCTCTTCCTTTGACATCAATTCATTAGCGATGCGAATAACATCATCTCTTTTAGATTTATTTCTAGCGATAGAGTATACATTATAAACTTCGGTAGAGGCATTGCCCCACCTCTTTGTTTTTGTTATTGTGAATCTTTCCATTATTCTCCATCCTTATAACTTTTATATAGGTTACCAATCTTGCTACGATTATCTCCACCACCAGACAACAAGCTACTTATCTTATCAGAAGTAGAAAATCCTGCTGGTTGATCATCATTCAAATCAATAAAAGCACATTCTGGTTTCATATCAATATTATAATTTACATTTGCTTCGCCCATGCGATTCTTACCAACATGAAACTTACGTTGTGAAAATGTGCCAAAGAAATCAACCACATGAGCCTTATTGATTGCCTCGCCCACTTTATCAATAGTAATGACTTCATCATTAAAACCATCACGATTGCTTTGAGTAGCTGTCCAAATGGGCAACTTCATCTCCATTGATAAGGCCCGTAGATCTTCAAACACACTTTCCAACTCAAACCTCTTCTGCTCATAACCGCGGCGACTCTTCATCAAATCGCCATAATCAATAATAACAAGATCAGGCTCAAATCCATTTGACAACAATCTACCAATATGAAATTTAATTGTATTGATTGTAGCTACCTTCGGTGGATATTCCTTGATCATCAGTTGGCCACCCATGAATCTAGCCAACTCATTCTCTGCCTCTACCATGCGACTACGTAGTTCTTTTGTGGGAATGCCTGTAATACGACTATCATAACGATTACCTACATGAGTTTCACTCAGCTCCATAGAATAATGAATAACATTCTTACCAGCAGCTAACGCACCATATCCAAGATTGACAAGAAAGAATGACTTACCACCACCAGTAGGTGCCATCACAACACCCAATTCGCCAGCAGCCAATCCACCATCTAAAATGTTTTCACCATCTAAGAGAGGGAAGCCAGTAGGTACTGTTTTTCTTGTGTGCACTTTACGCCTTGAATCAAAACTTTGAAAAAAGTCTTGCCCCAAATCTTGTTCTGTATTAATCTTCAAACTATTCTCAATGACAGATTGAATCTCTTCGTACTTGCCTTCCTTCAACAAATCAACAGAAGTAAGAATTGCCTGCTTCATAGACTGGTTTTTGCAAAACTCCAATGACTTATCTTTGGCGTATTCTATTTCCTGTCTATTTACTTTGGTTTCTATGTCCAGTAAAACTTCAATGGTATCTTCTTTAAGTTGGTTGTCGGGTAGTGATGAGATTTCCACCTTCAATGTTTCATAGGTAGGCGGAGTGTTATACTTATTAAATAACTTTCTTACCTCTGTCCAAACTGTCTTGTGAGCATCTCCAGTAAAATAGTCATCCTTTAATGTTTCAAATGATTTCTCAAAAAACTCTCTATCGGTTAGAAGTCCTTGAATTACATTATTTTGAAATCCTACTCCAAAAGACTCAAAAGAATCAGTGTTTGTTGCCAATTTTATTCTCCTTTATAAAACAGGGTTATTATTCAAGATTGAAAAATTAGCCAACCAACCATCTATGTTAGTTGGGCTAATGTCTTCGTTCAACAGGTTAATACGAAACTTGTAAGAATTAAACTTTGGTGTATCAGAAATGTAAGAATTTTGTAAGCTATCAATAGCAGTGAGTGAAATCTCCAATTCTAACAACTGAACTATTTTATAATTGAGGCGAATGAGATCTTCATTATCTAAGTACTTTTGATACTTTTTTTCTTTGCGAGTTAGCAACCACTTAAACAAATCATCAATATCAAAGTTCTCTTTAGCCCAGAGTAGGTGTATTTCCTTTCTTGCCGTCTTTTCTCCAACCCCTCTTACACCAGTGATGTTATCGCTCTTGTCGCCAACAATGGCTTTTAATAAAGCATAATTGTAGGGATGGATATTTTCTTTTTGGTACATCCAATCTAAATCAATTAACTCACCTTGGGGATTTTCTTTTGTTTTTACAGGACGAAATACTGAAATGTTTTCATCTATCAGTTGAAGGTAATCTTTATCTGTAGTAATGATAATACTTTTTTCTTTGATAACCTTTCGGGCCAAGTAGGCAATGGCATCATCTGCCTCAAGATATTTTACAGCTACTTGCTTCATAGGTAACTGATCCATCGCGTTTCTCAGTAACTCTAGTTGTCTGGCAAACGCCTCTTTCTCATCGCCGTCAGAGGTCTCAAACCCCCTTTTCATAGAAGTAAACTTACGGCCTTCTTTGTACTCCCGTAGCTTCTTGCGGCGTCTCTCACCACTGTTTAGACCCTCCCACGCGATGATACATTCACTGGGCTGAAACCTCTTAATGTAACTCTGTAAAGCATTGAGAGAACCGTAGACACCGCCTACATGCAGACCATCATCATTAGTAAGTGGTAACGATGAAAAACTGCGGCAGAATAGATTTAGTAGGTCGATGAATAAAACTGGCTTGTCGGTCATTTATAACTCCTAAAGGTAAGTAACATTATAACCATCTTTTGTTGTATAAAAACATTTGCGAACGCCTACATCCTTCATAATGGATAGACAGCTACGGCATGGATGAGCCGGCTTAAGCCAGCCATTACGGTCTTCCCGATAAACATAAAAAGTAGATCCGGCAATTTGATGCCGGTGTCGGATAACATTTACACGGAGTAG
>Ga0098054_1001191_pt1 | contig 13481 bp, 10 predicted proteins | sample 16_taG_FD_75048 | JGI IMG/M metagenome (GOLD analysis project Ga0098054, IMG submission 75048) | Marine viral communities from the Subarctic Pacific Ocean - 16_ETSP_OMZ_AT15313 metaG | ecosystem: Environmental > Aquatic > Marine > Oceanic | place: Pacific Ocean | collected 2015-01-18
AGGGGCCAACGTCTTTGCGATCTCGCGGATATCATCTTGTGCCTCAAGTGCCTCGGTCACCTTGCGTGGCAACGCCATCAGACTTTTGACCGCCATTACCTCATCACCAGGCAAAAGATGCCCCCGAGCCTTGGCTGCATTAAGGGCGAGCACAGCCAGAACAGACAATTGCGCGGTGAAAGCCTTCGTGGAGGCTACGCCAATCTCTGGCCCGGCATAGGTCGGCACGATCGCCGCCGCCTCTCGGGCGATCGAGCTTTCGGGTACGTTGACCACAGCCACGGCCGGGGTGCCATTTTGACGGCAATAGCGCAGGGCTGCCAGCGTGTCGGCTGTCTCTCCGGATTGGCTGACAAACATTGCTGGACCGGTCTGAGGCAGCACAGGTTCACGATAGCGGAATTCAGATGCGATATCGGTCTCGAACGCCAGTTTGGCTTTCTGTTCAAACCAGTATTTCGCTGTGTGGGCGGCATAATACGCTGTGCCACAGGCAATCGCCACAGCCCGATCAGCCTTGGCGAACATCGTATCGGCCACGTCGCCCAGATTGAGCGTCTGCGTTGCCTGGTCGATATAGGGCAGGATCGAGCGCGCGAGAGATTCCGGTTGTTCGTGAATTTCCTTCAGCATGAAATGATCATACTCGCCGCGCTCAATCAGGCCTTCGTTCACAGCGGATTTCACGCGGGGACGGTTTACGCGGTCACCATTTGCATTGCGCACATCATGGCTGGTGGGCGTCAGTACGACCCAATCGCCCTCTTCCAGATAAGTGACATCGCGCGTGAGGGGAGCCAGCGCGATAGCGTCTGAGCCAAGAAACATTTCGCCTTGCCCGTATCCGAGGACCAGCGGGCTGCCCTTGCGCGCCCCCATCAGCAAGTCCGTCTTGCCGGAAAAGATGGCAGCGATGGCGAAAGCGCCCGACAGGTTTTTCAGCGCGGCTTCGAATGCATCAACCGCGTCCATGCCTTCGGCCATGTTCTGGTCGATCAGCTGTGCGATGACTTCGCTGTCTGTCTCAGACTCGAATGTTCGGCCCCGCGCCTGCAAGTCTTTACGCAACTCGCGGAAATTCTCGATGATGCCATTGTGCACAATCGCGACCTTGCCTGACACATGGGGATGAGCATTGGTCTCGTTCGGCTTGCCATGCGTGGCCCAGCGCGTATGGGCGATGCCAGTCGGGCCATCAACCGGCGCGTCGGCCATGAGGGCTTCCAGATTGACGATCTTGCCCCTGGCGCGGCGGCGCTCAATTGCATCTCCCGCCAGCACAGCTATGCCGGCGCTGTCATAGCCACGATACTCCAAACGCTTCAGGCCGTCGACGAGACGCCCGGCAACGGTTTCCGTACCTGTGATCGCAACAATTCCGCACATACTCTACCTCCATTCGGGTAAAGCGTATTTAGACCGCCTGAATCCGCCAGGATAATGACACTTTGTGTAGGAATGCGACAACAGACAGGCAAAACCGTCTCATGGTGGGCATATTGCATGCTTTAGCTCTGCTGAACGATCAAATTATGGATGTCACACACATTCGGGTCTATCGCCCATGCAAGCCCGCTATATCTGGGATATCAAGAACTTACATATACTGATGATGCTTGAAGGACTGTACGCGTTTTGAAAAACCTCACCCACCTCGACAGGCTGGAGGCTGAAAGCCTGCACATCATCCGCGAAGTGGCCGCCGAGTGCGAAAATCCGGTCATGCTCTATTCCGTTGGCAAGGATTCGGCGGTGATGCTTCACCTTGCGATGAAGGCGTTCTATCCATCGCGCCCTCCCTTCCCATTGATGCACGTCGATACAACCTGGAAATTCCGGGAAATGATCGAGTTTCGCGACCGGAAAGCCAAGGAGCTGGGCTTCGATCTTCTGGTGCATGTGAACGAAGATGGCGTCCGCGACGGCGTCGGGCCGTTCAGTCACGGATCAGCCGTGCACACAGATGTGATGAAAACGCTCGCCCTCAAACAGGCGCTCGACAAGTACAAGTTCGATGCAGCCTTTGGCGGCGCCCGACGCGACGAAGAAAAATCCCGCGCCAAGGAACGCATTTTCTCCTTCCGCTCAGCCGAGCACCGGTGGGACCCGAAGCGCCAGCGGCCAGAGCCGTGGAACGTTTACAATACACGTATCAATCAGGGCGAAAGCGTTCGAGTCTTCCCGCTGTCCAACTGGACCGAACTGGACATCTGGCAGTATATCCGCCGCGAAAACATCGAGATTGTCCCGCTCTACTTTGCTGCCCCGCGCCCCGTCGTGAACTGGAATGGTGTGGACATCATGGTTGATGATGACCGAATGCCGGAAGAATTGCGCAGCACTGCGGTGACCAAATCCGTCCGCTTCCGTACACTTGGCTGTTACCCGCTGACCGGCGCGGTCGAAAGCACAGCTGCCACGCTTGAAGACATCATCCAGGAAATGCTCCTGACCACCACATCCGAACGCCAGGGCCGCGTCATTGACGCCGACCAGTCCGGATCCATGGAAAAGAAAAAACAGGAAGGCTATTTCTGATGCGCCTCAATGACGACCTGATTGAATCAGATATCGCCGCCTATCTGGAGAAGCATGAGCATAAATCCCTGCTTCGCTTCATCACCTGTGGATCCGTGGACGACGGAAAGTCGACCCTGATCGGTCGCCTGCTCTATGACGCAAAGATGATCTTCGAGGACCAGCTGGCATCGCTCGAAAGCGACTCCAAGAAAGTGGGAACTCAGGGTGAGAATATCGACTTTGCCCTGCTCGTTGACGGACTGACCGCTGAACGGGAGCAAGGCATCACGATCGACGTGGCCTATCGCTTTTTCGCCACCGACAAGCGCAAGTTCATCGTCGCCGATACGCCAGGACATGAACAGTATACGCGCAATATGGCGACCGGCGCATCAACCGCAGATGTCGCCATCCTGATGGTGGATGCGCGCAAGGGCATCTTGACGCAAACACGGCGCCACAGCTTCATCACATCCCTGCTGGGCATTCGCAAAGTCGTGCTGGCCATCAACAAGATGGACCTGATCAATTACAGCCAGCAGGCCTATGACGACATCGTAGACGATTTCTACGCCTTCGCAGACGAGTTGGCGACGGATTTGGAAATCCAGCCAATCCCGATGTCTGCCCTCGAGGGCGTGAATATTACAAGCAAATCGAATGAAACAGACTGGTATGATGGCCCCAGCCTGATGGATTATCTGGAGACCGTGCCGGTTGGCGACCGTCGACTGAACACGCCTTTCCGTATGCCTGTCCAATGGGTCAATCGACCCAACCTCGACTTCCGAGGTTTCTCCGGACAGATTGCTGCGGGCTCGATCCAACCTGGTGACCGCGTCAAATCCATGCCGTCCGGGAAGCAGTCCACCGTCCAGAGAATTGTCACGGCGACGGGTGACCTTGAGCAGGCAATCGCCGGACAATCCGTTACAATCACGCTGGACGATGAAATCGACTGTTCGCGCGGCGACGTTCTCGTTTCAGCCGAAGACCCTTCCGAAGTGTCTGACCAATTTCAGGCTCGCCTGCTTTGGATGAGCGAAACGCCACTCCTGCCCGGTCGCCGCTACCTGCTGAAGATGGGAGCGAAGACTGTCACGGCCACGGTCAACGCGCCGAAGTATGGCATTGATGTCAATACACTGAACGATGTTCCCGCGAAGACGCTGGAGCTTAACCAGATTGGCGTTACAACCCTATCTCTAGACCAAGCCATTCCGTATGATCCGTATGATGTCAATCGAGAGATGGGCGGCTTCATTCTGATCGACCGGATGACGAATGACACGGTTGGTCTCGGCCTTGTCGACTTCGCACTCCGCCGCGCATCAAACATCCACTGGCAAGCCATGGATGTTGATCGGTCTGCGCTTGCGGAACAGAAGGGCCAGAAGCCAGCCGTGCTCTGGTTTACCGGCCTGTCAGGATCCGGCAAGTCGACCATCGCCAACGCCCTGCAGAAACTGTTGTTTGCCCAAGGCAAGCACACTTTCACGCTGGACGGGGACAATGTCCGTCACGGCCTGAACCGCGATCTCGGTTTTACCGATGCGGACCGCGTCGAGAATATTCGACGCGTCGCCAATGTCGCCCGCCTGATGTCCGACGCCGGATTGATCACGCTGGTCTCGTTCATCTCGCCGTTCCGGTCAGAGCGACAAATGGCGCGCAATCTGATGGCTGATGGCGAATTTATTGAAGTCTATGTCGACACGCCACTCAGCGTCGCGGAGGACCGGGATGTGAAGGGCCTCTACAAGAAAGCCCGCGCTGGAGAGATCAAGAACTTCACCGGCATCGATAGCCCGTACGAGCCACCTCAGGCGCCCGAACTGCGCATCGACACAGTGAACAATTCTCCGGAAGAAGCCGCCGAAGTCATTCTTGGCTTCATGCGTGAAAAGGGCCTGCTGAACGGCGAGTGACCCAGCATTGAAGGCGCCGTGCCCACCTGACCGGGCACGGCGCCGATCATCGCCTCCTTCCCCAACGTACCGGCTCGCCTTGCCGAATTTCGCACGCTAGGTGTCGTTTCACACAACGATAAGGGAGCGTGTCATGGCAAAAGGCGATCTGCCGGTTCTGGTTGGCGTGGGTCAAAGCCTCAGCCAGTGGGATGGAACAAGCGGAGCAGACGGTGCGCCGTCGCCCCTGTCGCTCATGGTCGACGCGTCCAGGGCAGCCCTCTCTGACAGTGGTGCAGACCTCTCCAAGGCCATCGACACGATTGCGGTTGTTCGCATCTTTGAAGATTCAGTCGGTGGCGCACCGCACCCGCACGGCCATAACACCAACCTTCCCGGCACGCTGGCGCGCGATATTGGCGCTGCACCCGATACGCTGATCTATGAAACCGTTGGCGGTCAGAGCCCACAGGCCCTTGTCAATGAGATGGCCGCGCGCATCCATGCGGGCGATGCTGACTGCGTGCTGATCTCCGGTTCCGAGGCCAATCGGGCTTCGAAGGGCGCGCGCCGGAACAATGTGGAATTTAACTGGGCCGACGGCGCTGATGCGGATTACGAAGATCGCGGCATGGGTCCGATGATGCTGTCGCGCGAAGAAATCAAGCATGGCATCGTCGCGCCAGCTTATTTCTATGGCCTGTTCGAAAACGCCATCGCCGCCCGCGAAGGCCATTCACGCAGCCAGCACCGCAAGGCCATGGCCGAACTCTTCCAGCCCTTCTCTGTTGTTGCTGCAAAGAACCCGTATTCTCAATTCCCGGAGGAACGCTCGGTTGAGTTTCTTTCGACACCGTCCAAGGCGAACTACGAATATGCTGATCCGTTCCTGAAATGGTTCATCGCCCAGGACGCTGTGAACCAGGGCGCTGCTGCGATCCTGATGAGCAGCTCCAAAGCCGACGCATTGGGTGTTCCGGAAGACAAGCGTGTCTATCTTCACGGTGCAGGCGAAGCGGCCGACGATCTGATCTCGCTGCGCCCGAGACTCGACGGCTCATGGGCAATGCAGACCGCCATAGATCGCGCATTGGATCAGGCCGCGAAAGCAACAGGCGATATCAAGCATCTGGATCTCTATTCCTGCTTTCCATGCGCCGTGTTCTCTTCAACTGCCGCGCTGGGCATCGACTGGAAGAATGATCCGCGCCCACTCACCCTGACGGGTGGCCTGCCCTTTTTTGGCGGACCGGGAAACAATTATTCCCTGCACGGTATCGCGGAAATGGTGTCGACCCTTCGCGCAGATCCCGGCAGCTATGGCCTTGTGCTCGCCAATGGTGGCTGGATGACAAAGGAAGCGGTCGGGATCTACTCGACACAGAAGCCGACTCGTTTCGCACCCGCAGAATCCTATGCAACACCAACCGAACAAGTCACACTTTGTGGCGAGGATTGCGAGGGCACGCTGGAAACCTTCACGGTCACGCATGGCAAGGAAGGACCGAACAAAGGCATCGCGTTCGTACGCCTCGAGGATGGGCGCCGGGCACTTGCCGTCGCATCCCCCGCTGCGCTCGCGACGTTACGTGAAGATGCCTCGCCCGTCGGCCGCAAGGTTGCCGTCAGCGTGGATACTGAAAAGGAGCGTGGCACGTTCAGTTTCATCTGACCGAGCCGCTTGCCCCGCCCCCCGGTTTCGACCAATCTCCGGCGCATGACGAAACATTTCAAGACATTCGGCGTCATTGGCGGCGGCGCATGGGGCACAGCGATTGCCCAGATGCTGACCCGTGAGGCCCAGGACGTGCTGATCTGGTGCCGCGAAGCAGAGGTGGCCGAAGCCATCAATACGCGCCATGAGAATACGGTCTTCCTGCCGGGCGTACCTTTGAACCCCGCGCTCAAGGCGACATCGGACCTCGCAGACCTGCACCTGATGGACGCGCTCTTTTCTGTCGCCCCTGCCCAGCACACACGGGCAACCTTGCAGGCACTGAAAGAGCATATCCGCCTCGGCACACCAGTTGTCCTCTGCTCCAAAGGCATCGAACTGAAGACAGGCGAATTCATGACGCAGGTGCTGGCCGACGAGCTGCCCGAAGCGGTTCCGGCTGTCATGTCCGGCCCGAGCTTCGCCATCGATGTGGCCAAGGGCCTGCCGACGGCTGTGACCTTTGCCATCGAAAATGAAACCCTTGGCGCCGAACTGATCGCCGCTGTTGCGACCCCGAATTTCCGCCCTTACCTCGCGCATGACCTGTTAGGTGCAGAGATCGGCGGCGCGGTGAAGAATGTGCTCGCCATTGCGTGTGGTATCGCACTCGGCAAGGGCCTGGGCCGCTCTGCCCATGCAGCGCTCATTGCCCGCGGCAGCGCGGAAATGACCCGGCTCGCTCTTGCCCTGGGCGCCGAGCGCGAAACCCTTTCCGGCCTGTCAGGGCTGGGCGACCTCGTCCTGACCTGCTCTTCCGAGACGAGCCGCAACATGAGCTGCGGACTGGCGTTGGGCAAAGGTGAGCCCCTTGAAGACATCATGGGCGCGCGAAACGCCGTAACCGAAGGCGTCGCAACCGCGCCGGTTCTGAAACGGATTGCTGCCGATCGCGGCGTCGACATGCCGATCTGTGATGCAGTTGCGGATGTGATTGAAGGCGCAATCAGTGTCGATGACGCGATCCAACGCCTGCTGATGCGTCCGAACAAGGTTGAAACAGTCTAGGACGGGTTTACCGACATCAAGCCCGTCACACCGGGGTTTTCACCAGTTCGAAATGAGACCGGACGGTGGGTTTGTCGTCCGGAGAAACCGCGACACCGGTCTTGATCAGCTCGATCATATGACCAAGCACAGACATGGCCGCGGCTGGATGCAAGCGCTTGTCGACTTCGGCGTACATCACCTTGACCATTTCAGGGATCGAGGACTGACCCGCCCGAAGCTGGTCAAGAATGGCAGCTTCGCGAGCCCGGCGGTGGTTGGCGTATTCCGTGATGAAATGGTCGACGAATTCGCGGCCACGCACCGGATCGCCATGGGTCGGCCAAAGCGTGTCGAATTTCCTGGATTGAATCTTGTCGAGGCTGCGCATGTAATCGCCCATGTCCCCATCCGGCGGCGCGACAACAGTCGTGGACCAGCCCATGATGTGATCACCCGACAGACACGCATTCTCTTCGCGCAAGCCGAAGCAGAGATGGTTGCAAGTGTGACCCGGCGTCTCAATCACATCGAGTGTCCAACCGGGGCCCGAAATCACGTCGCCATCGCCAACTTTGACATCCGGCATGAAGCCAAGGTCGTCTGCACTGCCAAGCTCGCCCTTGGCGGTCGGTACGCCGCAATTTTTCGCGTAAGTCTTGCAACCCGCCCACTGCGCCAAAGGCGTCGCCAGGGGGGAATGGTCGGAATGGCCATGAGTGACCAGAACGTGGGTGACCGTCTCCCCCTCCAGCGCCCGCTTTAGGGCTTCGAAATGCTCAGCATCTTCCGGGCCGGGATCAATGACAGCCACTTCTCCATGACCGATGATGTAGACGCCGGTGCCAACATAGGTGAACGGCCCGGGATTGTTCGCGATTACGCGGCGAATGAGCGGGGAAACCTGCTCTACGATGCCGTATTCAAACTCGATTTCGCGAACGTAGGGAATAGCCATATTATTCTAGTCTCTTGCAGCGATCCTGGCTTGCCGGAGCGATCAGCGCTTCTTCGAAGCAAAGGCGACGGCAAAGGCCTGCGCCATGCGACGTGTGGCCCTCAGCTTGGCGCCGAGCTTCAGCGCCACGGGCGGGCCCATATCCGTCTTGTTTGCATCGACGATGTAGATTCGTCCGGATGAACGGTCACGTAGGACGTCAACGCCGCCCCAGTCCAGTCCGATCGATGCAGCAAACCGCTCAATCACGGCAATTTCATCGCTCGTGTAGCAATTGCGAGGCTCGTCGAGCAAAACCTGAACATTCTCGTTCAGGAAACGGCGCTCCAAGGGCCGACGCTTGCGGAACACGATGACGGGTGAGCCGGCCACGATGCAACAGCGCAGATCCTCGACCAGACCGCCTTCGATTTCATTGTCGACGAGGCGCTGATAGGTCTTGCCCGGCAGGGGCGTATCCAGCGGACCTTCCAGAATCCGGCCATCATGTGCGGCATTCAATTCAGACTTCTCGACCATGCGGCCCTGATGGGTCGTTGGGTCAACCGATAGAGAATATCCCGCAGCCTCACCGAAAGCGGCTGCGACGGTCGATTTTGAAATATCATCACAGGTGAAATTGACCAGTTTCGCCCCATCACGAACCATCGGGACCGTATTGTCGGTTTCGGTGGAGTCATCAAACTGCATGACAATGTCAGCGGTTGCGACGTCATCAATCAATTTGGCACCTGACACATGTGTCACGGGCCAGATGAAATACCATGGGCGTGGCTTGTCAGGATAGAATGCAATCGTGGGGCGCTTGTGTCCGGTGACCCGGCGCCAGGTGCGCCATGTCTGCGCAAAGAAATAGAAGCAGAACCAGGTGAAGATGTCGTGCGCCAGCGAAAATGTGAGCGGAACGCGGTGCCCAGTCTTCTTCACCAGCATGGCGCCGTCATCGTATTTGAAATCGGTGATCCACAGACGATCGCTCATCCATTCCACTCCTCTTGCGCATACAGCCTCATGGCCAGCGCCTCCCTGTCTTGGCCTTCGCATGACCGGTCATCACTGACAACACACATAATGCGGCGCAAGTGTGACCACTTGCTCACAACATCTGTGAGCAGGATGGTCACAGCAGCGATTGCAGGCTCGACAGATCATAGCCCGCATCTGCGGCAGCATCGACGATTTCCTGACCTGTACCCTGCCCGGCATGAGTCAGGGCCCATGCCGTTATGCATCGTGTCCCGGTGCGGCAATACGCCAACACCGGCTGAGGCGCTTCGTTCAGGATATTGCTCATCCGCTCGACGACTTCTGGGGTGGGGGCGCCTGAGAAAGGAAGTGCCACAAAGGCCAAACCCAGGGATTCGGCTTTGGCACGAATCGCGCCCATACGGGGCTGGTCCACGCCGCCTTCACCATCTGGGCGGTTCGCAACAATGGTTTTGAAGCCTGCAGCCTGAATTTGGGCAACATCCTCCTCGTTAATCTGGGGGGCGACAGCAAAAGCTTCCGTAACGCGGCGAATATCGGCCATATTTTAGTGTCCCTGCCTGAGTCTGCGGTCTTGATCGGCTGTCGCTACAAGCTAAGGATTGCGGATCGTTATGCCAAGCGTCGGTGACGGCGGCATGATCAAATTCCTATTACCAGCAGCGGAATAACTTAAGTACGTGTCCTCATTTCAACGTGTCATCAGCCGAATTCCGTGGGCCTATACGTTCAGGCGTCTGCTAATTGCAATCCCCACAATGCTTGCCATCGTAACGATGGCTTTCCTGATGATGCGCGCCGCTCCGGGTGGTCCGTTCGATGGTGAGCGGAAACTGCCGCCTGCGACCGAAGCTGCCATTGCAGCCAAGTTCGGTTTCGACAAACCGCTTCACGAACAATATCTGAGCTATGTTGGCGGCGTTGTCACCGGCGATTTCGGACCGTCCTACAAAACGCTTGGCAAGAGCGTGAACGACTTGATTGCAGACGGCCTGCCCATCTCCCTCACCATCGGGTTTCTCTCCATGGGTCTGGGCATAGCGGTGGGCACATTGCTGGGTGTTTTTGCGGGACTCAGGCAGAATTCGGCGGCGGATTACAGCGTCATGGGGATCGCCATGGCAGGCATTTCGATCCCCACTTTTGTTACCGGCCCGATCCTGATCCTGATCTTTGCCCTTGGTGCCGGCATCTTCGCGGTTGGCGGTCTCGGAACCTATCCGAATATCGGGATGAACTGGCACAATATGACCTTGCCCGTAATCACGCTGGCCCTGCCACAGATTGCGATCATCTCCCGCCTCATGCGCGCCTCGATCATCGAGACAATGCGTTCCAACCATATCCGCACGGCGCGTTCCAAAGGCCTGACCGAACGCCAGGTGATTGCGCGTCACGCCCTGCCATCGGCCTTGCTGCCACTGATCTCGTATGCCGGCCCCGCAATGGCACGCGTCATGACCGGGTCAGTGGTGATCGAAAAGATTTTCGGCCTGCCCGGCCTCGGCTCATATTTTGTCGATGGTGCCCTGAACCGTGACTACACGCTCGTGATGGGCGCAATCATTGTCTATGCGGGCCTGATCGTACTGCTCAATCTTGTAGCAGACATTCTCTACGCCCTGCTTGATCCGAAAGTGAAGTACGATTGATGACGGATCTTGATCCTCTCCTCGACCCGACTGGTCGCATCGAACCGGTTCAGAATGCCATTATTGGGGGACGCTCGCTCTGGGAAGATGCCCGGGCGCGCCTGTTCCGCAACCGCGCCGCCGTCGTCTCCATGTGGATTCTCGGCTTCCTCATTCTGTTTGCAGTCGTCGGGCCATTTGTCTGGGTCCACAAATACAGCACCATTTCTGACCTGCGCACCATTGCGCCGACGCTGGAAGGCCTGCATCCGCTCGGAACCGACCTGCAGGGACGAGACCTGCTTGCGCGCCTGATGATCGGCCTGCGTATCTCGCTCATGGTCGGCATTGTCGCCACGGCTGTCAGCCTCGTGATCGGCGTCAGTTGGGGTGCGACGGCAGGTTATCTCGGTGGTCGCGTCGACAATTTCATGATGCGCATTGTCGACGTACTCTACGCTCTGCCCTTCATCTTCTTCGTGATCCTGTTGCTGACGGTGTTTGAGCGCAACATTGTGCTGATCTTTGCAGCCATCGGCGCGATCGAGTGGCTGACAATGGCGCGGATCGTGCGCGGCCAGACACTGGCCATCAAGGGCAAGGAGTTCATCGAAGCGGCGCGCGCGTCTGGGGTCAGCCGCAAGGACATCATTGTGCGCCACATCCTGCCGAACGTGATCGGCCCGGTCGCCGTCTATGTCACGCTGACCATCCCGGTGGTGATCCTCGCCGAAAGCTTCCTGTCCTTCCTCGGCCTCGGTGTGAACGAGCCCCTTACCTCACTTGGCGTGCTGATTTCGGATGGCGCACACCGGATGGAAGAAAAGCCCTGGATGCTGCTGGCACCCGCCGTCACGATGGCAGTCACCTTGTTGTGCCTCAACTTTATCGGTGACGGCCTGCGCGATGCGCTGGATCCGAAAGACCGCTAGACAGTATTCACCTGGCACCTGGACAGACTGGACCAAATGTCCGTCACACAGGGAAAATCTTGGTGTTCAGGGTGGCCTTTGCTGGTGCGCTGAGGCAAGAGATTCGCGGGTAATTTGAAAGAGCAAACGATGGCAAAATCGATGACAAGCATCGTTCCGGTACTAGTGTGCGGCGGAGCGGGCACGCGGCTCTGGCCGCTATCGCGAAAGAGCTATCCAAAGCAATTTGTTCCCCTGATCGGCGATACATCCCTGTTCCAGGCATCCGCGCTGAGATTGACCGGAGGCGCCTTCACGCCGCCGCTTGTCCTCACCAATGCGGATTTCCGGTTCATCGTGCAAGAACAGCTCACCGACATCGAAATCGATGACGCTTCCATCATGATCGAGCCAGACGCGCGCAACACAGCCCCGGCAATCCTGGCTGCAGCGCTGCATCTGCAAAAGACCCAACCAGATGCCCTTATGCTGATCGCACCATCTGACCATGTCATCCCGGACAGTGATGCATTTCTGGAGTCAATCAATGCGGCCGTCGATGCGGCCCAAAAAGGCCAGCTCGTCACGTTCGGAATCCAGCCCACACATCCCGAAACGGGATACGGATACCTGGAGCTCAGCAAGCCGGTGGAAGACAACAGTCTGTCCCCCATCAAGTTGAAGCGTTTCGTGGAGAAGCCCTCTGCGACCAATGCCCATAAAATGGTGAATAGTGGTGACTACCTCTGGAACGCAGGGATCTTCCTGTTCAGCGTCAAAAGCATTGTCGAAGCTTTCCAGAAACATGAACCGGGCATGGTTGAATGCGTGAGCAAGTCTGTCGATGACCTGCAGATGGATCTCGGCTTTATGAGGCTCGATCCGGAGAGCTGGAACCGGGCCCAGTCGATCTCGATCGACTATGCCGTCATGGAACGCACCGAAAATCTCAGCGTCGTGCCATTTTCGGGCGGATGGTCAGACCTTGGCGGCTGGGACGCCGTATTGCGCGAAACCGGGCCGGACAAGCATGGGGTTTCGACCAGCGGACATGTCACGGTCATGGATTGCCAAGACTCCCTGATCAGGTCCGAAGACAATGGACTGGAAGTCGTCGGTATCGGTCTGAAGAACATCATAGCCGTTGCCATGCCGGATGCGGTGCTGATCGCGGATGCGTCCCGCGCACAGGACGTAAAACTGGCCGTTACCGAGCTCAAGGCCAAACAGGCACGCCAGGCCGAGCAATTTCCGCGGGACTATCGCCCCTGGGGCTGGTTTGAGTCCATTGCGATGGGCGAACGTTTTCAGGTCAAGCGCATCCAGGTAAAGCCGGGCCAGTCGCTGTCCCTTCAATCGCACCATCATCGCGCCGAGCACTGGATTGTCGTATCCGGAACAGCCAAGGTCACGATCAATGAGGACGTCAAGCTCGTCACCGAGAACCAGTCCGTATACATCCCTGTAGGATCCGTTCACCGGCTGGAAAATCCGGGGAAACTGCCCGTCGTCCTCATCGAAGTTCAAACTGGCAGCTATCTCGGTGAGGATGACATCATACGATACGAAGATAAATACGCGCGTGATTAGAGTCTGCGGAGTCGAACTTATTTGAATTCGAATGAATCTGCACCTTGCGGCACGAGGTGCGGCACTCTTATCTAAAAAGTTCCCCCATTTCAGACCCGAGGATGCCCGTTGGAACTCTTTGTCTTCCTTTGCAGCCTCATCATATTTGTCAGCTTTGCGCTGATGCCGCTGGCAAGGCGAGCAGGAGCTCCATTTCTCTTGATCGCACTTCTCATCGGCATGCTGCTGGGAGAAGATGGTCCAGGCCGTATTCAATTCAGTAATTTCAACTTTGCG
>Ga0098054_1001192_pt1 | contig 13480 bp, 3 predicted proteins | sample 16_taG_FD_75048 | JGI IMG/M metagenome (GOLD analysis project Ga0098054, IMG submission 75048) | Marine viral communities from the Subarctic Pacific Ocean - 16_ETSP_OMZ_AT15313 metaG | ecosystem: Environmental > Aquatic > Marine > Oceanic | place: Pacific Ocean | collected 2015-01-18
AAATAAAATAAAAAACCTTTTATTTTGATACTCATGCCACTGTAGCCTCGAATGTGACATTTAGATCTATCTGTCTGCCTGTCTTTTTTGAGGTAAATCTGATTTTGAAAGTTTTTCCAAAAATACCCTCATCCTGCAGGCCGAGGAGGTTGTCTACCGATGTTCCGGGATCATAGGTCTCAAAAGTATCCGCTCCAGGTAAACCTCTTGGGGTGACCCTATCGATAGAGGGGGAAATGTTCATCAGCTTTCGAACAGTGCGACTGTAATCATTTTTCTTATTTTGAAAACTATATTGATTGATCAAAGGGAAGACTGCACTTCCGTCACTAACCAATGTAATTGAGAATACGGCGGAAGGGTTTGAAACAATTCCACGGCCGTCTCGTTGGCGGAACATGTAGTAATAAGTCTTATTTGGCCTCACCTTTTCTTTAAAAGAAGCAGAGGATAATGTAGACAGTCCTCCTTTAAAATTTTCAGAAATTGTCTTATAAAGGGCATTTTGAAAATCTCCGTAGTCGGCGGGAGGGGAGGTGAGTCTATATATCTCGAAAGATGAAGCAAGATTTTTTGTTTCATCTGAAATGAATTGTATGGGCTCAAAGGCATTGAGCTTTTTAGACTCTCGATACGATGTGTAATAGGTAGCTTCCTGCTCGGAGAATATTATGGGAATATCTGTCACCTTTCCGATACCAGAATTCATGAAAAATGATATGTTTTTGGCGTCTGCGCGATACGGTATAAAATTCACATCTGGAGAGACCGGAGGAGCATCCAAAATCGTGCCCGCATTTTTGTAATAAGGTATTTCTGCCAGATCGACTGTGGCCCATAAAACAGCCGTGATTTTTGTCTTTTTTGATTGTGCTATATCTGATTCAGAATCTACTTCGAAATCTTTAATAGAAGACAGTATTTCCAATATATCGTCTTCCATTACTTGAAAATCTTGGATTTTTTCTATATATGTCTTTGCTGCAGTCACACGTGTTGGTTTATCTTTGCCGAATCCGTCTTTGCTGGCCAGAACATTCTCAAAATCGGCGAGAAGTTGTTCTCCGATATCTGTATAATTAACGATATCTGTTCTTAAATCTTTTAATCTTTCTCTGGTTGCATCATCTAGAACGGAGGATGATTCAGAAGCCGTACCCAAGAAGCCACTTATTATAGGAGCTATTGTGTTTGATAAAAATGTTCCAGCATTGTCTGTGCTGTCAGTTCCCCAATAGACCTGCAGGGCTTTTAATGCAGCTCTTAACCCTTCGGATGGCGGATCTGTTGAATCCATGGACTCTTGGGGCTGGCTTATGGTTTCTTTACCTTCACTAATCTTCATTTCATTCAAATCTACAACAAGGCTGTTGAGAGCTTTTTGGTATCCGTAAGTATTGGTGTATATACGCTGATTGAGACCTTGCCAGACATGGTATTTTACCTTGACGGAAATGGCACTCTCTTTCTTTTTGTATTCATTAATTTCTGACAAAAATGCAGAATAAATTGGATCTATGGTTTTCGATAAATTATATTCTGTTCCAGAAACAAATTTGTATGCATATATCTTGTACACATATCTTTTTCCGTACTTAACCTGAAAGTCTATATATGTTTGACTCTTGCCGTCATTGGGAATAAAAATATTTTGTATCGGAGTCTCCAAGTCAGAGTCTTCAAACTTCGATATTTTGTAAAATAGAATATTTGTGGAATATAGGGCAGGAGTGCCGCCTATTAAATCCATATATGTATTCTGTAGTGGTCCGTCTGGGCCCAAAAGATATTCCACTTCTAGTGGCAGTGTGGAATAAGCCGCAAAACTTGGCGAAGTAGAGCAGCCCGATGTCGTGGATGAATCTGTGGATGTTATTATTGTTGCTTGCGGGTTGTTCGAATTTACTATTACGGATTCGTTGTTGATATTTTGAGAAAGATCAACGGCATCTATTAAATAAACAGGATCTGAAGAGATTACCTTTGTCAGACTAGTTTGTGTTTGGTTCTCATTTTCGTATTGTGCATTAAAATGAGAATAATTAAAATTTCTTTTCTTAAAGTAATCAATATTTGCCCCAGGTGATGTGACATCTAATGAATATTTCATTATCTCTGTAAGTAATGTTTTTGATGTTGACTCTAGAGATTCAAGTTCAGAGGCGTATCTTGGTGGAAATGCCTTCCCAATATTTATCTTTACATAAAAAGGCAAAGCCAGCAAATCTTCTGTTTTCCCAGACACACCCTCCATAGCATCTGGTGGTATGATAATATTCTGATCTATTGAAGGCTTTTTCATTGTTTGTGTGGATAAATTACTATCAATTTTATTTTTAGTGTCCGGAGAAATGGAATAGGAAATTGATGGCCCGTCCTTTGGACCGGCCGTTGGATCGAAACTGGATAGTGTGGCGATGGTAAGTGCCTCGTGAATATCTTCATAATCGATATAATAATTCATCAAAGATGCTTCTTTGATTGATTGATCTGAAATTAACTGTTCGTAATTCGGCAAGCCATAATTATAAACATAAGAAATATCAATATTTGGAGTATTTGGTTTTGCTGTGTTATCATGGTGAGAAGGATATTGTATTGGCTTGTTGCAGTTATATGCATAAACTTCTATCGGATCATCGGTTGTTTGAAGTGACTGAAGTGCATCAGAGAGGCGAGTTGGTGCCAGTGGATTGGAGCCATAATCGTCTGATCCTTCAAAATCAGAAAATATCGGCGCAAAAACCACCTCTTGTGCTGTATAATATGTTATACCATCCAGCAATGTGCCGTTATATAGTGTTCCGCCAACGATGGTCGTATAAGAAGAATAGGGTGCCTTTTTATATTTTACTTCGGATGCATAATCAACCCAGTATCTCTCTAAGGCAGAGCGGATTGGATCACCAGAAGTCTGAAATTCTGAAGATATTGCATAGTTTTCTTCGAAAGTCTTATCATGCCTCTTTGTGGACTCGGATGGAGATATCGACATCTCCCTAGAGACACTTTGTTCCACCTTTTCTGATGATAGTGAATTTTTTTCAGAAGATTTGGCCATTAATCACCCCCTCCGGTGGAAATAATGAAATGCTTGTTATAATAATTAGAATCATTCTCGGTTTTTCTCCTCTGGCCGAGGCCCAAAGATTGATTATCCACCATATATGTTCGGCAGAATAAAGACTCTCCTGATTGAAGACTATCTATATCTGAAATTTGTAGTTTATTGAATATTGGGAGCTTTATGTTTGGCTGCCCCGATGAATCGGATTTAAAGCCAGATAGCACCTCTATTCTAATTAAATTACTGTAATTTTCTTTCATCATTTTTGAAGAGCTTGGATTTACAAAGAAATCGTTCTCTGTGGAATTCCACTTATTTTTAACCAAGTCGGATTTTGAACCAAATAAGACTCTTAGCTGGTTTGGCATGTCTTTAATGCTGTGTGTATATGATATTGCAGGTTCTTTCTTTTTCTTCTCGATGAGCAGATTTTTTGGGGAATCAAGATCATAATTATCTTTTTGTAAATTAAAATTGTTATAATGATTTTTTATACCATTGATCAGACTTTGTGATTTATTAATGGTCGAATTAAAGGTAGTTAGACGAGAAGTATAGGATATATCACTATTATTTTCGTAAGTTTTTTGAGAACTCATATTATTATCGGAACCCATGACAAGTTCCGAACATATTTGTTCCTCCTCCTCTGAAGACTTTTTTGTTAGTTCCGTTTTTGATGGAAGTAAAATCCTTACACCCAAATCCGCCAGTTGTTGTGATAATTGAAGAGTTTCAATTGGTTGTGTTGCCATAAAGTCCTGCGGGTTTGTTGTTTCATTCTTAATATGTTTGTTGTCCATATTGATGATGGCCGGCGATAAGTATGAGAAAAAGTTATCCGCAAAATCAAATAAGCCTGAAGACAGTTCCTCTGTTTTTCCTAACATCGTGTTTGAGCTGACGAATTTCTCGTTCAAATCACTAAAATTGATCTCTTCATACGGGCCCTCAAAATTTACCCCTTTTTTAAACTCACCTAAGAATCTGCTTTTAACAGATGGGGTTGAAAATCTGGCGATACCTATATTGGAGATCGATTTGATGTCGAAATATTCACTTTTAATGGTGTTTATTTGACTGAAATCTACAATTTCTGAAAATTCCTGTATATCTTCTAAGAAAAAGAGCTTGCTTGTATTCTTTTTATATGATGCACTCTTATTATCACTCTTCACATTCCCCCTCTTACCAAGTGCATCTTGTATTTTTGTCATCAGCTGCATATTAAAATCCATTATTTTCTGGTAACCTTCTTTATGAGTTGCCAAGATATTAAATTCTTTTCTAATTGTCTCCATTTGTTTCCTTGTGAGTTTTCTCAATGAAAATAAGACATTCAACATCTGATTTATGAGGGGTGTGGTTGAGTTGCGGCGAGCGATGCTTCCAAAGAAAGAATTTTGATATTTCAAAAAATCAGAATTGATGTTTCTCAGCTTGTCTAGCGAATCTAGTAGATATTTCAGCATCCCATCTTCTACTTCTATTTTAACTTCATATTTGTACATCCCTATCCTGGTTTTTAGAGAATAATAATCATCGACTGCGAAAGTAAGGTAGTCTTGCGAATTTTTTATTCGAGATAGGGGTCCGATTTTTGCCTTTAATTGGCCTGTTTTGGTATTTTTCGATTCTGCACTGATAAAATCACCATCTGCATCATCGGATGAATATATTACCACTGGATTATACTGTGTTTTATTGAACATTGAAAATCCGTCTATGTTCCTTTTTACACGTTTTCTAATTATTCTCAAATCAGATATTCTAGAATCCGATATCATCTTACTTCGTGATGATGGGATTGACCCATTCTTCAATATGTTTCCAAATAAGGATTTTTCTCTCAAAAATTGCAATTTATTCCAAAAAAACATGAATTTAATAAATCCTGATGGATCTATGCTGTAATATTGATCAGAAAAATAGGCCTCCTTGTTATCCTTCACTTGATTGATGATATCAAACCTTAGATAGTCATCATATTTCAATTGTCGGAGGTCTAGGACATTATCAGATAGTAAAACAACATTATGAGACACTACTCGCTGCATTTGCGGTGGAGATAGGGCGATTTTTTTCCCAGTTTTCAAATCTTCGCTGACAAACATTGCATAAACGGAGAGGTTTTCAGGAAATGATCGGTCTTTATAAGAGGATGGTTTAAAGGAAACATTCGAAGACTGCTTTATTTTATCTTCAGACTTAAATGTACCCTTTTCCGAGTAAGGTATAAACAATTGTTGAATTTCTTGTGGATTTTTTGCGATTATCTGGTCCAGCACCTCAAAATTGTCCATGTTTTCTCCAATTTGTCGACTTAGTTCTAAATTATCTGTCTTTATCACCCTTGTATACAGAGAATTAGTATCACTAGATACCACAGCCGGAACCTGGCATGTGTTTATTTGCTGATTTTCCTCCTGTGAGATTAAATCTATACTGACGACTGGCTCGACATCAAGATAAAATGCCAGATCACTGTTTGATAACTTAATCTTTTGCATTTGCATTGTTGCTGGTAGCTTTCTTTCTGGTGCTTTTTTTCTATTTTTTATTTTATTTAATTGTTGATTTGGTATTCTCATTATTCACAGTCCTCTATGTCTTCTCGACCGGTTGTACTCGAATAAATATCAGAAATTACTAAAGATGTCCGCTCTTTAGTAACACGAGAAGTAGAATCATTATAAAATCCCTTAGATTTAAATTGAGAATTGGCCGATGCGATGATATCTGGAGGAATATCATTGTCTCTTATCGTGTAAAAGTAGTATTCTATGTTTTCTTTTGTTGGGAAAACAAAATCCTCATCGTTTCTAGGTGTATCATTTACTAAGATGCCATTTACAATTTGTGATGAATTATCAGTAGATGAATAAGAGAGGGGCATATTTTCTTTCGATGGCTCCATGAATACCTCTATATCGAAATTTTCTGAATCAAAATCAGTATTATCTTCCACTATTTCTAGTAGAAAGTTGGGTATATCAACAGTCAAATAAAAACCGCTCGAATCGACAGGAGATGTCACTGCCCCAAACGGATTTTCGTATTTTTGAATATCCTCTATGTTTCTCACATGTGCTGTTGCTTTTAATTTACAATTTACTTGGGGTATTTTATTACCAAGAGGGCCTGTATAAGTTAGGTCTGTTTCTGTAATTTCTCCATCATAGATTTTCATTTTAAAGGCTGGGAAATTCTGATTGTTTAATTCCGAAGTTCCAAGGGGGAGACCGATGGCACCTCTTTGTGATATTTGAAATATATCAACCTCTGTTGTAGATCCATCAGGATTTGTTATTTTTATTACCCCTCCCGATTCTTTTGCGGAAGTAAAGTTATGTTGTGTCCTCAGAGTTGGAGTATCGTCAAGTATTCTCCCCTCGATGCTATTTTGAGATTCGACAAAAGATGCGTAATCGGAATCGTAGAGGACCCCTTCATCATGAAAGGTATAGTAGACCGGATCAAAATCACCAGTTGACAAAAGCTTCTTTCCATATTGAGTTAATTTTATATCGAGTACTTCCTCTTTTTTATTCATAAAAGTCATTTGTTGATTTTATCCTTATCTATGGTCTTCGTCGCTTGGACAGTCTTTTCGACCCCCATCTTAATTTCTCTTATCTCACTCTGTGTTTTCGAAGAGGTGTCTGCCATGTCTTTCACTAAATTCTTTCCGACATAATCCCCAGAAGAAGTGGGGCTTGTCACAATGTCATCATCGATACCTTTGCCAAATTGAACAGTAGAGTCGATTTTTGCAAACTCGACCATAGAGAAATAATCATATGGCCAATTATATCCAAACTTTTCTTGATTATTAACACTCATGCCTGCAGGGGATGCTTTTGATCCCACTACATTATCATAATAGTTAGTTTTTGCTCTCTGCTTTACTTTAAATACCATCCACTTTACCTGCCCAGATAAGCTAGATAATAATTCACCCTTCAAGAGCGGATGAGACACGGAAGCCTGTGCTGTTTTATAGGATGTTCCAAATTTTGGAGATATATTCTGCCATATATATGACAAATCGTCCCTATCAAAAGTATGCTCAAACTCAAAGACATACATTGCGAGTGGTTTAGTTTTCTTATTTCTCAAGAAATCAAATTGAGGAGGGAAAACGAACTTATTCATCTTGTTGCTCAGGTCTGCAAACTGTTTTGAGTCCTTTTTAATCTGAAAGAATGTCTTTTTACAATCTTCATGTTCCTTGAAGGGGATTGCGACTATTGCCTCATAGACAGTTTTTGTGTCCTTAATTTCCCCTATTCTCTTTTCCGATTTTTTAAAACCGACCAAATCAATTAATGACTTGGTGTCTTCGGCGGCGGCTGGGGCTTCTTCTTGTCCATATTTTAAGAATTCGACATCTATATCCTGGATTGAAGTATAAATTCCTTGATTCTCTTCCGGGATTAGTCCAAATTGGTGCCACATTCCAATTGGAGTGGTGGTTTGGCCGCCGAAGCCGCTATACCAATCAGCCAATCCCCCAGTTGATCCGGTAGACGGAAGAGTTATGTTGCTAAAATTCAATGGGCGCTTGGTTTTGTCTCCAAAATTTAATACTGGAGTTTCAAATTTTGTTTGTATGTTCCAGTTTCCTGATGAGTCTAACACCAATAAATTCATCGATGCATCTATCTGCATTGAAAAATTATTTGCTGTATTGGCTGCATTATATGGATAATCAGTGCCTGCCTCCAGTGAGGATGGCATTGGCCAAACCTGCGAGGTGACTCCGCCATGGCCCCGTGAGGATCTAAGATAACTAATTGATGATGACGAGATTATATCTTCTATCGTTGTTGCCGACGACGATGCAGGGCTAGTATATGTAATATCTGCCCAAGCCTCACCATTGTAATAAGGAGGTGTAAAAGATGGATTAATACCACAGGTACTGTCGCATTGTAAAGTACCGCTTAATACATTGTCGGAACCTGCCACGGGTGGGCCAAAGGCGGTTGGTCTACTGTACATTGTCATCGTCTCATATAGATCGGTGGCTGTAATAATATCTTGAGGCACCCTGAAGGAACCAACTACATCCGGATTCCTATTCATAGATCGGTACATTCGAATTCTCATACCATATGTTGTGCTTGGTTCTGGAGTTATATTGCCTTTTTTGTTTGATGTAAACTTCGTTAGTCCATTTTCTAAAAAGAAATCTGGAACTTCTCCTAAAAAGTTATTTATCATTAACTTATATGAATTTAAACCAACAGGGGCAGAAAGTGAAGCAGACGAAAAGTTAGATGCAGTAGTCAGCCGAGTAGTACCTATTCCAACATTCATGTCCATGACTGGTATATTATTTATTTTCTCTGGCTCCAGAAGGGTCTCGAATCCTATCCTGTAATCCCAACCTGCCCCTCCCTGCGAGCCTGTTCCCAAAGCTGACATGGTGGTGGCTGTGCCACCGGATCCAGTCTTGTATAATACTATATCGTAAGACCCTGTATAAATTGGGTAATCAACCGCGATTCCAGATTTAATAGTATTAAACAAAATCCCAGGAGAGAACATGGTCTCATATATGGGCCTGATTCTCAGCGGATCGGTAATGTCTCCACTGGTAATGCTGCCTGAAAAGTTAATGTAGCTCGAATAAGATTGAGAGAAAGCGTTCGCGATATCCAGTGTCCTCTCTGCTGGATAAAAACCATCGTAAGGAATAAATTTCATAAGAGCACGACACGATAATGTTAGACCTTGTGGCATTCCAAAATCCCGATGATCATTATCGAGGACCTCAAAATGCTGCATAAAGTCAGAAAATGAGTATATCTTGTAAAAATCACTGCCAGCACTGTTCGAAGGGGCCAGATCACCTACTTTTATGGCATATGTCTCTGTCTGCATAAATGAATCAGTATATGATATTGATTGATCTTCCTGCTCGTTTATTCCAAATATAGAAAATAGATCATCGGCTTCTGTCAAGAATCCATTTGAATCGTTAAGATATGAATTTATATGATCTCCGATTTTAAATTCTGGAACCAAAGACATGTCTTTATTCTTTAACCTCATTTCAAGATTGTACTGCTCATACTTATCATAAAAAGGTGTTGCAGATGAGCTAATAAAAATACCACCCTTCACATACCCAGCGAGAGTGTGTGCTTCAAATTTTGCGGTGCCTCCCCTGTCCAGAGGGATGCCATATGGTGTCTGAATTGAAGCTGTAAAGAAGGAGCTGGTATTTTCTAAGGTACTCAAATAAGTTGAACTTGTCGCTGCATTTACAATTGATTCCATGCCAGTCGGGGTTACAACGGAATATTTACTATTTATTTCATTCTTTCTGGATAAAATGGGTGATGGGCGCAAATCGGAGGCGGATCCGGTCGAGTTTATTTGCCAAAAAAAGGTATACTGATTTTGTAATTCTCCGGCTGATCCTGATGAGTAATTGTTTGCATAATATGCTGATGTAGCTTCGGTATTTCCAAAGCCCGTTGCGGCGTCCAATGACCATGCACTCTGTTCTCTTGAAAATCCTTGTGAATTTTTCCCACCAAACTTGTCTTGCCCTAATATGTTGCGTTCATCTCGTGAATTTTTCCAAAAAGTATTTTTAAAACCAATTCTTTCGCGGTTGGCCTTAGAATAACAGTTTATGGATGAGGGATATACCTGCTCTGAATAGGTAAGATATTCTAATCCATCAATTGGAGAAGACGATTCTCTTATTTTCCCATCAGCATACATGCCGTAAATGGCTCTATAAGATGTTTCCTTGTCTGTTATCTTATCTTTCAAGAGATCATAAGTTATCTCATTATTTGCAAAGCGGCCTATTTCGTTGCCATAAGAACTTTCAAGCCTAATAGTTTCTAAATTGACTCTTTTTCCATCTTCAGAATCCATGGAAGTTTTCAAGCCGAACTCTAAGGGCCTGAATTTGCTAATGACGGCCGGATCTTTAAGAATTTTTGTGGATGAGAATCTGACCATCCCATTTGAGTCAATATTTGTTTTATTATAGGCAGTTAGCCCATTTTGTCTTCTATTTTTGACCACTGGATTATCATAATTTCTAATCTGCTTCCATGTCGGATGTTGGTATGGGCCGTTTCGCTTAAGTAAGACTGCATTTAAAAGGGCTGCTTCTCCGTCGTCAGAAAATGTCCCGTCCAAAAGTGCAGAATTGCTGTAGTTGGCTATATCCACCATTATCGAATTCTTTATCTCGTAACCAGTGAACCCATTCGTGCGGTTTGTCGGCTCATATATGTTATAATTGAGCCCATTATATACCGTTGGCAAAAAGATCGCCTCTGTCATACCAAGTGTATTCCTATCTTCTCCAAACCTCTTCTGGTACCCCGTAAATCCGCTTCTATTTTTGGAAACGAAATCACTAGCCGGTGAAAAGGTTACTAAGGATACCTCGCCGCCGGACGATGATACTTTTCCGATATACGGTAGATATCCGAATGTGTCATATGAGATACATGAAGCCGTTATCCAAGCATATTGTAAATCTGACCTCGGAATGGGGTGTTGAACATAAAAATTGTCGTAAACGGAAGCTGTAATGCTTGAATCTCCCGAATATTTAAGCTGCCTAATCGGATTACGGTTTGTTTGATAAATACTGCCCGTGCCGGCATAGTTAGGAGAACTTACCTCTGATGCACCAGCTCCGAGACCGAAATTATCGGAATAAAATCCAAATTGATTAACATGAGAGGCCAATAATAGAGTCTCGATATCTCTAACAGAGGTATTTCTGTAATTTAAGTTATTGTATGGCGAATATTCGGCGGCGAAAGTGTCTAATGCAGGGCCGCCGTTGGAATCCCCTGCAGTATCTGGAGACCCTGGAGACGAGAACCTGTTAACAAAGACATGCTCGGTCCTTCCTCTTTGGGGCTTTTCATAATCATCCATTCCAGCTATATATGGAGAAGGCTTGTCTACAATTGTGAAGCCGCCGGCCTTAGTATATGCTACATTATTAATGGTCCTTCCTGTGGTTTGAACGATTTCATAATCTTTTGAGTAATTACCGGCATCTCCTGTGGTAGTATTTGCCTTGATATTGGCAATATTGAGAGGCATTTTTGCTGTGAGACCACGGTACATGTCCGCGCGGGGTAGATTTACTGGCTGATGCACAATTTTAATAGCCGGATTTGGCGATTGAAACTCCAATTTCCATGCTTCGGGGCGATTATCAGCAGTATCAGTACCCTTATTTAGAGCAATGTGACGATTTTGTTTTCCACCCACATATTTTTCAGTGAATGGGCCCTGTAGTGGGGTCTCACCATTAGAATAAGTATCAGTGTGCATATTTTCTAAAGAGAATCCCTGTTTAAAGTTGGAATTTACCTCGCTAATATATCCTGTGGTCACCGAGGAGCTAATTGCCACAAATGGGGCTACCAAATCTCCTTCGCTGACTGAATAATCTCCTGATTCATTTTCATTTTGGGCAGCATATGACCACTTCTTTTTCTCCATTGGGTCTATAATATCCAAACAATCTAAAAAGTCTTTAACTTTTGAAGCCTCAAAGAGCATTCCTTGTGTGGAATCAAATTTAAGAGCACCTTTGGTGTAATCTGTGATGTTATTGTTCGAACTATTCATCCCGGAATTATAAATGTCTTCTTTTTTCATTGTGACACGGACAGGGGAGAAGTTTCTCCTATTAATCTGTGACTGGGCACAGGCGAGAATTGCATTTCGACTTGCGTCGACTTCAGCATCTCCTGAAGTTATTCTGTAATTTGTTCTATCTGCTCTATATTTCCACCAATAACAGTGTTCATTGGTGGGTGGAGGAGACGATGGAAGTGTTGGTGTTCCCGATTTCCAAGCATATGAAGATCTTTCCACACCATATAGTCCGCCAGATATGTCAGTATCAATGCTACCCAGAGTGGGGAGCTTGTTAATGTACTTGTTTCTCTCCAAAACATGACTTTCTATAATATTCCTGATGCCATCACTGACATCGGAGCTGGCTGGAACTAATTGTTGTAACATTGTCGACAATGATGAGTCGATCCAGCGATAATACTCTATAAATTTCTCTACCTTTGGCTCATTTTCGATATTTTCGTAAAAAAGTTGCCTCAATTTAGCCAAATCCTTGTATTCAGTACGGTATTTATTGACAGGCTCGCCTATAAGGTTGTTAAAATCAGTTATTGTTGCAAAATAGCGCAACATTTCCTTTGATATCGCGGAATACATACTTTTTTCAAGCAAATAGTGAAAAGTGGTCGGTCTCGTATTCCTATCGAAAGTCTCTTGTTCGAATTCACTTAAGATATTGATTGTTGTCAATGTAGAGTTGAGAGATTCTGGGTTTTTTACCCTAGCAACAGGTATATATTCTACATTCACAACCTTGGTGGAGGCAGCATTATAATCTCCTGTTGCGGGATGTTGTCTCTCTGTCACATTGGACATCCAAGCATATCTCCCGAGATCGTTTGCAGAGCCGGATGACTTATCTAATATCTGATATTTGCCGCCGGGTGAGGATGTGGACACAATATCCCATCCCCAATCTAATGCTAATGTCTTTTCTTTCGGAATTTCGATGTTATTCAAAGAAGAAACATAAAGATATGGACTCTGAAGAGGGCTTAGTGTGCCATAATTTGTTGGATCTTCGGCATGGGCGGTCAATTCCTTATCTTCCAGCTTGCTCATCCAATATCTGACTGATCCGAGCCTTATATCTGTCTTATCTATAATTGATCCACTAAAATCTTGTCTGTGGGCTGCTGCATAAATTCTTTTTGGGCTCGTTAAGAACTCGGAGGTGGAAATGCTTGCCGTCAAGCTAAAGCTGTTGACCAAAACATCTAAATCTTTCTGATATCCCGTGAAATTGATTATATAATTAGTATCTTCTGACCCCGAAATATTATTTGAGATTTTTTCAGGATAAAATCTGGCACTAACACCCCATCTTGTGTTGTTATAAGCCTCCTTGAATAATGAACTTGTCAAATTTAATGCAAAATGAGAACTAGTCAGCATAAAATAAGCATCTTGCTTATTGCCATTGTCTGGTGGCCTAATAATATAGGCTCTTAGATCATAATCTGTAGCTGGCCATGCAAAATTAGTGGTATCAGTTAGATCTGCGGTGTGAAACCCAAAGAGAGATGATGTCACAAAACCGGTTGCAAAGTAGTTTCTTTCCGATTCTTTCCTCTTTTTTGGTAAAATGATGTCTGATTCTAATGTAAATGAGGTATATTTTTCTAAATCAGCACCAGAAGCTGAAATGTAAGAGACACTGTTTGAAATTGTGCTCGAAGTTTGTTGATAAATTGTAGCTCCAAATGAGCTAGGTCCGTATAAATCTAAATATCTTCTCTTTTCCGAGTCAAACTCATATGTACTTTCCAA
>Ga0098054_1001193_pt1 | contig 13469 bp, 28 predicted proteins | sample 16_taG_FD_75048 | JGI IMG/M metagenome (GOLD analysis project Ga0098054, IMG submission 75048) | Marine viral communities from the Subarctic Pacific Ocean - 16_ETSP_OMZ_AT15313 metaG | ecosystem: Environmental > Aquatic > Marine > Oceanic | place: Pacific Ocean | collected 2015-01-18
ACCGAGAGCTGCGCGAGCTGTCCCGAAGCTACTTCTACCGCGACGCGAACCACACCACCCTCCACCAGGACTGAACCATGACCGTCCCGACCCACACCCGAGACCTCACCCCGCAGCAACGCCGGGTCCTGTTCACCGCGCTGCGCCGTGCCGACTGGTGGGATCTGTTCCCAGCCAGCACTGGGCAGGCTGTCCGCAACGTCGCAGCGTGGCTGCGCAGCGGGGGCGCTGAGCTGGGCTCCGGCGTCCACCTCGACGAGGCCCGCGAGGTGCTTGCCGTCGTTCACGTCACCCGCCTGGACGACCTGACCGATGCAGGCATCAGGTTCCTTGACGCGGCCTACAGGAACACCCTGAGCTGACACCTGAGCCCTCGGCCTACCCCTCACCGGGTAGGCCCTGGCCTGAGGCTTCAGCCCTCTACTCCACCCACCCAACCAACACCGACAGGACACCACCATGCCCAAGCGCAAGACCTCCAAGCCCAAGCGTGACATCTATCAAGAGGTCACTGACAAGATCATCGCCGCCCTCGAAGCCGGCGTCGTGCCCTGGGCGAAGCCGTGGCGGTCCGTCCGCGACGGCGTCCGCGATGGCCGTCCCTACAACGGCCTGACCGGCCGCCCCTACAACGGCCTGAACATCATCCTGCTCGGCCTGGAACCCTACTCCAGCCCTGAGTGGTTCACGTACCGTCAAGCCAAGTCCGCAGGCGGGCAGGTACGACAGGGCGAGAGGTCCTCGCTCGTGACCTTCTGGCGCATCATCGACCTGAAGTCGAAGGATGGGAAGCCGGAGATCGACCCGAAGACTGGTCGTCCGAAGAAGCTTTTCCTCCTCAAGCACTTCAACATCTTCAACCGCGAGCAGATCGACGGACTCCCGGAGTCCAAGTGGCTCAAGGTCGACGCGGATGGGGAGGAGCAGGACGATCTGACCGAGGACTTCGACGCCGCCCAGGCCGTGCTCGACGCCCTGGTCCAGGACGGATGCCCGGTTCGTCACGGTGGTGGCCGGGCCTTCTACCGGCCCGCCGCCGACAGCATCGGACTGCCTGCGCTGCAGACCTTCAAGGACCCTGAGTCCTACTGGTCCACTGCCTTGCACGAGGCGTGCCACGCGACCGGCCACGAGTCCCGCCGAAACCGTCCAGGGATCGCCAAGTTCGACTCGTTCGGCAGCGAGCAGTACGCCTTCGAGGAGCTGGTCGCTGAGATCGGTTCGGCCTTCCTGTGCCACCGTGTCGGCGTCCCCACCGAGGGGCTCCAGCACGCCAGCTACCTGGACCACTGGCTGAAGACCCTGAAGAATGACAAGCGGGCGATCGTCCGGGCGTCCTCTCAGGCTCAGAAGGCCTGCACTTGGCTGATCGAGGCCGCTGGCCTGGATGTCGAAGACACCGAGGCTCAGGCCACTGAGCTGGCTGCAAAGTAGTCAGGCGTGACCACTGCCCTGGGCTCCTGGCCCAGGGCAGCACTGACCCTTGACCCCTGACCCCCACCCCCTGACCTGGACTGAGACCATGACCCGACACTCCAACCTCTCCTACGACGACGCCGTGTCCGCCCTCCTGCAGTGGGAGGCAGAGGAGCCCGCCACCCACCGTGACGCACGAGGCATGCGCGAGGCCAACGCCGCTGTCGCCGGCCACATGCTTGTCGACTGCCTCATCCTGCTCGACACCGACCAGCCCGAGTCCGAGTGGAAGCGAGAGGTCGTCGAACTGTTCGAGTGCCTGCCCGTGCGGCTGCGCTCGTCCACCTTCCGTCTCCTGGACGAGGGGCCCGGTGCTTTCCGCAACTACACCACCGGACCGGCGTGGCATTGGAAGCTGCGCCGCACTCGCAACGACAGCACCTACGGCAAGCGCCTGTTCGAGGTGCTCGCCGGCACTCACCTTAGCAACGGCAGGCCGTTGCCTTGGAGAACCCCCACCCACCAGGAGATCTGACATGACCATGAGCGACACCCAGTGGGCTGCCCTGCGCAGCCTCGACAGCGACGACGACTACGGCAAGCCGAGTGACTTCGGCAAACGCACCTGGAACAGCCTGCGCAAGCGTGGGCTGGTCGAGAAGGACAGCCTGTCCCTCACCCCCTCCGGCAAGCGCCGCGTCCGACACCACGTCCGCACGACGGGCAACGGACCCGAGACTCTGAAGGCTCGGTTCCGCTTCTTCTAAGCCTCACGACCCGCCGGAGCTGAACCTGAACCCCTGCACGTACCCCAAACCCTGGACCCAACCATGACCCTCTCTCCGACAGCCCAGTCCATCCTCACCGCCCTCGCCCTCGCCGGCTGGGGGCTCCTCTCCAACGCAGCAATCGTCGGCCTGTACCTGTACGGCTGAACTGTCAGGACCCCCACCGCCAAGCGTCTATCCAGCAAGGAGGCATCATGCGCAAGCGCTCACCATTCGAGGCCTACACCCTGGACCTCACCAGCTCGATCAGTGGCGTGGCCCTGATCGAGCTGGTCGAGGTCGTCTACAGCACCGAGTACCTGCCCGGCGATGGTCGTGGCCAGCAGGCCTCATACGTCTGCGTCACCATTGACGGTCGGACTCTCGCCACGTTCGATGACCGCCTCGAAGCCCACGAGTACGTCAGGACGACGTACCCGACCGCGACGCCCCTGTAGCCCCCTCTTCATGCAGGAGATGCCCATGCGAAGCAACGCCGACCACCACCGCTGGGAGCTTGGCTTCCACGACTCCGATGCCCTTGGGACCGAGGCCCACCGACTGCGGAGCATCCGCTTCCGGGAGAACGAACGCCTGAGGGACGAGGTCGAGGTCCTCCGAGAGGAGGCCCGAGTCTCCGACCGAGACTGGTCCAAGTTCTTGCAGCTCACTTCCCCACAAGGAGAGACCCCATGTCCAAGAAGTCCAAGAAGCCGGGCAAGCCCCGCAACTGGATCGCCGTTCACGCCCACCTGCGCGGTGGGTCTGGACACCACCCCGACAAGCGCAAGCAGTCCAGCAAGCGCAAGTGCCGAGGCAAGGTCCGGCTGTAAAGCGCCGGGACCTGCCTACCGTTCACGCACCACTTGACACAAGGCCAAGTGGTGGATACTCACAACTTGACACCAACAGGACCTACCATGCTCAAGACCACCGACACCATCGTTCCGTCTCGCAACGCTCAGATTCAGTGGACCCACGGGGTCTACGAATACGGCTCAACCAAGCCCGTGTCCCTGCACGACAGTGCGGAGGCTGCCCGGACCGAGGCCCACCGCCTGACCTACAGCCCCGACAACCTGGAGGAGCACCGGGGCGAGCAGTGGCCGCTCGTCCAGTACACCTCCAGCAGCCGTGCTACGTCCAGCCGTGACGGGGTCCAGCTCGGACAGGTCTACGCCATCGCTTCCGAGAACCTCAAGCCCCTGTCCACCAAGCTGAAGCGGCTGTCCACCAAGGCCGCCAAGCTCGGCATCGAGCCTCCGACCTGGACCGAGGTCGGTATTGTCGAGCGCGAACGCCAGGAGCGCGATGGCCTGGGCGTCAAGCGGTTCTGGACCCAGCGCCTCACCGCCCTGGCCGTCAGCTCCACCACCGTGGCTGTCGCCGGATACCAGTTCGTCGCCACCCTCGAAGGCTTCAAGGGTGAGGACGGCGAGTACCGCAACGTGTTGCGGATCAACCCGTCCATCGAGGACTCGCTGATTCCTCACGAGTACCGTGAGCGTGGGCCGGTCTGTGACCACTGCGGCACCGAGCGTCGGCGCAACCAGACCTTCCTGGTCCGCAAGGCCGAGGACGGGTCCTTCCTTCAGGTCGGACGGAACTGCCTCGCCGACTTCATCGGTGGCAAGGACAGCGCCGACGCTGCCCGGCTCGCCAGCTACGAGCGGGACCTTGCCGTAGCCCTGGCCGACGGCGAGGGTGGCGGCGGCTACGCCTCGGTCTCCATGTCCACCAGCATCCTGGCGTTCCTGTCGACGGTCGCAACCCACGTCCGCAACAGCGGCTGGGTCAGCCGTGGGGCCGCTCGGATTGACGGTGGGCAGGCGACTGCCGACGAGGTGCTGCTGCGGCTTCACCCCGTCGGGGCCGAGCAGGAGCAGGAGGCCGCCACCCTGGCAGCCGAGTGCCCCGTCGAGGAGCGCGACACCGCCGAGGCCGAGGCCACCCTGGAGTGGGTCCGAGGCCTGGACGTGGACACCGACATCGGTGACAGCGACTACCTCTGGAACCTGTACGCCACCTGCTCGCTGGGTACTGTGCAGCCCAAGGAGGCCGGCATCGTGGCGTCCGCTGTCGCGGCGTACCAGCGCCACCTGGGCAAGCTCCGCCAGCGTGAGCGCCAGCAGTCCCTGGCCGAGACCTCTCGGCACATCGGTGCCAAGGGCGACAAGATCGGGACGAAGCTGACGGCTACCGACAAGCGCAAGGGTGCCAACCTGCTGGCCCCCATCCCGGTCACACTGACCAGGATTGGTGGGTTCGAAGGACACTACGGGTACACCTGGATCCTCCAGCTGGTGACCACCGATGGCTCCGTCCTCAAGTGGTTCTCGTCCCGCAACACCGACAGCCAGGGCGAGTCCCTGACCGAGGGCGAGGACTACATCCTGACCGGGTCCATCAAGTCGCACGGCGACTACAAGGGGGTCGCCGAGACCTCGGTCACCCGCGCCACCCTGACCCCTGCCGCTGCTGCAAAGTAGACCCAGTCAACCACCCAACCCCCGAGGGGCGGTCCAGCCGCCCCTCCACAAGGAGAACCCCATGCCGACCCGCAAGAAGACCGCCGCCCCGCTCAAGCTGACCAGCCACGAAATCAATATCCTCCGCACCCTAGTCGAGTTTGCGGCCCTGCAAACGGGCGACGGTGCAGCCACCGGCGAGACTACTGAGATCTTCCTCCAGCACATTTCAAACGACGAAAGCGCTCTGCGGAGCTTTGTCGTCAAGGCACGCGAAGCCCTGAGCTAATCCCGCCCCTCACACAAGGAGAACCCATGCCCACCAAGACCCACCTCACCCTCGATCCCTCTACCGTCGTTGTCGAGACCGACACCCACTGGCTCCAGATGCCAACGGAGTACGACGCCGACGAGGTCACCGACGAGGACATTGCCTACGACGACGCGATCGTCGACCTGAGCCGCTCTATCTATGGCTGGCTGATTGACTACCAAACCGGAACTCTCCTTCGTCCGGCCACCTGTGCCGAGTCGGACGCGAGCGACGACGGCGGCGAGCGGGGACTGCTCAAGTTCGGTGGGCTGACCTACTGGGTGAACTGACCCTCAACCCAACCCAACCCAACCCAACCAACAAGGAGAGAACCATGAAGCGCATCACGATTTGGGACGAAGCCGCGCAATGCAACGCAGAAGCCATCTACACCCCGCGTGGAGGTGGTGGCTACGCCGTGACCATCTACCGCCGCGTGGACCCCCGTGTGTTCACGGGCGAGGTGACCAAGTCGGGCTCAGCCAGCCGGACCTTCTGGGACGCCGAGATCGACGGGCACTGCACCGGAGGCGGCACGCTGGCCGACGGCGAGGTGACCGACAAGACCCGCAACGGAGCGGTCACCATGGCCCTCTGCCGCGCCGTCAAGGCACGCGAAGCCCTGAGCTAATCCCGCCTCTCTCAACACAAGGAAAAGACCATGAAGATGCCCGCAGGACTGGAGTTCTGGACCGCCGACGAGGTGGCCGAGTGCGTGGAGTACCAGGAGCACTTGCCGGAGGAGTACGGGGACTGGCAGCAGCTGGACTGGAAGCTCGACTCCTTCCAGGAGGGCGCCAAGAACCCAACCCCGCTCGGTGGCGACGGGACCAACGGAACCGTGGAAACACCTTGCGGCAGGTTCAGCTCGGCCAACGACGACAAGGCTCCCCACTGGTGGGGCAAGCTGACCACGACGGAGCAGGCGGCCATCGTGGCTGCCCTCCGCTGACCCTCAACCCAACCCAACCCAACCCACAAGGAGAACAACATGACCGGCGAGACCAAGGCAGACACCATCACGATCAAGCACGCGGCCACGATCGCACGCCAGTTCGTGATCATCACCATCCGGCTCGGCGGGCATCGGATGCCGATTAGCCGCGCGGCGCTCAAGCGAACTTCCTGGTGGCAGGAGGTCACGGAGGAATGGCGGTTCGCCACCCGCGAGGATGACTCAGAGGAGTACTTCGCGATCGAGGAGGGACCGATCTATGACACCGCCATCTGGTCCTATGACGCCCGCAACCGGACACTCTACGTCTACTGACAGCGCAGGAGCGCCACACACCCGAGGGGCGGCGCTGGTCGCCTCTCACCACAAGGAGAACACCATGAACCGCAGCAAGACCCAAACCGCCCTCCTCGCCGCCATTGCGAAGCACGCCGCCGCCGCGCGTGAGACCGAAGCCGACGCGGACGCCGCCGCTATCGGCGGTCTCTCCGACTTCGAGCGTCTGGAACGCGAAGGCGTCTACCCGTCTGGGACCTACGTTCCCGGCGGCTCGATCCCCGGTCTCTCAACCCGAACCTACGAAGCCCTTGTCGAGTCTGGCGACCTTGCCGTGACCCGAGGCGTCTACCACCTCCCGCAGGAGTCCTGAACCATGAGCATCACCTGGCAGAACACCACAACCCCCGAGGGGCGGCACTGACCGCCCCTCCACAAGGAGAACAGGATGCTCAGGGACTACGACTACGACTACGAGGACGACAGGGCCTACGAGGCGCGGCTGGATGCGGCCGCAGAACGGGGCCGGACGACGTACAGGTACAACTGCGGAGGCCGCGCCAACTACAACGGTCCGTGCGGAGCCTCGGACTGCGGCTCGTGCCGGAACGGGGCACCGCCCTGGGCAGAGGAGGATGGCGAGGGCGAGCAGACGTCCAGTTGGACGTGCAGCTACCGCATCGCGAGCAAGGACGGCGTCTCCATCAAGAAGGGCGACCTGTACCGACGCACGACGCGGTTCACGTACATCGAGGGCGGCCGGCGGACCGGCTACGAGGCCCTGAAGATGCTGGTGGCTCGCGGACCCGCCCACGAGCACCACGACCCCGCGACCTGGGAGTCCGGGATGAAGCACAGAGAGCTGCAACTGCGGCGACGGAGGGGCGGCACTGACCGCCCCTCCACAAGGAGAAGACCATGACCAACACCACCACCTACTACGGCATCGTCAACGAAGACTCCCTCTACCGGCTCTACCCACGCCTGTGCGAGGACGGAACCGAGTCGCTGTCGGGGGCATTCGACTTGGCCCGTCAGGAACTTGAGCAGGGGACCAGGGAGGTCGCTGTAGTCATCGCCACGCATGACCCGGACTCAGGGCTCTTCTACGAGAAGACCTTGCTGGCCCATGTCAGTGCCGCCGCCGACTTGATGGACCACCTGGACACCCACGCGGAGGTGACGTCATGAGCTTTCCCAACACCTCAGTCTCCGAGCGCTGGGCCACCCCGCAGTGGCTCTTTGACAGGCTCGACGCCGAGTTCCGCTTCGACCTCGACGCTGCCGCAGACTCAACGAACCACAAGTGCAAGCGGTGGATCGGTCAAGACGAAGACGCCCTTGCCCTTGTGTCTCCTTGGTATGGGCCGATCGGGCAGCGATATGCTGTTTGGTGCAACCCTCCATACCGAAAGAGCGGCGGAGGCATCTACCCCTGGCTGGAGAAGGGACTTCAGACCGCCCGAGATGGAGCTGTCTGCGTCATGCTCATCTATGCCCGCACGGACACCAAGGCTTGGACGGAGATCGTCCATCCCTACGCCGACGAAGTGCGGCTGATTGCCGGCCGCCTGAAGTTCGAGCCGCCCCCGGACTACACCGGCACCGCAACGACCGCTGGTGCTCCGTCTGCCGTCATCATCTTCAGGCCCGAGACTGCTTGGATGGGCCGCCCCGCCGGGGCTCAGTATCGGGTGATGGAGCAGGTGGAGGTGACGTCGTGAACGACTTGATCACTTGCCCAGAATGCGGAACCGGTGACACTCGAAAGCTGCGGGTCACAAGGGTCGTCATCCAACAGCTTGGCCTGACGCCGACCCAGAACCCTACCCACTACCTCAAAGGTAGACCGAAAGACATTGCTCCGATGCGGCTGCACTGCCAGTGCGGCGCGGACTTTCCACTGCCGCCCGCCGCGCTGTCAGATGCGGACGCCCCCCGCTCTACCACTTGACCCTGCGGCGCAGTGAGGCATAGACCTCAAGGTCCCTGCCTGCATCAGTCGGAGAGACCGACATGCGAGACCTGACCCGCTCCCTGTCGGCCATCTCCTGGTGCTGAGAGACAGCATCCTTCTCAACCGACGCATCCAAAGACAATGCGGACCAGAAGCTGCCTGACTTGGAAAGAAGGTGGCGCATAGCCGTATCGCCCAGAACCTCTAAGTCTGACGGCTTGCCCTGCACCTCGCTCAGCAGCAGCCTTGACTGCCTGCACAACGTAAGGCCGGCATCATGAACAAAGGGGGTGGCCTGCTCTAAAGGCAGGTCTGGGCGGACATACCGTCCACTCAACACCAAAGAGAGTACGTCATCCATGCCACGCTCCGACTCTAATAGACACCGTATCCTGAAAGGTGAACTGCCGGCCACGCACCCGGTTCAGCATCTCATGCTTCAACTTTGGGCTGGCTGGAGACAAGTGGAGTCCGGGCTGTCAGCAGACGGGGAACCGCCGGGCTTGGACCAGTTCGCCAGCGCTGTCGGAACAAGCGTCAGGCGTGCGGCACGGGTCCTCCGTGGCAACTACGCTGCCAACAGGATGCCCTACGGCAGCATCGAGACCTGGACTCGGAACCTTCAGTCTCACTGGGAGTCTCGTGACCTTGACCTCGATGTCTGGATTGTCCGTCGGCCAGACGGCCGGTATTCCGTAACCATCAAGAAACGTCTACAAAGGCCTTGACGGAAAGGTGTCAGGCGTGTACTTTGACTTTGACAGGAGAGACCATGACCCGCAACGACCTCATCAACGCTTTCATTTCCAACCCACGCGGCGGCATCGTCGTTGTCCGTGGCTACAACTCTGCGCAGAGTGGCCACAACGAGGACATCTGGCTGAACGTCGGCATCAGCTGGCTGCGAGCCAACGAGCGCAGTGCAGCGCAGCTCAAGAGCGTCAGTGCTTTGAGCGTGGCCCTGGGCTGCCCGACCACCACTCGCTTGGAAGACCCGCGTGAGGCTCAGCGTATCGCCGAGCTTGCGCTGGCCAAGGTCAACAAGTCGGTCGACAGTGTTCTGGCTGGTGTCAGCACAAGGCCCAGCCCTTTCCGCGAGCTTGCTCCCGGCCTGTACATCAAGCGTGACGACGACGTAGTCGACCTCACCGCTCCGGTCTACATCCGTGGGCTGTTCAACAACGTGTTCGTGAACGAGCACTCCACTGCCGACAAGAAGATCCGTCGGTCTAAGGACGTCACTCTCGTCCGCAGGTGGATTGAAAAGGACCTTCCCACCTCCAGGTTCCAGACAGTCAAGCTGGACTGGAGGTCATTCGACACCGTCTCAGTCAACGGTCAGCGGTTCACTCCGTCAGACCTCTTCATCAACAGCAACCTTCGGAGTCAGGCATGAGTTCCTGGACAAATCACATTCATGAAGCCATCGACAACCTTGGTGAAAAGGCCGAGTTGGAGATCCTCACCAAGCTCTGGCTGCACCCGAGCCCTCAGGGCTACCTGGAAGAGGCCGTCGATATCGCAGAGAGTCGCGGCTACCCCGAGCTGTCCGACGCTCTTCTTGGGACCCTTAGCGAGATGCGTTGGCGACAGCGCTGATTCAAAAACAACCCTCCAGGCTTGCCAATGCCGGCCCGGAAACCCAAACACGAGGACAACATGTCAGACCCCATGGACACCACAACCCTGATCCAGCACGCCGTCTCTCGTAAGAAGTGGCTTGACGATGAGCTGGTTCGGCTGAGCGCCACGATTCAAGAACACCAGGATGAGCTGAAGACCTTGACGCAGGTCATCGGCAAGCTCTCGCCAACGCCGTCCATCCGGGCGCCGACTGCTCCTCCTCCCTCAACGACGACGCTCGCCCGTCTGGCTGTTGCTGAGCGGTCTCCGTGGAAGGGCATCCAATCAACTCGGACCCGCAACGCTATTGCGGCAGTTCTTCAGCAGGCCAAGGGATGCTACTTGTCAGCCCAAGACATCGCGGCTCGTAGTCATGGTCAGTTGACCGAGAAGAACGTGTCGGACTTCTTTCACCGACACTGCTATGTGCGACAGAAGCTGAACAAGCCTGCGGTCTTCAGCCGCATCAAGATCAGGCGTCCATCCGACCGCAAGAGGGTCTACGGATACCAGTTCTCCAGCTCAAGCCCGTTTTACTTCATGACCAAGGACACACCATGACCACTGCTGCACTGACGAACCTCACCGTCACCATCTACCGTACTGAGTTCGAGTTCGAGGTCAGCGTTGACTACAGTCCGCCCGATCTGTCGGGCCCCGAGGAGACAACCTGGGAGCCCGGCATGGTCGGCGAGGCTGAACTGGCCTGGAGCCCGCACCCCCTCACTGGGGCCGAGTTGGCCGAACTGCCCTACCAGGCCATGGAGGCCTTCCTTGACCAGCAGGACGCTGCTCAATCGGAGCACGACGCCCTCTCCGAGGACGCCTTGGGCGCCCGCCGCGCCCGCTGAATCCACCCACACCACCAACCAGGACACACCATGACCACTACTGCACTGAACATCACGACCGCCCACTGGAGTGAGATTATTCCTCGTCAGATCCAGCTTCCGCCCGGAACGCCGGTCAGGCACGAATACCTCGGCCCTGGAACAGCCATCGACATGAAGCCAGCGGTTCGCGGCTGGCCGTTTGACGGATACATCAGGTGGTTTGTCTTTGGCGAGGACCGACAGTGGAAGAAGTCGTCCACCGAGGACATCTACCTTGACCTCGACTCTCCAGAAGGCTTTGTCTTTGGTGTCCGGGAGTTCTACGCCTGGGCTGACAGCCTCTTCTACGAGAGCAGCAGACACAAGGACCAGAAGGCTCTCGACTGGATGGAGGCGTACCTGGAGAACGACATCACCGATGAGGACCGCACTGAGCTTGCTCTCGCCCTGTATGCAGTGTTCAGCACCGAGGAGTACAACTGAGATGCCCGACCAGATTGGCCGTCAGGAGCTGCTTGAGTCCATCCGGGACTACCTGTCCTACATCCAGACCAAAGAGCAGCAACACATGAACGACACGCAGCGCGAAAGCCTTTTGATTTACCAGGGGATGCTCCTGGGAATCACCGGGTGCATCAATCGCATCATCAGCCAGCCACAGCACAACGAGTAAGCGGCATGAACACATACAAGATCATCAGGATGTTCCAAGCTCAGCGCCAAAACGAGGTCGTAAAGGCCGGACTGACCTTGGAACAGGCACAGGAGCATTACTCCGACCCGGAGACAAGCTCCAGGACCTGCACTGCACCGGAGAGCCGTGAGCGGACCGAGAGGTCTGGACCATGGTTCGACGGCTACTCCTCGGAGTAGAGAACATCTCGTGTCCCCCGTTGCTTGTCCTAAGTCCCGCCGCGTCGGGAGCAATGGAATGGGGCATGGTTACGACGCAGCGGGCTCGGCGACTGGGGGCGTCCAGAGGTGACCAGCACGATGGTCACCAACCCCCAACCCTTCACCCATCACTGACAGGAGAACCCATGTTCATTCCGTACAAGCTGGCCAAGGCCTTGGCCATCACCATGAGCAAAGACCCAACCCGACCCAGCTTGAATCAAATCGGGGTCCACGCCATCACTGACGACCGGCTCAGGCTTGAGAGCAGCGATGGATACCGAATGACACGACTTCAGTTTCCAAACAGCTTTGGCGCACGCGCTGGCGAGCGGTTCGCTATCAAGGCGTCCGACATCCTGAAACTTTGTGTTGGCATCGCCAACGTCGATCAGGGCCTCCAAAACATGGAGACGTTGGACGGGCAGAACTTCTTCCCCTCCACCGACCATGTGGTGCCATTTGGAAACCGGACGCCAGCCAAGATCGTCGGGTTCGATCCTTTGTTTCTGAAAGAGGCTTACGAAGTGATCGACTGGACCACCAAAAGAACAGTCCACAAGGAAGTAGGGTTTGGATTCAAGCAGCGCCGAGCCTCGAACACCCTTGTCAAGTGGTCCCACGGAGCCCCACATGAGCCTGTGGTCCTGACCTGGACGTTCGGCTTGACCATAGAAGAGCACGAGGAGCCGGAACGGGACCTGCGTGGAACCATTGTCCTCATGCCAAAGCGGATTGACTAATGAACATCTTCATCGCAACTGCATCCGCAGTCATTGCTACCTGGGTCACGCTCTCCGAACTCATCTACGACCCAAGAGGTGACCGAGAGGACGCCTATCTTGCAGTAGGGTCTCTACTGACGCTGCTTGGCGTAGCTGCACTCATAGCATGGGCCCTCATCAGCAACCTTCCTCCGGCATAGGCCGATCAGTTCGGCTGATCAATCCATCCGCAGCACAGGCACAGCCGCCTGTCAGCGTCATCGCCCTCCATCATCCGAATAAACGGAGGATGGGGGGCCCCGACGTGACCACACTCGGGGCAGGACTCGTCAATGACGACCGCCCAGCAGTCTTTCCATTTCACTCGCTGACCCGGAAACAAGACCATGCTTTCGTCCATGGTCTCTAAGTCTGGGTGAAGAATATACGGCGGTTCCATTCGAGGCATTACGTGTCTTATCACATTACTCACTGGACCAGGTGTCCATTTACACAATCGCTTGTTTCAAGCGTCGAGCTGTACCTCAGCCATCCAATATCAGTTGTCGGCCTGCACCACTCGACCTGGGCACCAATCTTTGTTGTGTGCAGCCCATCGAAGGAGGCCTCCAGAAGGCTTCAGGATGCTTCTAACGACCGAGGGCGAGCCGTGGCCTACTGGGGCTCATGGAAGACCGTCAACGGGCAGCGTGTGGCCGGATACCGGCTCCTTCTGAAGGACGAGCCGGTGCCTGGCCCAAGCACAAGGTCAATCAAATCACGTCTTGCACAAGCCGATGCCCAGACATAGGCTTCGGTTGGGTGATCTCCTGTCAGAATCAACCCATGCCCCCAGCCCCGACCCTTTCCAGGGGCTGGGGGCAACCCCACAGGGGGGTTATCCATCCAGGCCCGCTGGGTGTAGACTGAACCCTTGTGGGCGGTACTACGCGAGAGCCCAGCGGGCACACCTTTCCGGCCTGCGACGCCCACCAAACACCATCCCGCACACCATGAACGGTATGGTTCCTTGGGGGAAATGCCGCCAGCATTTTGCTGGAGCCTCAGGGGGACGTCGCAGGCCATCCATTCACAGCGGTGAAACAGACCGCTCACAAGCCCACCTGGATGGGCATCCTTGACAAACCAAAACCGCACAAGGTAGAAAACCTTCACTCTAATCTCTGGATGTGGCCCACACGAGCCGCCCCCCCCGGTCGCTCCGGGGTGCCCACCAGGGACGGAAACACCAGAGAACCGGAG
>Ga0098054_1001196_pt1 | contig 13441 bp, 8 predicted proteins | sample 16_taG_FD_75048 | JGI IMG/M metagenome (GOLD analysis project Ga0098054, IMG submission 75048) | Marine viral communities from the Subarctic Pacific Ocean - 16_ETSP_OMZ_AT15313 metaG | ecosystem: Environmental > Aquatic > Marine > Oceanic | place: Pacific Ocean | collected 2015-01-18
GACGCGGACATATCACTTGTCATTTTTAATTGATGCCTACGATAGATCGACAGCGAATTTCAGACGGGTTCATCACACTTGAGCGTGGTGTTGACGCTGGCAAATCGCCCAGCATGCTGCCGCGTAATCAGTGTAGCTTTGCTGTGAACGCGTCGATGCGTGGTGGATATGCAAAGACTCGACCTGAGTTCAGTAATATTGCTCTGACATTCACTGATGCGACTGATCCTGAAGCAATAGACATTGAGGGGATCTGGACTACCGGTAGATTTCAGGGGGCATACAGCTACAGCCACGGACCACGCGATCTGATTATCTGTGCAGTTGGTGGCTACATATTTTCAGTAGATATTAATACTGGGGAAGTCAACGACATCACGCCTAAAGGCGATCCCAACATGCCTCAAGTCTCTGCCTTTTATTTTCAGCAAGCAGAGCAGTATCTGATTATTCAGGACGGTATTAGTGCAGCGATTATTTTTGACGGAGCAAAATGCAGACGCTCCAACATTGCAGCGGACGAAGTTCCTACAGGCACGGCAATGGCTTACGGCAACGGGAGACTGTGGGTAGCTAGGGGTCGCGAGTTTGTAGCTGGGGATATAGTCGGTGGTCCTACCGATGTTATTAAATTTACAGAGAACACATACATAGCTGAAGGCGGTGCCTTCGCTGTGCCACTGGACACAGGTGACATCACTGCGATGCGCTTTATGAACCAGCCAGACAGTAGTCTCGGGCAGGGGGAACTGCTGGTTCATACTCCACAGGCTGTGTTCGCGGTTAATGTTCCTACCAGTAGGGACGACTGGAAGAACGTGTCTTACCCAACAGTAAGAATCGTAGCTATTAACTACGGGTCAGTCAGTGATCGCAGCTGCGTTCTGGTTAACGGTGACATGTTCTATCGTGCGCCAGACGGCATACGAAGCTACATCAGCAGCCGCAGAGAGTGGCAGGAATACGGGCAGATACCTGTTAGCAGAGAGGTATCCCCAATCCTGAACAACGAGAAGCAAGCTGGTATAGCTGAAACGACCAGCTCCGTTCTGTTTGACAACAGGATGCTGACAACAGTGACACCTCAAGCCAATGATCGCGGTCAATACTTCCGTGGACTCACTGCGCTTGATTTCGATTTGGTAGGAGGGACTGGGGCAAAGGCACCCGCAGCGTGGGAGGGACTTTGGACGGGACTCAATTTCCTGCAAATTATGACTGCTGATGTAGGATCGGAGTCGCGCTGCTTTGCTTTTCACCTCGATCCCTCCTGCCCTATACAACTTTGGGAAATCCACAAAGAGGATCACATCCCCGATACCCCAAGCAATGTGGCTTGCTACATCGAATCTCCCAGCTACTCCTTTGAGAATCCGTTTGAGATGAAGAAGCTTGAATACGGTGAGATGTGGGTAGACCAGATAGTTGGTGATGTAGCTTTTGATATTAAATACAAACCCAATCAATACCCAGCGTGGGTAGATTGGAACACTTTTTCTGAGTGCGCGAAGTCGGCTAACTGCAATCCTGAAGCTGGACAATGCCTCACTCTAAACAATTACAAACCACAATACAGATCACGCGTCCGTTTGCCACAGCCAGCTGATAGCTGTGAGGTAACCAACGGAGTGCCGATGCGTAACGGCTACGAGATGTCAGTCCGTATTGGCTGGACAGGACAAGCGAGGATCAAAGGTTTCCGCATGCACGCATATCCTATTATTGAAGAACCCTACGGTGGATGTGGAGACACCAGCTGCGTATGAGTGTTGAACTAATTATTAATTGCGCGGACGCAACATCTCAAAGCCCTTACAGCTTTAGTCAAAGCAGTGAGGACGCTGCTGCCAGCAGTGGGTCTGGTGTCTCACTGGTCATCAACTGTGCTTCACAACAAAGCCCTTACGCATACGAACAACGCACTGACGGATGTGTCAGCTCTATCAAGAGTTTCGTGGACAATCTCGGTGGTGGTGACAGTGACCCAATAATTACTGAGGACGGAGAATATTTCACGCTATCCGATTAATATTTATTATGCCCAACACAACAGTCAATCTCGTTAAAGGAACGATCCCAACCAGCGCATGCTTTTCCAGCGTGCAAGCGTTATACGATCTGGTTATTGATTCAACTACCGCACACGTTAAGGGGGAATACTCCCTGTTTAACTTTGGGGATACTGTTCCCGCTGTATCTGATCAGGACAAACCGTGGATAAGAACTATCGGTAACGCACCAGATAAAATCTACGTGTATGACAACGGATACTGGATGTCTCTACACCCAGTACCAGTCGGTTCCTATGAACGTAGAATTTGGACAGGCACGACAGCTCAACTCGCTGAATATGACGGAGGTAGTGCTGGAACTGCAACTGCCTTAACTGGCCCGTTCTGGGAAGTGGATGCAGATTTTGCAGCAGTGTTTCCTGTGGGTGTTGGTTCTTTTGCTGCTGGCACTGAAGTAACATACGGAGGAACGGGTGGCGCAGATCAGGTGACATTGGAAACAAGTCATGTCCCCGATCATAAGCATCTAGGTGAAGCTTACTATCGCGTTAGCGGAGGGACAGCATCATCAGACCCTTCCAGTCTAGCTAGTAACATTAAACACGAAAACAGCGGTCACACTACAGACGCAAACTTCAGCTCGTTTAGTCAGGCAGGAGTAAAGACCACATCGATAGTTGGGGATATTGGTGAAGCTCACAACAACTTACCGCCTTATCGAGGTGTCTACTTTATCAAACGCACAGTCCGTCAATACTACACAGCAGGATGAAGGTTACATTAGGCACAGCTAAAGCCAGAATAGCAAAGCATCTCAACCTCTGCCCGACAGATAGCAGGACAGTTGAGTATATCAACGAAGCGCAGCGCAGACTGCTGGAAAGCGGTAAGTGGAAAGGCACTTACGGTAAGTTCACTATCTGCGCTACCAACGGTTGCATTACTTGGCCTCGTCAGATTGAGACGATTGAAACTGTAGCTGTAAACAAGCAACCAGGCACCGTTCGTAATAGCTGGTTTGAGTTTCAGGAAAGTGGCTACGGGTTAATGACCAACAAAGATGATATAGGTGTTCAGATACTCGATAGAGGTGAGTCGCCTGTTCACACGGATCTTACAGGTAACGGGTCATTTTCTACGACAGGTAACAACCTGATGCTTTACTCGGGTGTGGAAGCTGATGCAGGCAAAAAGGTCACGATCAAAGGTTACGACTACAACGGGAACTGGGTCAGAGTATCAACTAGTTCTACTGCAACTTCAGTAACATCACATGACGGTGACATTGTAAACTTGGTTAAGGGTTTTGCTAGCAGCGATAAGATCTTTAAAACGATTACCAGTATTCAAAAAGATATTACTGAGCAGCCTGTTATTGTTTACGAAAAAACAAGCAATGACGGTGATCCGTTGGTCATACGTGAGGTTGCAAAGCTTGAAGCTGACGAAACAATTTCCAGCTACAGGCGATCACTGATACCCAGCTTAGCTGGCGCTAAGAAATGTGACGGTGATACAGACGGCAAGACTTCTGTAACTGTCATAGCCAAGCTTCGCTTTATTGATGCAGTCAATGACAGTGACATCTTGCTGGTCAGCGATCTCTACGCAATCAAGAACATGTCAATCGCTATCAAGCTTGAAGAGAACAGAGACTTTGGTGCAGCGCAGCAATACAGAGGGCTAGCCTTTGAATCACTGCAAAACCAGCTAGCTAACTATCAAGGCAGCGGCGTGGTGCCAACACTTAAACTAACTAACCTAGAAACCCACGGCGGTGGTGGAATCGAAAGCGTAATATAATATGGCACTTGGAATAATGGCAGCGGGAGCAGCACTTGGAGCAGCTGGCTCTCTGTTCAAAAAGAAACCAAAGATCCCTACCTTTAAAAAGGTTGATCAGGCAAAAGCGCAACAAGAAAGCATTGCTGCTAATCTTACGAGCTTTCCACAGGCCAAGCAGCTGGCATCTCAGACCACAGGAGCGGATCAGGACATATTAGATTCAATGTTGTCTCGCGTTGAGCCTGATTACAGGAAGAATCTTGCTGCTGCGTCCGCATCTATAGGAGATATGCTCAACGGTAGGCTAGGTATAGGCGATCAGTCCTATGCTATGCGTCAATCTGCTGAGCGCGGTGGAGCACTAGGGATTGCTGGTTCTCGCGCAGGAAGCAATCTGACGGCACGGGATCTGGGGTTAACCGAGTTTCAGGTAAGACAACAAGGGCTCAACGCTTTTAATCAGTTCTCCAGTAATCTCAGGCAGAACTACACAGTGAATCCAATGTCTACTGCGTTTTCCTACACCTCACCGCAGCAGTATGTGCAAAACGAAATGCAACAGAATCAATTCGCTTACAACGCTGCTGTTGGCAGAGCGCAGTCTAATGCAGCTAATAGCTGGCAGACAAGGCTGGGCGGCGCTGCTCAGAGCATAGGTGGAACTATGTTTGGTGCAGGTCTACAGAAGTGGGCAGCTGGCCCTCAAGGACCTCAAACACCTAACATGCCTCAAAACAGCACTCCAACTTTTGGAAGCACCGGGATGTCCAGCACCGACTTTGAATTCAAGTTATAATTATGTCAGATCAAGATAACTTTTTTAGGGGAGCCAGCTTGGGCATGAACGCTGTTCAGGCTGGTATGCAAGCGCAGCAGTTCAGGGCTAATCTTTCTGAAAAGCAAAGGCAGTTTGACCGCAGTTACAATCAAGAGGAAAGGCAGTTCAGGACTAACCTAGCTGAAAAGGCTAGGCAGTTTGATCAGAATTACGATCTGTCTGAACTGGCTAACAATGCAGCTGTCGCTCGGGATATTGCAGCTAAGAACAAGTTGGAGTTTGAGTTGAGCGAGCAAGAAGACAAAGCCAACGTAAACGCAATCCAGCTAGCGAATCTGCAAGACTACACCACGAAGGTCAGGGAAGCTGTTCTGAATAATGACCGCACAATCCCAATGCCTGAGAACTTGGTGGGGACATATCTGACACAGGGAATTGCGTTCCGTGAGGCTAACGTAAAATCACGGGCAACAAATTTGGAATACCAATTACAAGCCAAAGAAGACGAAGACATCTTTGATTTGGTGGCAAACCACGGGCTTCCCCGAGACTTTAATCAACGAGTAGCCCAACCGTCAGGATTTTCAAACAGAGGTGGTGAACCTTTAGGCCCAATGCTTGTGCAAGAAGCTAAAACTAGGAGAGCTGAGAAAACTAGTGCAGCTCTTGCTGCTCGCTTTGGAGTTGATCCCTTTGCTTTCAATGAAGCTTTAAACCAACAAGGCGTAACTTACATTGACGCTAACGGCGACTTAAACGAAGAGGTTTATGTGGCTGCGTTAGCTAATGCCACAGGCCGAACCGTTGATCAGGTGTCAAAGAGTGGAGAGTCCTACAGCTTCCCGAGGAACAATCAACTAGAAAAGCAGAAGCTAGCTGCTCAAATGGCTACTGACCCTAACAGTGGGTTATTTGATCCGAAAGCTTACGCTCAAGCCTTACTCCAGCTAGGTGGAGCTCCGAAATTTAAATTTAAAAAGTAATCAATCAAGATGCCCTCACAAGCTTTAACGTATTTGCGCGATAACTTCCCTATACTGGAAGACCTGAGTGACGAAGAGATTACTGCCTTTGGTGGTAGCTCGATGCCTGAACTCCTAGAAGATCCTGAGTTTAGGGCTGCTTACGAGAAGATCCCCACAGATACTGAGCCTGAAGAGGAAGGCCAGGGCATGATTGCTAACTTTACAGAGAGCGCAGTCAAGACAAGTATATACGATATACCTTCGTCAGTTGCTTCCACTCTGCAAGTGGTGACATCTCCGATCAGTGACGAGGTTTCCAACTACTTCAGGGAGACAGCCGAAAGCTTATCAGAATCAGGACAGGAAGCTGCTGAGGAGTGGGGTATTGATCAGGATAGCTGGTCTGCCAAGTTTGGTAGCGGAGCGGCTAGCTTAGCACCTATGTTGGTTACGGGTGGTGGTTTAGGCTTGCTGGGAGCTGGAGCTAAACTCGCGCAAGCTGGTGCCTACACTGCAATGACTGTTCAGTCTTTTGGTGGTAACTACCAAGAGGCAGTTAGGGGTTACACAGAACAAGGTGCTTCACAGGACGATGCGGAGATTGATGCTATTTTCCCTGCTCTCACAGGGGCTGGGATCGAGTTAGGGATCACGCTTGCGGGAGGGAAGCTTGCGAAAGGAGCAGTCCCTGACGTTGAAAAGATTCTGGGTCAAGCATTTCAAAAGAAAGTATTTCAAGAAGCAATCGACGAAACTGCAAAAGTAGCGATTAAAGGCTTAGCTAAGAAATCTAAAGCCCTGGGCAAGGGTGCTCTTTTAGAGGGCGCTGAGGAGGGGCTATCCAGTCTTTCCAATTCTGCGATTGCTGTAAAATCTTACAACCCGAACTTAACGTGGGGAGAGGCGCTGACCGCAGCTGGCGAAGACACAGTTGTAGGCATAGGGTTGGGTGGAGTAATTGGTATACCAGGCGCATTTCGTGGAGCTAAACGCACCCCTGAACAGATAGCTGAAACAGCTGGGCTAAAGAAAAACGGTGCACCAGCTACCGCAGAAAAGATAAAGCGACAACAATACGCAGACTCAATTTTACCAGATGACGCTGATGCAGTTCTTGGTCAAGACCAACAAGCTCCGACCACTCAAGAGAATCAGGATACAGAGCAAGCTGCCGCGACTGACCTTGATTCAGTGGATACGGACAAGAGTAGCTGGCCTGAGTGGTTACTGGAATCGGAGGAGGAGTTAAGCTACAGCGGAGCCCTTAATAATCCTGAAGATCTCAGGACGTTATTCGACGAGCAGGAAATTGATCGTGCACCTAAAGAGATACAGGATAGGATTGATGAATACTCTATCGAAGAGACAGGTGGCTTAGGAGTTGTTGTCAGGAGAAAAGGTAAATCAAACATTACGTTCTCTACGCAAAAAGAAGCTGAAGCATACGTTAGGGAAGCTGCAATTAACAGATCGCCTAAAGCAGTGCGCCAAGCATACCAGAAGAAAGTATCAAATCTTTACGACTCCTTCCTGACACATCTTTACGATACATCTAACAATCAAAGTTCCCGCCGACCAAAGCAGGAATCAAAGACAGCACAACCTGCCAGACCTGTGACTGAAGAGGACTTGCAGTTCGTCGCATCAACTTTAGGTATTTCGGTTGAAGACCTCAAGTTCGCTGGCATTGATCCTACAGCTGAAGACATTGATCAGCTACGCAACGCTCCAGAAACTGGAGTAGCCGAGTTCATGAAAACTGTCAGATCTCGCAGGAGTCGTGAGTTTCTGAAGAAGTTACAGGAGACACAAAGCCGCAGGAAAGAAACTGAGCAGACTCAACGTAAAGCTAAGCAAGACCGGAACATTGACCAAGCAACGCAACAAAGACTGGAAGAAGACGCCAAGAATCTCAAGGAGCAGCTGAAAACTACCCAGCCAAATACAATACAGCTTTCTGAACACGTTGAGAACTTACTTGAATCTGACAACCTTGATAGCACTCAACGCAAGTTGCTGAACCGCCTACTTGACCGCAAAGCAGAAGCTGTTAATCAGAGCCAGCAAGCAGGTAGCCAAGCTGAAATTGATACAGCACTCACGGAGATCGCTCGCATTGACTCTAACATATCACGAATTCTTTCCGACAGGATCAAGCAAGCTACTCCTCCTACTGTGGAGCAATTGCAGCAGATGCAATCTACTGTTCCTCAAGACAGCCCTCCTGTGTCTGTAGAGGAAGAGTTGACTCCCGATCAACAGGAAGCCCAAGAGCAACAGATACTGCGTGCGGGTGATACGATACTAGATATTGAGGGTGACCTACCTGCCGACCTGAAAAAAACTTTAATAGCTGCTATCCAAAGCGCAAAAGCTGGGCTGGGATCGCTGCCTAATCTCAGGCGTATTGTAATTCAAAAGCTGGACGGTGGCGCTGGAGTAGCTAGCGCAGCTAGAGCTGGTATCACTGATGCAATTTACATCGACCCTGATAGGTTGCGCCAGAGCTTAAAGTCTAAAAAGTTCAAGCTCAACAAAGCTATCGAGGAAGAGGTCATTCACAATCTGGATGCGCTGACTATCCAAGCGGAATACTTGCGCTTGAAGATCGCTGGTGAAATCGAAGAGGGAGTTACTGTCCAGCAATTTATTGCTGACACATACCAGCAGATCGCTGACTCAATGTCAGGAGGCGAGCGTGCTGCTGCTCGCCAGCTATACGGTGACAGTTTTATAGACGACATACACTTGGCTCAGGAGTTCGTGCGTCAGCTAATCCAACAAAAGCACACTAAGGCCGTAACTGAGCAAGCACGCCGAAACAAAGTGCTAGTCCGATTGCTTGAGTTTATAAACAGGGTAATCGGCGGGACTAGAGTAGGAAAGAAACGCATCAAGGACCACGTTAATCTAGTGGATGCTTTCTTAATATCGGCTTACGAAGCTGAAGTAGCTGACGCAACGAAAGCGGAGAAGGTAGCTATCAAGAGAAAGCAAGCTACGCCCAAGCCAAAGCCTCGGGTTGACCCGATGAAGCATTGGGACGAATTAGCAGACCTACAACGATTCGGTGACACTGCTGAATACTGGAACGAACGGGCTCCAAAAGTTGCTAGAGAGCGAGCAGCTAAAGCAGAGGAACAAGCTAAAGAGGAAACCGCCAAGCAGGAGCTTGCTCCTGAAACCAAAGCAAATGCTCTAGAAGGGCAGTCAATCATGTATCATTATGACGGAGAGAATAAAGTTATAACCCCTTTCCCTTCGATACTTCATCCTATGCTTGATAAAATGGCTGTTGAACAGCGAGGTCGTGGCCCTAACAACGAACCTTTGCCTTCCGACTTTACTGTCTCTTGGGGTTACGCCAAGGAAGAGTTGGAGTATAAGCTTTCAGATCTTGGTGAAGAGGATACCAATTTCACGATAGGTGATCCAGGAGTGCTCAAACGCCGCTTGCTTGATTACCAAAAGCTGGGCAGGAAAATATACTCGAAAGATCAGGATGAGTTCTGGATCGAGCGTTACGGGAAGGAAGCTTGGGAAGTGCGAAACGAGTGGGTAGCTTCTGAGCAGAAAGCTGACGAGCAGGAGTTAGATCAGGAGCCAGAAGTTGAAGAAACATTTGAAGAGGGCTTGGAACGAGTCAGTAGGGAAGCTGAAAAAGCTCTACTGGCAAACAAGTTCTTGAAAGCTATTGAATCTGCTGTTAGCAGGAACGGTTTCTTTCTTACTCAAACACAGAAAGAGGAAGCTGCGGACAGACTCCAGGATCTCTTTATCGATGCAATACGTAAAGACCCGAGACTCAATGCAGACAGATACGCTTTCAACATAGTCGCTAACTCGACAGTCATAAACTACGTCAAAACTTTATACGCACAAAAGAATAACGTAGGTCGTGTTCCGTTGTCTATTGATGCTCCAGTCGCTGGAGACGAATCATCAGATACAACTATCGGAGAAACAATAGCCGAGCGGAGAATACCTGCGGGCGAACAGCTAGCGGACATATTTCGCTTGTATGCTGGTGAAGATTTAACCGAGAGACAAATAGCTGAGATTGCCTTGGGGATGCTGGGTAAGAACCAAAAAGAAATTGCAGAAACTCTTAACCTCACCACTCGCACAATCAGGACTGACTTTCAGCGAATTAAAGCTGTCATTAAGGAGCTTGCTGACAGCAACCCTGACTTCCTGTCTGAGGTAAACGCAATCCGCAAAGAACTCGGAGATAACATCGATAACGCGTTCGCGTTTGCGGCAAGACCTGACGTTAGCCTACTCTCTCGTATTCTTGAGCGCGTTGCTGATATTAAAGGCAAGACCTTCAAGATCTTTACTAGCCCGCTCAAGATCTCTGACCCCACCAACTCTGACAGTGAGATAGATCTGCACAGAACAAAGATACAGAGTGACGCCTACATCAACAGCACCAACAATCAGGTAGCACAAGTTTCACGCCGACTGCGTGCAGCGATCAAGTCTTCGTATCAAAAGCTGTCGAAAGCAGAATTGCAGAATATCAACTCAGCATTGACTGGGGACCAAGCTGCGATACAGAAGCTACCCAACGAAGTAGCTGAGGTGGTTAACGAGATGCGGACTCACATCGACGACCTGACCAAATACATGATCGCTCGCGGTTGGGTCAGCGGGGATCTGCTTGCAAAGATGCAAAGCAATCTGGGTGTTTACCTAGCTCGCAGTTACGAAATCTTTAATAACGCTGACTACATCAAGAACCTTGATCCCCAAGTAAAGAACGAAGCTGTCGGGCTAGTGACGCGCAACCTGATTGCTCAGGGTGTAGCACCTGCTCAGGCACAGATACAGGCAATTCAAGCGGTGGACGATTTGCTAGCTGAATACAGTGGACCCAACGGGGCAGACAGATACTACAGCGGTAAGCTGGGAGCTAAAAACCTCAGCTTGTTCAAGAAGAAGAAAGACATTGCTCCTGAGATCCGAGCGTTGCTGGGTGAATACAAAGATCCGATTGTAAACTACACAGCGACCGTGAGCCGCATGTCTCACTTTATCGGTCGCCAGAAAATGCTTAACGACATGCTCAAAGCTGGTGAAGGTTCGATCTTCTTCACTAAAGACGACTCGAGGAGACAAGCTGCTGGTGCAAACTCACGTATCCCAGGAGGCATAAGCAAAGACGAGGGCGCTGAATCCAGCTTGGCCTACAGCCCGCTGTCAGGTTTATACACTACCAAGGAAGCATTAGAGGTCCTTAACCAAGCGAACGAAGCACAGAAGGCTCTGGATAATTCAATCTGGAACATGATCGTAAAGCTGAACGTCTTAACCAAAAGCGCCAAGACTGTTTTCAGTTTCATGACTCACGCTAGGAACTTAATTGGTCAACCGTTTATGCTTGCGCTTAACGGTCACCTCAATCCTGCGGATTGGTTAAGAAGTGTAAAGATAGTCAAAAGTGTGTGGGCAAATGCTGTCGGAAGCGATAAAGAAGCGCAGGCTTACTACAACAAGATGACACGGATCGGGCTGGTTGGTGAGGAGATAACTACTGCTGAGCTTAATCGTGCGATCAAGGATCGCTTAGATCACATCAACGATGCTACCTCAGCTGCTGACTTACTTGATAAAGGATTCGGACAGGCAATCAAACGCCTTCCGAAAGCTACAGCAAAAGCTGCTGCGAAAATCTACCAAAGCACGGACGAGATAGGTAAGATACTAGCATACGAGCTGGAGCGAGCAAAGCTAGCCAAGCTGCCTACATATGCTGGCTTGTCTGAAGCACAGCTAGATCAGCTAGCTGCTGAACGTGTGCGCGGGGCATTCCCAACTTACTCTGAAATGTCTCCAGCAATGCAGACATTCAGGATGCAACCAATTGTTGGTCCGTTCATGTCGTTCGCCTACGAGTCAATACGAACTCAGGTCAACAATCTCAAGTATGCGAAGAAAGAGATCCAGCAAGGTAACCTTACTTACGGGCTAGGTAGGATAGCTGGACAGATGCTGGTTGCCAGTCCTCTAGTTGGTTACGTGGTAGCTGCGATAAGCGAGGGTATCGGAGAAGTCAGCGACGAAGAACAGAAAGATCTGCGAACCCTGCTGCCGTTCTTTGAACAGGACAACACAATACTCTTCCAGCGGGACGGTGACGGTAAAGTTAAATACATTAACCTCAGCTACCTGATCCCCTACTCCAACACTTCAGATGTGATGATGTCTATGCTGGGGATGAACGGACCTCAATCTGAGGGAGATGTTGTTAAGAAGATAGCTAGCTCTGCATTCAGCGTGCTCGATCCGTTTATCAGTGAGACAATGCTGATGCAGTCTCTGGTCGATATTGAGCGCAACCAAGACCAATACGGGAACCAAGTCTACAACCCTGAACAAGACGGAGCAAAGATAGCTGCGGATTGTATGTCCAGGTTCGCGTGGAACTTGACCCCTGGCACTATTGAGAGAGCGTGGAAGCGTTGGAGATTTGCAGCTCAGGGTAAAGCTATCCCCTCCTCTGGAGAGATTCCAAAGCTTACAGACGAGTTATTCTCAGAGGCAACAGGTATCAAGACCAAGAACATCGATTACAATCAGTCTCTATTTTACGCAGGGCTTAACAACAAGGAACGACTCAGCAATGCTTCAAGCATATTCAACCGCGTAGCTGGCAGTAAGGGCGAGGTAACGTCTGAATCAATGATCTCTGCCTACGAAGAAGCTAACGAATCTCGATACAGAATATTCCGAGACATCTATAGGCAAGCCAGCGCAGCCAGACTGTCAGGCATGAGCAACTCACAGATAGCTAAAGCCTACGCTCCAAGCAAAATGTCCAAGGCGGATATAGGATCAATCCTCAAGGGAACATACAGACCGTTTGTTCCGTCTGCCAGCATCCTCAAGAGAGCGCATCAGGCTGGTCACCCTGTTCCAATGCACCAAATCATGAACAGCCTCAAGAAGTTCCAGAATCGACCTCTGAAGTAGGGTCGTCCTCTGAGCTAATGTAGACGACTGAACCCACTGTAACGTTTTTGAGGACCGCCTCTCTGCGCTTCTCAAGGCGTTTCTGGCGTTTCCTGTCCTCATAGTAGCCAGCAGGCCTGTTCTTGTGCTTAGAACCCGCAAACTTGAACATGCCTCGTCCACATACAGCGCAAACTCCCTTGAATCCTGTGCGATGCTTTACCTCAACGCACTCAGCGTCCAGCATTTGACGCCTGGTATCACACTTCATGCAGTAATGCTCTATTGAAATGTCCTCACTCATAGTATCCGATGCGACATCAGTGTCGCAAAAACGACACCAGTGTCGCAAAATGCGACAGCAGTGTCGCACTGTGTGTTTTGTGTAGTTATTTGTATTGACATGTCGTGCCTGTAGGTGGTTAAAATCTCTTACCCCCTATATATACTATATACAGCTTTGTCCCACTGTTAACACGTAGTTAAAAGCTGCTACTGCTACATACACCCCACTACCTCACTGGCAAAGGCTGTCAAAGGATTGGCAGGAATTGGAAAATACAGAAAAAATGCGTGCGGTTAGATATATATATACGCGGGGGCATGAGGGGGGTGTGGGTGTCGTCGGCTGCTGGGTAGATAGTATCTAGCCTGTCGCATGTTCCTACTCAACCTTCGTCAACCTTCACTAACATGTTGCACTTGTTGCACTTGTGGATCTGGTAAGCTGGACAATACAGCTATATTCACCACTGATTCCGCCTTTTGACCTATATTTAAGAGCGATGCAGCACGCTTTTGTATTGATTCTGCTATTTGTTCGCGCTTTTGCCAGTCTCTGAGCGATAACTGGCTCGCATCGGTGGTAACTAGTACTTGTGCACTCGTTTCAATGTCCTCAGTCAATAACCGTTCAACTATTTCAGCCACCAGCTCAGGTTTTGCAC
>Ga0098054_1001197_pt1 | contig 13436 bp, 15 predicted proteins | sample 16_taG_FD_75048 | JGI IMG/M metagenome (GOLD analysis project Ga0098054, IMG submission 75048) | Marine viral communities from the Subarctic Pacific Ocean - 16_ETSP_OMZ_AT15313 metaG | ecosystem: Environmental > Aquatic > Marine > Oceanic | place: Pacific Ocean | collected 2015-01-18
AAGGGTTCTACTACCTGGCGAGCCCTTACTCCGAATACGCGAAAGGGAGGGATCGGGCCTTTGAAGACGTAAACATGGTCGCCGCCGACCTGATGAGGCACGGTTTCTGCGTCTACGCACCCATCTCCCACGGGCACCCCATCTCGGAGACGGGAGGACTGGATCAGGAAGATTTCGCCTTCTGGATGAGACAATGTCACCCGATGATGGACGCCGCAGAAGGACTAATTGTAGCGCGGTTGGAAGGCTGGGACACCAGTAAAGGGGTCATTGAGGAGATCGAGACGTTCCAGAAGGCCGGGAAACCGGTGTTTTACGTCGATCCGTGAGAAAGTCCTTGTAAGAGTGTCAGAGTTAGGTAGGGTGCTTGCGATGAAAGCACACAGCTACTTACGAGTCAGTGGGAAGTCCCAGGTGGACGGAGACGGTTTCCCCCGGCAACGCGCTTCTGTGGAGGCGTGGGCCGCAATGAACGGCGTCACCCTCGTCCAAGAGTTCCGGGAGGAGGGCGTGACCGGCGAAGCAGACTGGTCGAACCGACCGGCCTTCACGGAGATGCTCACGGCCATCATGGGGAATGGCGTCAGGGTGGTAGTGGTTGAAAACCTCACCCGACTCGCCCGATCCTTCGTTGTGCAGGACACCATCCTCACCTACCTAGCCAGCAAGGGCGTGGAGTTGTATGCAGCGGACTCCGGTGAGAACATCACCGAGGCGCTCCGGGGCGACCCTGTCAAGCGTGCGATCATCCAGATCCAGGGCGTCTTCAGCGAACTGGAGAAGGCGACCATCGTCCGAAAGCTCAAAGCCGCCCGCGAGCGCAAGAAGAAGGAGACGGGCCGGTGCGACGGACGCAAGCCGTTCGGCTCCCGCCCCGGCGAGCAGGAGGTCATCGACCGCATGAAGGAACTCCGGAAGACCGGTATGAGTTTCCCCAAGATTGCGGCGAAGCTGGACGAGGAGGGCAGGAAACCCCACCAAGGCGGCAAGTGGCAACCCGAGACGGTGCGACTCACACTGAAGCGCAAAACTTCTTCTTGACCACAATGCTGCACTCTGTCAGTCTTACACCCGTGACACCAAAACAGTTAGCCAACCGAATCAACAAGAAAGGACGGCCCGCACGCCGCGCAGCGCACGGGCAGTGGGTCATCCCAGCAGAAGCCGTATATTCCCTTGTCAAGGACAAAGGGTGGAACGTGTCCGACGCCGTCCGCGAGGTGGTCAAGGAACACGGGTTCAAAGCCAAGGACGGCAAGGCGTTCAACGGCATCCGAGCCGCCTACTATGTCATGTGCAACCGCAAGGACGCTGAATTTGTAATCTGATGAACTCCGAACCAACCCAACCACAGGAAGAGGCCCCCCCGATGGTGGTGCTCACCGAAGAATACGAAACAGCCTTCATCGGCCACGACGTAAGCGTCAACCACCTGCCCCGCGCCGTGTATTCACTGCACCTGCTGGTCAGTTGCGAACGCCAGAACCTCGACTGCGATGAGGAGAAAGCCATGGAGTCCATCGGCATGATGGCCCAGGAGATCACCGCAGAGAAAGGTGACTCCGCGCCCATCTTTGTGGACGACGCTGTGTCCCGCGTGAAGCCGGAGAAGTCCCGCATCATCCAGCCGGGTCGCGGGGAGCTGATGAGTTGAACACCCACACATGGCACGCCCGAAGACCCCCAAGAAGCTCAACTACTACGGCCTGGACTGGCTGGGGTATGCGAACAGCATCGAGGTCACGGGAGACTGGAACAGGGACCAACTCGCCATCGAGATGGTCTGCTTCCGGATCGGGCTGAAGCGTAGTGAGCGCGGCCTCGGGAAGTTCGGGCACTTCAAGCGCATCGTTGAACTTCTCTGGAACAACCCGGATCTCAACAGCACCAAGAAGTTCATCTGGTGTGAGGAGGCGGAGACCGTCATCCGCGAGTTCTGCGTGGAGGATGAGGTCGGAGGTGCCGGACCTACCAGCCTCGGGAAGACCGAACCACTCGCCTTGTGGGCAGTGGTGAACTACCTCTGCGACCCGACCCACACCAAGGTCATCCTGATGTCCACCACCATCAAGGGGGCCAAGGACCGGGTGTGGGGACGTGCGCAAGCCTACCTGCGCAGCCTGCCGGACTACCCCGGCAAACCCCTGTGGTCGTCCAACCTGATCAAAGGACCGGACCCCTCGTCCGACCCGAGCAAACCCGCCGAGTTCTGGGAGGAGTCCGGCATGTTCCTTTACGCGGGCGAACAAGGCAAGGCGTCCGAGTCCCTGGAGAAGCTGATCGGTATCAAGGCCGCGAGGACCGGCAAGCCGGTCACTGACATCGGGGAGATGAAGAATCTCCCCGAGTTTGCAGGACTGGCCGAGCTGATGAGCAACGAGGACCTTGAAGACCTCCTGCCGCGCCTGTGCAACCTCTCAGAGAACCGCACCGGGCGCATCATCTTTGGTATTGACGAGGCCACAGGTGTGGCGACCGCCATCCTTGACGCCTACCGCAACAACATGCAGCCCGGTAACGACGGCTACATCCAACTGATCATGTTGGGCAACCCCAACCTCCACATGGACACCTTCGGGTTGTTCTGCGAGCCGGAGAACGGGTGGGACAATGTATCTGTCAAGGACGACAGGTGGAGGACCAAGACCGGGGGGCTCTGCCTCCGGTTCAACGCGGAGAACAACTCACGCATCAAGGGCAACCGCAAGGTGACGTGGATGCTCACGCAGAAGGCCATTGACGAGATGGCGATCAACAATGGTGGCCGGGAGAGTCTCTACTACTACCGGTTCGTGCTGGGCATGTGGTGTCCGCAAGGCATGTCCATCGGGGTTTACTCCCAAGCGGACGTGACCCTATCCGGCGCGATGGGCAAGGCGGTGTGGGGGTTCCAGAAACCCGTGCTCCACTCATCCCTTGACCCCAACTTCACCATTGGAGGTGACAAGGCTTCATGCACGTTCTTCCACTACGGTCAAGACACCGCAGGGAGAAAGGTCATGGAGATCAAGGAGCAGATTGCCATCAAGGTTGACGCGGGAAACAACGAGGTGCCGATCCCCTACCAAATCGCCAGGGAGTGGAAGAGGGAGTGTATCCAACGAGGAGTGATCCCTTTCAACGCATGTTACGACGCCACAGGTGGGGGAGTCCCGTTCGGAGCTATCGTCAGTCAGGAGTGGTCCCCGAAGGTTCAGGCCATCACGTGGGCCGGGAAGGCGTCCAAGACCCCCATCGGCAACGAACGCAACCCCGACAAGTCACGTGTCACCGCCAACCAGCGGTTCAGCAACAAGATGACCGAGATATGGTATGGGGCGCACCCGTTCCTTCGCCGGGGGCAGATTAAGGGCATCACCACGGCCCTCGCCACGGAGTTGTGCAGCCGCATGAACGCGGATCGCCCAGAGTCCACTCTCAGCAACGCCGTCACCGTGGAGACGAAGAAGGTGTACAAACGCCGGGAGGGACACTCGCCGGACGACTCCGACTCATTCCTCAACGGAGTGGAACACCTCAAGACGCGCCATGGGTTCAAGCCTCTCGGGGACATACCGACCGCTGGAGCCGCCCCCGCCACGAAGACGAAAGACTCACCTTGGGAAGTTTTCAAGCAAAGAGCAAGACGTATTACCACGAAAACGAATCTCCCGCGTTGACTTTTCCCCATAATTTGCAACCATACACTCCTACATGATCTTCACAGTCCCTTTCCACACGGCCCTCCTCAACTACGACAACTACGCCGAGGCACTCAAAAAACGTGGCCAGTGTGACAACCACGACCTCCTGGTGATCACCCAGCGGCAGGACGAAGAGGCGGCCACCGAGTTCACCCGAAAGGTGGAGAAACTGTTCCGCAGCTACGAGGTCAAGATCGTGGAGGCCCAACCCAACCCCATCGCCGCGGCCAACGCTTTCTTCAAGGAGGCGGTTTACTACTTCCGGGACCACAAAGGAGACCCTCTGGCTCAACAACCCACACCGATGCTCTACGGCGACCCCACATGGTATCCCGGAGCAAACGGCTGGTTGGACACCATCCAAGGGGAGTTCTTCTCCAGAGGGATGCCCCGCGTCCTGTGCCGGTGGAAGACAAACGACGTGGGCGAGAAGATCACGTGGGGACCGGTGGTGATCTCCAAGGCACACGTGCTCGACTGCCCTCTGGTCCCCCACACACCCGCCCGCACCCACTGGAGGACTTACCTCCGCCACGAACTCGGGAACGTCGCCATGGCGTCCAAGAGCATCTCCACGGGTAAAGATTCTGTTCTCAAACCCACCCCACCCCGTAAAAAATGAGTTTCGGATACGAAGAAATCCCCCTGCTAAAAACCGTTGACAAGGAGGGCAAGGCCCCCCGTGAGCGGATCAAAGACTCCAGTCACCTCCGCAGCATCTTCGTGAAGATGCGGGATGACGACATGGTGAATGCCGCCAACCGTGCGGAACATCAAGCCCTCCTGGACAACGAACCCCCCTACCCCGAGGAGCAACTCCGGGAGGCCAACATGTCCGGGATGACCAACCTCAACTTCGGAGGAGCAGAGCAGCAGTTGGAGAGGGCTATGGCCCCCTACTACCGGCTCATCCAGAGCCCGGAGGACCTGGTGAGTGTCAAGACCCTCTACGGGCCGGAGGACGAGAGGTCCGACCTGAACACCATCCTCTCGGAGGAGATTTCCCGCACGATCCGGAACTCGGAGATGTTCGGGTTCCAGACACTCCTGTTCGTCCAGAAGTTCGTGAAAGATGGCCTTGGAGTTGGGTATTTCCCTGACGAGGACGACTGGCGCTACCGGGGAGCCGGTCTCGGCCAGTTCTTCTTCGACCGGCAGAGGTTCCCTTGTGAGGAGGATCAGGAGATTGTGTGCGCCACCGAGGACTACACCGTCACGCGACTATTTGCCACCATTGACGAGGAAGAGGGAGAAGAGGAATCCAACTGGAACAAGAAGGCCGTTATCGAGGCCATTCAGGAGGGAACCAACGAGAACCTGAAATTTGATGATTGGGAGCGACTCCAAGACGAGTTGAAGAACAACGACATCTTCGCATCCCAAGTGTGCCCCCCGGTCCCGGTCGTCCACGGCTGGATCAAAGAGTTCGACGGGACATGGAGTCACTACATTACCACGGAGGAGGCCGTAGGGAAAGGTAAGAAATTCCTCTACAAGTGCCGTAGTAAATATCGTTCACTCTCAGAGTCCCTCGTCATCTTCCCCTACGGACTCGGCACCAACGCCAAGATCCACGGGCTGAGAGGTCTCATCTTCAAGATTTTCCCTCACGAGCAGCAACGCAACCGCTCGCTGAGTCGTCTGATTGACCAAGGGTTCCTCGCGTCTTCCGTGATGCTGAAGGCCGAAACCGAGGAGGCGCTGGCCACCACAGGACTCCAGTATCTCGGGAACACCGCCGTTCTCGGCCCCGACTGGGACGTATCAACGGTGGCAATGCCGGACCTTCAACGCAGTGTGATCCCCTCCATCGAGATGATGGACCGCATCCGCAACGACCGGGTGGCCGGTTACAACTCGGACAACGTGTTTGACGGCGACCAGCGCAAGACTAAATTCGAGGTGACCGCTCACCTGGAGGACTCTGCGCAGCTCTCGGACGCAGCGATGGACTTCTTCTACTCCCCACACACCCGGCTCATGCAGCAGACGGTGCGTCGGATGTCGCGGAAGGACTACGTGGTCCAGGACCCCGGTGGTCGGGAGATCCTCGACCTGCAACTCCGCCTCGTCAAAAGAGGGGTGCCTTTGCAGTCCCTCTTCCGCATCGACCACAAGGCCACTCAAGTCACCCGCGCCGTGGGTGCCGGGAGCGCCTCGGCCAAGACCTTGGCCATCCAAAGGCTGGAGAAGCTCTACCCCCGCATGGATGATGTCGGCCAAGCGGCCTACAACCGCATGGAGGCGGCGGACACCGTGGGATCGGCCAACGCCGACACCTTCTTCCCCCGCGACGGGAAAGTCCGCACCACGCAGGACACCAACATCGCCATCCTGGAGACAAACGACCTCCTCGAAGGCAAGGAAGTTCCGGTGCAGTCGTCCGACAAGCACCTCGCCCACGCACGGGAGCACATCAAGCCCCTCATGGAAGGGTGGCAGGTTGCAGAGGAAACCCCCGACGTGCTGGCAGAGATGGCGGTGAAACTCCGACTTCTCTACGACCACACCGCAGAACACGTGGACAAGCTCTCCGGCGACCCAGCCACACAGGAGATCGCTGCTGACCTGCGCGAGATTATGCAGCAGGTAGGCGAGGTCATCGTCAACGGACTCAAGGAGGCCAAGAAGCAGGCCGAGAACCAGGCCGAAGAAGCCGGTGGGCAAGGTGGGCAGGAAGGTCCCGACCCTGAGATGATCCGCGAGACTGATAGGCACCGTCAGAAGATGTTGCAGAGCCAAGAGGCCCACGAGCAGAAGATGCAGCAGCAGGCGCAGGCCGCGGAGATGAAGAATGCCATTGCGGACAACACCGCGGCGTCCCAGATTGCGCGGACCCGGGCGGCCCAACAGGCCCAACTGACCCAACCGACGACTCAGAACCAGTAAGTTACACACATGACGAAGATACAGACGTTCCGAGCGGACGAAGGAAAGAGAGACGCTTTGCGCCAAGCACTCCCCGTGGTGCTGGAGGCATTGGAAGCCGTGAAAGAAGGGTTGGAAACCGGGAGGACCAACCAAGGGGTCATCGAGCCCAACGTGGGGAACGCCTACTTTCAGCAGATAGTAGGTGCCCGCTACATTATTCAGAAGCTCCCGGATCTAATCAAGCTGGAGGAGGACAAGCCTGTCGCGCTCAAGGGCCGCAGGCAGTCAACTCAAGCAGACATCGACACACTCAAAGAACAACAGGAGGGAAACTAAAAAATGCCAGAAGTAGACACCAGCGACAATGCCGCAGTAGGACTCGCAGAAAGCCTCAAGGAGTTTGACAACCCCATGGACGGGGTTGATGACAACTTCCTGTCGGGCATCGAGGCCGCCGCGAAAGAACAAGAGCAGGAGGATGATACCTCTCAACCCGGAGACCCCGAGGGGGAACCGGCCAAGGATAACGCCGAGGAGGAACCCGCCAAGGGCGAGGAAGATTCTGAGGAAAAGGATTGGAACCCGATGGGTGACGACGCCGACGCCGAGCCTGAAGCCAAGGAAGAATCCGAACCGGAGGAGGAAGAGGCCCCTCAACCGAAGACCGCCGAGGACTGGAGTGCGTTCAAAGCCGCCAAGAAGGAACTCAAGCAGCAGTTCAAGGACGTGAGCAGGGAGAAAGCGGACTTGGAGAGCGAGATCACCAAACTCCGGGAGCAGACTGCCGAACTGGCCGAGTTACGGGAACAAGCCGTCAACTACGAAGCTGGTCAGAAGGAACTCGCCATCTCCCGCGTGGAGGGGACGGACGATTACAAACGCACCGTCGCCGCCCCGCTTAAGGATCTGGATGACCAGGTGTCAGCCATCGCCAAGGCCGCTGACGTGGATGTCAACAAGTTGTTCGACGCCATGACGGAGGTTGACCCCACCAAACGCAGGGCCGCGCTGAAGGAGGCCACAGAAGACATGGACCACGTGGACCAGTCAGACGTGTTCCGCATGGCCAACGAGACGCAAGTCATCCTCGCCAAGCGCGAGGAGATCCGCGCCAATGCGCAGGAGGCCGCCAAAGAGGCCAAGGCCAACTCCGAGGCACAGGACGCCGCAAGCGCCAAGAAGTCCCGCGAGGAGTTCTCTGCCGCAGCGGACACCGTGGCGCAGGAACTCCGGAAGAGGGTTCCCTACGCAGAACTGGCCGAGGGGGAGACGGAAGAAGGGGTATTTGCATCCCTGGCGTCGAAAACCGCAGAAACGGACTTCGACGGCCTGTCTTCTCACAAGAAAGCCTTCGCCGTGGCATCCGGGATCATGACTCCGCGCCTGCTCAAGCAGCTCACCGCCGCCAATGAGCAGATCACCAAGCTGGAGTCCCGGTTGTCTCGCAAGAACGCGAAACGCCCCAGCGTTGGTAGTTCTGCCGACCCGGACCCGTCCGATCCGGATGCTGAGTTCATGGACGGTCTCTTCGGGGATTCCCGCACACTCGACATCGCGGCAAACCTCAAATCCCTTGGGGTAACGTAAAAATCTGGTGTGGCAGGCGCTACCTGCGACATCACATCTGAGCATCGGGGAAACCCGGTGCTCTTTTTTGTTGCGTAATGTGCTGAAGTAGGTATTCTTCTTGTGAGGTGCCACCCTCCCAATGTGGCAGCCGAGCCAAAACCATCGACCTTCCGGGGTCGTAGCCTTTCCCGCTCGGGTCTGGGTAGAACACGAACGAAGACCGCAGGCGAAGACCGCCTACGGATTTAATTCAACCAACCCAACCCGATAATAGCATGGCTACATATACCCTGAATAACCAGTTCCAGAAGGAAGAAAACCGCATGAGCGACCGGATTTTCCGTCGTTCCATCAACAGTTCCGTCTGGAACAAACTGATCCCCAAAGAGAAGTGGCCCGATGGCATGGGCGATTCGATCCAGGCGGTCACCGTCGAACGCAACCTCCCCGAGAACACTGACACGTGGGAAGACGTTGTGGACGAGAACGGTTCCGGCAACTGCGTTCCGACCGAATACGAAGTCCCGAGTGGTTCGACCACCCGGAGCTACGCGCTCGAACAGAAGGCCCTGACTTCCGAGGACATCTGCGTTGACACCGCCCGAGGCTCATTCCGAGTCAAGGAGCAGACGCGCCTGATGTTCCGCAACCTCACCAAGGTTGTGTCTTACGTGTGGAAGCGCAAAGCCCTGAAGGACTACGCATCGCTCTCGCAGCACAAGATGGTCGCCACCCACGGCTTCCCGGAGAACGCTTCCAGCTTCCCGGCTATCGCCGCCACGTCGATCCTCACGCAGAAGATGCTCAACCGCGTCTACCAGAACCTCATCCACGACAGCGCGGAAGAGGACGGTGGCTCGCTGGGCAAAGCCGATGGCCGCCCGCAGTTCATCCTCGTCACTGACGCGGAGACTTCGGACTCGATCATGGAGGAAACCCGCAACACCAACGCATTGCTCTACAACAGCAACCGCGTTCCGGAGTTGCTCCAGCCGCTCGGCGTGGACCGGGCCATCCGGGGTTTCTACCACACCATCGACAACCTGCCGCCCCGCTACAACTTCAGCGGCGGTGTGTGGACTGAGGTTTCCCCTTACGAAACCCTCGCGGCCAACAAGGGCACCAAGTCCGAAATCAGCCCCGCATACCGCGAAGCTGAGTTCACGGACTCCTACGTGTTCCTGCCGAGCGTGATGAACTTCTTGTGCCCGCAGCCGATCTCGACGGTCGGAAGCAAGACCAAGTGGAATCCGCAGGCGTACATGGGCGACTTCAAGTGGCTCAACATCGAGCACCGCACGGACAACCCGCTCAAGCAGATCGGGTTCTACTACGCGCTGCTCCAGGTCGCTTCCAAGCCGTGCTACCCGGACTTCGGCTACGTCATCCGACACAAGCGTTGCCCCGCCGATCTCGACCACACTGACTGCGATGAGACTGGCTCTGAAGCCGCTTCCTCGCTGCTCGGTTCTGGCGATAGTTACTTCGTCGTGTAACCCCCAAAGGTGGTGGGTGGCCCTCTCGGGGGCCGCCCTCCACCCTTTTTTACTCTCATGAGAATTTCCCTGCCGAAGAATTACCAACCGCCGGAAGGTGCCAAGACGGGTGAACCCTTCGAGGTCGTCGCCGTGCTTGTGCCGGAAGAAGACGGTGGTTTTTCCGTTCAAACCCTCGACGGTGTGAAACTCACCGACCCCGAGAAACCCGAGAAGCCCGAGAAACCCGAGAAGGAGGACACCCCGGTGGACCCCTTTGAACTCGTCCAGGAGGACGACACCCGCAATTTCCTTGGGACGTAGTCCCACCCCAACACCATACCACGACCAACATGTTCAATCTGTTCAACTTCCTCCGCCTTCGCCGCCAAGCCCCGACCAACCGTCCCCCGAAGGGCTACTTCGATCTCCGCATCAGCAAGGCCAACGGCAAGCTGGTCCTCGTGGACGAGGATGGCACCGAGGCCCCCATCGCCATCACGTCCCAAGCGGATGGGACCATCACGAGCGCGGACATCACGGACGCGACGAGCGACGGGTCGGCCACCAACAAAGGGAAAGTTCTGAAGACCGACGAAGACGGATACCTGACGGTGTTAAGGCTCATTACCGCAGCGGGAGGTCTTGTGAACGCTGCGAAACTTACCGCGTTCGATGACGGGGAAGCAATAACGGTCGGGACCAGCGAGTCCACAATATCCTCTACGAATGTGGTAACAGAACGCGCATGGCATTTGCCTGACGCGGATGGCACCTTCGCTCTCCAAGCAGCAAACCAAGCGGCCATCAGCCAAGCGGATGGCAGTGACGCTGCGTCCACCCAAGCGTTGGCGAACGTCCTGAAAGCAGACGTGAACACCCTGCTGGCCGCGATGAAGGCTTCTAAAGCAATGGCCGCCGACTAACCCCCTCCCGCCATGACCCATGAAAGCACTCCTCCTGATCCCGTGCGCGTGCCTCCTGGCGTCGTGCGCTAAGAACCCTCCCAACCCCAGCGCCACACCCCCTCCCCCCACTGTGGCGCACCTGGTAGAGGTGGAGCGGCCTTCCACTGAGAAGGTCGCTCCCCTCGTTCGGGAGTCCACCCGCATCGTGGCCAAGGTCAGCGCGGAGAACGACGAACTCCGGGCCACCGTGGAGGACGCCAGCAAGGTCAATGCCAGTCTCGGAGCCTTGCTCACCCGATCCATCGCGGAAGGGCAGGCCACCAAGGAACGCCTGCTCGAACTGGAGATGTTGGCCAACGAGGAGAAGCGCCTAAATGACGAACTTCAGATAGCCGCCGACAAGCAGGCCGCGTCCCTCAAGACCCTCGGCCTGACCAACTTCACCTTGGAGGTGGAGGTGGACGCCCTCACCGCGTCGGTCGCCGTCGCAAACCAGCGTCTCAACGACACCAAAGGACTCCTGAATGTCGCAAACAGCCGCATTGTGAAGCTCACAGACGCCCACGCGGCTGCCACCTCCAACGCACTGGAGTGGAAGGACGCCGCCGCCACGGCAAAAGGGAAGATCGACACGGAGAAAACGTGGAAATGGCGCTTCTTCTGGTGGGCTGTTGGTGCTACCCTCTTGGTAGCCGGATACGTCGCCCTTCGCCTCCACCCAACCACACGACTACTAATACCATGAACGCCATCAAAGGAGTCCTCAAAACTATCTACGCCAACCGTTGGGACATCATCTCCCTGCTGGCGTGGCCCGCCCTCTTCCTGTTTGTCAGCGCCCTCTTGGACGGGTTTCCCGGAGGATGGGTCTTCCAGAACATCCTCTACGCACTCGCGGTAATCGCCGTGTGCATCCACGCCCCGTGGGTATTTCTCGCCATTACCGCGCCAAAAACGTGGGGGTCTTTCATCAACAACCGATGGGAGGCTACGTTCTTCTGTCTGAATGGTAAATCCAACCCAACGGAAACCGCGCAGTTCGTCGTGGTGTGGATCACTTACCTCGTTGTGGTAGCCACCCTCGGGCTGGTCTGCGCAGCCGTGTTCCTCGGAGCCCCTGCAAACTAAACTCATGCTGCTCACCCCCGCCGCCGTCATCGCACTGACCCTCCCCCTCATCGCAGGTGGGAGGGTCGAGGGCGTGCCGGGGAGCAACGTCAAACCCCCGGTCATCGAAGGACTGCCCCTGTCCATCACCGAACACGGGATGGATCTCATCGTGCATTTCGAGGTGGGAGGGAAGTCTTACTACGAGAAAGCCTACTCCCGCCCCATCTGGCCGCAAGGGGCCTCGGGAGTCACCGTGGGGATCGGTTACGATCTCGGCTACAACACCGCCTCGCAGATCAAGGCCGACTGGTCCAAGCATTGCACGAAGGCCGAACTCGCGGCCCTCGTGTCGTGTGCGGGGATCAAAGGTTCCCGCGCCAAGTGGAAGCGCCAGGAGATCCGGTGGAAGGTCCAGATCACGCTGGAGGAAGCCATGGCAGTGTTCCTCAAGCGCACCGTGCCCCGGTTCGCGTCCACCACCCGTCGCGCTTTCCCCCATATCGAGGAGGCCACGCCCTACGTGCAGGACATGATGCTGAGTCAGACGTTCAATCGCGGGTCATCGACCAAAGGTCACAGCCGCCGACACGTCAAGGCGCAGGCCGAGGCATCCGCAAAACGCGAGTTTTCCAAACTCCCCGGACTCGTCCGCGCCTCGGAAGTGGTGTGGCGGGGCAAGTCTATCTACAACGGCCTGAAGAGACGTAGGTTCGCGGAAGCGGACCACGGCGAAGGTCGGGGCAAGTTCATCCCTTAAACCAAAAATGACATGAGTGAAGAAGACCAAGATAAGTTCAACGCATTGGCGAACGCAATGTTCTGGAAGATGATGAAATGGCTCGGCACCCCCGTGGCATTGGTCATCATCGGCGGGTTCGTCCTGAAGGAACAAGTAGACCGTCACTTGGAGGACGGACACCCCAACACGGTGAAGGAGATGGTCCACGAGCAGGAAGTCCGTGCGGAGCGCATTGAGACAAAACTTGACGACCTGATCAAAACCGTGGAACGCTTTGAAAAAAAAATTGAGAACACCTCGGTAACCGGCGTGAATTTCTGATAGTAAATATGGCCACCATCCCAGATCCCCCGAAACCGCGTAATCCTGCGGCTGCGAATACTCCGCGCTTTCTCTGGCCGACGCCAGCGAAGGCGAACCTCGTGTTCTGGGTGGAGAAGGAGGGCCGTCAAGCCGCGAACAAACTGTGGACGCTCGGGGAAGCATGGCCGGACGCAGTCACCTACCCTGACCACAAGCTGATCTACGTCTCTCCGCAGGATGAGACGGGGTGGTCCCGGTGGTTCTACGCTAGTGACCGGGTCACCGAGGACGACTACAACTGGGAGTTCACGCAAGCCAACATCGGGGGGCAGACGTTCGACGCCGTCCGCCGGTCATACCTAGTCCCCCGCACCTCGTGGGCCGAGGCCACCCCCGCCGCGGGAGCCGCGATGCCCCGCGACCCGTCCAACAAGTTCCCCGAGGGTTACGTCCTCTCCGGTCGCCGCCAGCAACGCACCGGGGATGACATGTTCGACGGCCTCTACGTGGTGGAGGTCCGGGACTACGTCAAGAAGGTGGACATCACCAGCCTCGGCGTGGACGACCTGAACGGCAAGGTCCGCACCTCCACAGACACGCTCTACTACGCCACGGAGACAGTGTCCGGGGGGAAGGACGCCGCAACCATCTTTGCCGACCCCACGGACACCTTCTGGGGCCTCCAGGATGATGGGACGCAGAACAGTGGCAAGCAACTCTCCGAAGACTGGTATCTCGTCACCAACGAGGTGGTGGTCGCCGGGACGTTCGCGGGAGG
>Ga0098054_1001216_pt1 | contig 13316 bp, 26 predicted proteins | sample 16_taG_FD_75048 | JGI IMG/M metagenome (GOLD analysis project Ga0098054, IMG submission 75048) | Marine viral communities from the Subarctic Pacific Ocean - 16_ETSP_OMZ_AT15313 metaG | ecosystem: Environmental > Aquatic > Marine > Oceanic | place: Pacific Ocean | collected 2015-01-18
AGCACGTCCTTTAGTGCTGTGGGCATCGCCTCGCTGGTGGCCCCTCCCTTCGGTACGTTGAGTCTCTTGTACTTGTCCAGTATACTGAACGCCAGGTCAACAGACTCGTTACTCACAAAGCACTTGTTGTACCTGTCTAGCTGGTACGTTAAAGCTGATAGCCCAGCCGCGATGCGAGCGATCTTAAACTTAGTCTCAGCCATCGGCAACAAAGGAGTACGATAGCGCTCAACAAGATCAATGGCTCTGTCCATAATGTATATAGGATCTTCAAATACGATCTTATCTTCGTCGAGGTTCCAAGCCCATTGCAGATGATACCTCGCCATCTCTGTACTATAGAAGTCTTCTGTTGTAGACTCGTGGAATGAGTTAACTGCTCTCGCACTTTTCTGTGCCTCCTGTATGTGTAGTAGGTCAAGCCTAGCCAAGTCCTGTGGTGAACCGAACACCTCTTGTGCTGCACGTACTGGTGTGCCGTAGTGCTGTAGTGTACGTCCACCCCTCGGGTTACATAGCCAGAGGAACCTAACGTTAGACCGTATCTTACGTACACCCGATACTGTAGTACGTTCAGCTACACCAGATGACCGTAGGTTGGTCAGTGTTTCGATAGCTTCAATGCTTAGTTTGTTGCACTCATCTATAACACATATAGCCTTGTGACACATAGGTATTGCGCCCCATGTGAATATGCTGGAGTTACCAAACGATGCATTACCGCCGATGAGTCCGATGGTTGTAACAGTAGGTGCATCTACATACCTGCCCGCACCGAACAGCTTTAGTAGGTCCTTGGCTGTACTACTCTTACCTGACCGTGGTTCACCTAGTACGCACACCTCCGGGCATACCTTGTAGTTCTTGTACTTACCTAGGCTGAATTCAAACGGCATAAAGAACGCAAGCATCTCGTATAGTATCAGCTTATCGACACCATACTTATGTAGCTTGTTATCTCTTAGTGAAGATACCAGATGGTTTATCGAGTCCTCTATTGTGTCACCAGCTAGTGCATCACGTATGTTCCTAGACATATCATCTTTGTGTACGTAGTTGAATATGTCATTGTCTAGCGTACGCTTCTTAACCATGGCCCATGTGTACTGACTGTTCTTTGGTTCAGGTAGTACTCGTCCGATACCCTCATACGATACATTCTCTGTCAGGTAGTCATCACCTAATGCATAGATAGCGTGCTGTCTGTAGTTAAACTGGTCGCCTGCGTTCTTTCCATCAATGGTTGGTATGACGATAAGCTTCTCAACACTGTCCTTGTCTACCTGTATGTCAGGGTAGTGACACTTGGGTAGCCTTAGCTTGTCTGATACAGCAGACCTAACCTTGGCGGGAGACAGCCCAACTAATGCTATACGTTCTTCTTCATTCAGTGCAGCCTTCATGTCAAAGTTGTTACGTGACATAGGACACACAGCACATATAGGTCGTGCGTCCATCTGTCCTGCTTCACAGCTAGCCTTGACACCACTAGGTATTAGGTACGGTGTCTCAGCCCTGCCTGCTACAACAAATGGTATCTTGATTATCTTACCTGCATTCTTAGATGCCAGTAGTTGACCGAAGTTTGAGTACCCTATCTGATCCCATTCTGGTGCCTCAAACTTTGTCTCAATCTTATCGTCCCATCCTGCTTCAAAGATAGGCTTAGGTTTAAACTCTTCCCACTCTATCTGTTGCAGTGACTCAATGTTCCAGTCGTTAAGCTTTAGGTAGTCTGTTATATCTCCGTTGTCAGGCATACCCTCTATGTTAGGTAGCCTGCCTCCGTATACTTCCTTAGCACCATTGTCTGCTAAGACTTGTGCAAGCCCATGCTTCTTCTCATCACCGAACGTTGCACGTTCACCTGCGTCGTCAATGTCCATGACTACACGCACTACTTTGTTGGCAAAGAATTTAAGTAAGTCCTTGTGGTATCGACCCTCACCAGCAGTGAACGTAACAGCAGGTACACCTAGCTGGTTAAGTAGTACTGCCTTAAGCTCACCACCTACTAGGTATATCTCCCCGTTCTCTATAAGTTTCCACATCGGGTACAGGTATGCAACGTTGTGGTTACGTACACCTATAGTCTTACCGCCTCGCTCTCCCCAGTATGGCTTAGTGTTGTCGACTGGTGTGTCGTACACGTTACCTTCAGGGTCAATAAACTTGCAGCACTTACGCATTGCATCATGCTTACGTACGTTGATGAGCTTTGTCTTAGGTATCGTATGTTCAAATCGTTTAGCAGGTATGGGTATCCATAGTCTCCTACCGTAGAATCCTAGGTTGTACTCTTTGACTGTCTCATTGTGTATGCCATAGTTCTCCATTAGGTAATGGTACAACGATGACGGTATCTTGTTGCGTGAGTATATCCAGTCCTTGATGTGCTTGTCACCTAGGTACTTGAATCCTTTAATGACCTGCTTGACAACAGGCTTCTTATCAAACTTAATACTGTTTGCTTGCAGACCATACTTGGCTGCCATGTGCTTCAATACTTTACCAAAGTCTTCGCCCCGGTTCATCCCGGTGCAGTCCATAATCATTTGAAATATGTCACCCTTTACACCACACGCATGGCATATGTAAAGTCCGCTCTGCATGTTAACTGACAATGATGGGTTGGCGTCTGAATTACTGTGTGCAGCCTTGTTGTAGCAACTAAAGTTGCCATTGTTTTTCTTCTGACCTAGTAGCTCCGTGACTTCCCTCTCAACATTGATCGCTGCGAGTACCTGCTCGCGTAGATCCATCGGCATCTTCTTCTCTCGGAAATAAGTGTATAAATATCCAACCATCTGGCGCTCTATCTGAAAAGATACAGCCGCTCTTTATCTTGTAAAACTCACCAGTCTTTTTTAAGTCCTTACCTACTCTAGTTAGGTCTTGTTGTACTTGAATGTTCTCATCGAAAACAATTTCGTACCCAACTCCATGTACTCTGAATCTTACTTGGAGCAGCCCGCAACCGTACACATGCACAAAGTTACCGGGCCACTCCAATACATTATCAAGAACCCTTTGGACGAATGACCAGTTTACCCGGTGCTGTGATATTGCCATCACTGTCCTCTATTGGATCAAAGATAATAAACGTAACGTTCTTCAAGTCTACAGAGACTGGGAAGTCGTCTTCATCTAGTGAACCAATCATGTACTCGTCTTGGTTCTTATCGTGCTTGAGGTAAAGAGCTATCTCAATCTGTCTCATAAGTACTCCTTACCCTAGAATGGGATCTCATCGTCAGGCTCTGTAGATTTAACATCAGCAGCAGTCGCAGATGTATCGTTGTATGATGTAGTCTCTTCTGGCTGGTAGCTTACTATACCCTTGACCTTCTTACGAAGCTCTTGGATTCTAAGGTATGACTTCTCATCACCGATGACACCTACTAGCTCTGCCTGTAGAGTACACCACTTAATAGAACCACGTGACTCCTGCTTGGCAGTCAGTTGGAAACATGATGCAGACAGTGGCCACTTAGCTGCTGTTGCTTTGGATACCATAGCCTTGGTTGTTCCTATGCTAGTAGCAGGCAGTACAAACTTGATTACCGTATCGTCAACAAGAGAGAAGTGACCACGTTGATGTGACTCTTCTACTTGTACACCGTACAGTACTCTCCGTTCCTTGCACGCTGGTCCTCCACCAGACTTGCTATCGTCCCACTGTGGGTCGCTGCCAAACTTACCCCAAGGGCAGACACCACACCGCAGATCTCCCTCAACTGGACGAGGATAGCCGCTGCTGTCGTCCCACTTGCCAAGCCACTGGTTCTTATTGGCTGGGCTTTCAAGGCTGGTAGCGCACACTGGGCTAGTGCTATCGTCACCCGGAGCGAATAGTGCGCGACTACCATAGAAGTTCTCGGCACCGAGTATAAGGAAGTTGACCTCTGTTGGTGTGCCTACTACTTGGTCACCCATGTTGATCATGAAACCCTTGATGTCTTTGTTGAGTCTCATACGAGGAAACAGTGTTGCAGGATCTACAAGCCCTGTCTGCTCGTCAAGCTCTGCCTGTATAATCTCTGGTGAAAGGAAGTTAGGTCGTGTAAGTTCAGTCGTCATTGTTAATTCTCTCTATTAGATTTTCTTCTATTGCTATGTTGTGGGCTACTGTCTCCAGCTCACCCGGTTCGTTATTAAAATGTTTTGTTACAAAAAAGTTTGCTTCATCTATGTCCAATGTTGAGTAGTTCTCGTTTAAGTATTCTATTAGTTCATCTTTATGTATCTTCCTGTTCATCCTAAGTCCTCATCAATAAATTCAGGCACCTTAAACCCGAAGTCTCTTTGTCCTAAGCAAACGTCCCGATGCCTACATGACACACAGTCCAGCTTGCCGTAAGTTTCTGGCCTGTTACGTGGCCACTCTCCGCTATCTCTACACCTCGCTATCTCTCTAGCTGTACCCAGTAGATCGTGTTCGTATATCTCAGTTAGCTGCTCAAGCGTAGCGGCAGGGGCTATGCTGATAGGCTCACCCCTTAGCTTGCCTGCGTTCTTACCTGTCGTAACCGGTATGAAGTTAACTGGACAGATGTACCCGTACATATCTGCCTTGATCCCATGCAGCCGGTACAGCATCCAATCGTAGTGCTGTAGCTGGGTGGCAAAGGTTATCTGTGGCTGCTTGTATGCTACTGACTGTAGGCTACCAGTGCCAGCGAACCTACGCCACAGTCCAGATGTCTTAAGGTCTAGTACGTACCTCTCACCTGTGAGTCTGTTGATTGATACTAGGTCTGGTGTACCTGTTATCTCAAGGCTGTCTATGGTCATTGTCTCTTTCTTCTCTACACGTTCAGGCTCAAAGCCCATAGTGTCTAGATAGATGCACACCTTAACAGCTAGGTCATTAAGACTCATACCATAGAATATCTCTTTGTTGTCCAGCTTCCATAGTACCTCACTAAAGTCACCGTCTACCTTTACGTCCTTCTCAAAGCACTCCATTAGTATACGTTCAGGCTCAGGCTTAACACCAGTAGAGTATTCTTCTACGTACTGGTGGAAGTATGACCCAAGTGTGAAGTACAAAGGCTTTGCGTATGCGTCCCTATCTTCCTTGTCTAGTATGTCATGGAAGTACTGACGTGGGCAGTATCTAAACTTACGTATGGATGACTGCCGTAGCTTTAGTTCCCCAAGCTTCTTAAACTTAGACCGCCAAGCATCCTTCATTAACATGTGTGCTATACTCATGATACCTCCTGTTCAATGTCATCATCTGTTGAATACTCTGGTTGCTCTTTCTCGTTCGGCTTCATAAGTACACCATCCTCATCATATTTATCCATCAAGTATCTTGCTGCATGTACACGTTGAGACTCTTTAGTCTGACTGTGTAGTTCTTTTGTGTCTACCTCTACTGCAAATCGTGACCAAGTAAGTAGAGGACACAGCTTATTGATCCTCTTGTGTGTAGGCTTAAGCTCTGGACTGAGGCCAATGATCTTCCTTGCCCACATCTCCTTAGCATCGAATGCCATGTCACCTGCTGCATCTTTTGGGTCTAGCATAAGTTCATCTACGAATGAGTGAAAGCCCTGCCTCTCTGTGTCCTTAAGTATTGTTTCAGCTACGTTCTTCTTACCTCTCAGTGCCTTCATGATCTTCTCTTCGATGCTGCCTCTAGTTATTAGACAGTAGATGGGAGTCATTAGGTTAGTCTTTGAGATAGGGTCAACACCAATGCATCTGTCTTGTGACTGTTGGAACCTGCCAAGCGACCAACCCGGTGACATGTACACGATAGATGGGTACGTGCCTAGTCCCTTCTTAACAGCAGGCACACGGTTAAGTGTGATGCCCTCGGCTTGTGTTGTCTTCATTAGTATGACTCGTACGTCACCCTCTTGGAACATACGCACACACTCTGCTGGTCCGTACGTCTTTGAGTCACGCTTCATCCACACGTATGGTACGTTGATATCATCTAGCATATCAGCTACTATCTGCTCATGTTCGTCCCACTCAAAGAATACTACAGCAGGTTGACCCGGATTAGACTCAAGCCATGCCTCTAACCATAGTGTCTTGGCATCGTATGCAAACCTGAACCTACTGTATGGTGATAGCTCATCAAGTCTAACCTTGTTGTATCCGCAGCATATCTCACGCAGGAAACCATACAGTGTTAGTACGTGTGCATTCAACTCATGCATGTCACCAGATAGAGTCTGAACGAATCCCTTAATGGCCATCTCTGTTGCGTGTGCCTGCTCACTGGTCGGTGCTAGTTGTACCCATCTGAAGTTCTTATCCTTACCTGCAAACTGGTCAGCCTCACTACGTACATACCGTAACGCTTGCCCTGCTATTGCTAGCTCCAATGCTATCTGCATGTGTGGGTTAATGAAGTACTTGTTGCCCACTTGGTATGTATACCTAGCTGCGAACGTACCGAATGTAGGGTACAGCCTAGCTCCACGGTCAATGGCAAACATCTGTGACCATATATCCTGTGGCCCCTGCTCCATAGGTGTACCTGTAAGCATGACAACGTATGGTGTATGGTATGTCAGTGCATGTACAGCCTTGGTTCTCTTAGCTGTTGGGTTCTTAATGCGAGATGACTCATCACAGATAACCATTAGCTCAGATGGGTCAAGGTGCAGGTTGATGTACGGTAGCCTGTTGACTAACGTTTCGTATGACATGATGTACACATCAGCATCAGCATGTGATAGTGTTGCATCGTCTATCTTACTACCGTTCTCCAACATGTATACAGATAGACCTTCCTTCTGTAACTCGTTAGCCCACACGCTTTCCATTAGGATGCGTGGGCATACTACTAGACCATGCTCAATGAGTCCGTTAGCCAGTGCATACTTAAGTGCAATGGTAGCAGTGAGTGTCTTACCTACACGCATGTCGTACAGGATACCACACTTCTTCATCTTGAGAATGAAGTCAGCACCGATTAACTGTTGACTGAATGGTGTGTACCCACCAGTACAGTACTCTCGTAGGTACTCAAGCGGTCGCTCTATCTCTTTGCCTGCCATCATCTCTAGTATGTCAGGCTTCTCTACTACATCACAGTGTAGCTCATCTTCCTTTATACGATCAGCTATGTTCTTGTACCTAAGTGCAGCTAGTACATGATGTGGTTCCTTTACCAACTCCATCAGCCTGTATGCTGCCTTGAGTCTATCCTCTACTGATGCAGTGTTATCTGCTATGAATGTTCTAAGGTTCTCTATACTACATGGTGTTTGCCACCACATGTTAGGGTTCAACTCAGAGTTACGTCGAGGTCTATACCTCCACTTCTCTTTGTGTGACCACGAACCGACAATACTATGTCCGTGATATGATATCATTTGTTACTCCAAAATATGTGCTACACCTAATTGTTCTGCAACTTTCCTTACGTAATGTGCGTTACCCATCTTACGCGGATCCCACGGTGAGCCATCTACAAACAAAGACTTACCGCTATTAGTATAAGCTACTGCCACATTATTGACTAGCTCTACCGCACTTGATGACGTTGGTTCTGACATAACTTTTGCAATCTGTTCACTAGCTTTCTTGTGCCACTCATTAGATTTGCTATCTGCTAGGTGTATGAGTCCACCATATGCAGAGTTGTATGAGTCACGTGCCTTCTTAGCTTGACGTTTGAAACTTTCGTATGCGTCAACTCTTTCCGAAGGTGTTAGTGTTGGATCGTTCTCTATGTCTGAGAGAGTCGCTTCCGATAGGTCATCAATGCGTACCCTATCTACTCGATGCTCTCCGTTATTGTTGTATACTCTGTACCTTGCACCACACTTGCATCGTATAGATACTGATGTGTAGTTTGGGTCATCACTGAGTTGCAGCAGTAGGTTCTTACAATTAGTTCGTTCACAATATATGTTAGTCATTTTTTTCTACAAAAGAATGCAGTGTGTGGGTGGATGCTCAACACCCACACACTGCGGGGTGGAGTTAACTACTTGGCGTGTGCTTCATTGGCTGTAGATGTTGCACTCACACCGTTCGATGTTTCCTTACGAACAGCGCGACCTTTGTTGTTAGCGTCAAGTCGATACGTCAAGGTAATAGCGAACTTACCTTGTGCATCTGTCTTGGGACTCACACCCTCCCATTGGTCCACGCGATACCCGAGTGTACCACGTCCAGTGTTGATAAGCATATCAGAGTAATCATCTGAACGCTCAGAGGTAGGAACCTCACACTTGGACCACAGTTCTTCCTTGTTGGCTTCATAGTAATCAGACATTGCATTGTGACCAATCTCTACCAATGCTTGAATGAAGTTAGTCTGCCATGCCCGCTTCTTCCGTGCAGTACCTGAACGTGCAGACTTGATACCTGCTGAACGTGCAGACTTGATCAGCTCACCGATAGCTGCTGGTCCACCAAGTGATACAAGCAGTAGCTGTCCACTGTCAGACCCACCAGCATCGTACGCTGTCTGTACGAAACTCTTGAATGCTTCTTGCTCATGGTATGCAATAACATTCTTCTCAAAGACCTCTTCTTTTACCATGCTCCCAACCATCTTACGGTTGAAAATAACTTCGAGGTTGTACTCGCCATCGGCAAGTGCGTAATCAGTGCCACTAATAGTAATGGACATTCTTCTCTCCTATTGTTGAGCAACATTGCTCGGGTTTAAAATATGTTAAGTGTTTAATAAGTTATTGTTATAATAGTAGTTAATAGTTTTATGTAATAGGTCTATCAAGTGTGGCCGTTGGATGGGAGCTTGACAGTCTGCCAGCATCCTCGCGGGCTACTATCAGTTCTATCATCATACGATCCATACTGTCAAGCATTATCTTCACCTTCCATCTCTTTGTGTGCAAGCATTACATATCCAGATGAGATACGCAAGTACTCGGCGGCAGTTACTGAGTACTTGTCTGTCCTATCGGCAGTCTTCATCAGTTGTGTGCCTATTGTCTCAAGTGCTGGCAGGATTACCAACTCTTTAAACTCATTTGTTTCCATTGTCTTCCTCTATTCTGAATACGTATTCAGGTTCTTCGTTGCCTTCAATCTTCATCATCTCTCGCTGTATGTCTAGTGCCTCACGGTAGGTAAGGCTCTTGTGATCTACCCTGTCTCTTTCGTATGTCACAATCTTAAAACGGTTTGTCTTCATCGTTGTCCTCTTGTGCCTCTACCATATCTGTTGGTTCATCAGGCCAACACGGATCACATATACCTGATATGAAATGTTCCTTGTGTGTTGGCATGTATACGTCACCACAGAAAGGACATTGTACTTGCCCTTCCTTTAGGTCGTCTACCTTACGTGTACCAAGCAGTGCATTACGCATTGCTTTCTTTAGGTCGTCCAAGTCATCACCCGATACTGTGATTGTGTTAGCTGTTCTTCTTACTGTCATCTAGATACCTCGTCATATAGTTCTTCAATGTGTCTGCGTAATGTTGTACTGCAAGGTGGCTCAGTGTCTCTGTTACCCCTGCTACGTAACTGCTAGTGGCTGAGTTGTAAAGCCATATATAGTAGGTGCCTTCAGTGGCCCACCATTCCCCTCTGTTGGGGTAGTGAGCCAGTACCACCCATAGGTGGCTGTCTCCAGTGGCGAGGCACTGAGAGGCTACTACAAGCCTGCCACCTTGGTAGGGTAGCGTGTCTTCTGTTGGTCTATCCATACTCACTCCTTTCTATAATGGTTGTATACTGCGCTCGCTGCTCTGCTACCTAGTGCATAGTTACCATCCTTCTGTGCTTGCTCCATGATTGTGTATAAACAGTAGCCTAAGTCTACTATCTTCTTCCATCGTACACGCTTACTACTTAGTAGCTCGGTCAGTCTGTAGTCCCAGCACTCACCGCATAGCTTACCTTCATCTTCAGTGTGCATGTCGTATGGGTCATGTCGGTCGCCACACTCGTAGCATTCAATGTGGTCTTTTGTTTCATGGCATGATGAGCAGTACCCATCCTGCCACTCAAGGTTACCGCATTCTTCAAACCTCTCACAGAATACACACTTGCACTCATCGGTGCCGCTCATGTGGTAGTAGTACCCGCAGTCACTACACGTACCACCATACACACTCCAGTCATCAGGTAAGTTACTCATCATCACCCTCCGCGCATGCACAGAAGTGTGGTCCATGTGTTTTGCTTGTGTTTATACCTACATATACACCCTTGTGCCATACTGAGTCGAACAACTTAACAAGTATTTTCCTTGCCTTATCTTCTGCTTCGCACTCATCCTCGGCTTCGATGCCCTCAATAGGCCCTTCAATAACTAAGTTCTCTACGTATACTGTGTACTTCATTCTACCAACTCCGAGTCTGTTACTACTGCATCACCAACGATAGGGTCAGTGGGATACCATAGATCGCTTGCGTTCTTATTGTATGGTAGACCTGTTAGCTTACCATTCTCATTGATAACAAGTATCCTGCCCGGATGATTAGGTAATGCTACTATCTGTATGTACCCTCCGACTAGACCTTGCAGTTCTTCTAGTGTCCACGTCTCACCCTTCGGTTCGATCAGTGGTGCTTCATCGTTTGCTTTCAAGTGATAGCTACTCATTTGTTTCTCCTTCATTAAGACCCATTACCTCAACGTCTTCATCAAAGGCATCGTTGTCTAACTCATACCGGGTGGTAGTTAAGTGTAGAAACTGCTCATGTAAGTCGTCGAGTGTAAGTGTGTCCCATATAGCGTTGGCAAGTTTCAATCTATTCTTTTCTGTGTTCTTCATGTGTTACTCCAAGACAAACGTAGGCACTGTGGGACTTGAACCCACGACCGACCCGTTATGAGCGGGTTGCTCTAACCAACTGAGCTAAGTGCCTGTTGTTTTATTCTATGTCAAATGGTGCAGTGTGTACTACTACATCAGCGTCTGGTATGTTTACTTCTGCATCAGGATGGTCATCATCAAGACTTATATCCATACTCTCTAACCAATAGTGTGCTGCACCTAGTATTGTTTCGTCGTCTAGTGTGCCGTTATGGTACACGTTGAATGTTACTTTTGTTAATCTCACTATGCTTCTCCGTATTGTTGGTTGTAATAATAATGCTCTTCCAAATAGTTCCAGCAAACATCAGCCTCTTGCACTGACATGTATTGTAATAGCTCTATGTATAGTTGGTCTATCAGATCAACCATGATATCTTTCCATTCAACACTGTCCTTGTCTACCTGTTCAAGTGAGAATAGCTCGTACGTTGTCATTGTATTCATCCTTGATTCTATCTATGTCTATGTACGTACTGGCGTACTCAGTTATAGGGTATGTGTTAGTTTCCTGCATTGCAAGGCGGTATGCCTCATATAGCTTTGCGTCTGTTGTTTTATTGTCATCGATGGCATCCTGTAACTCATCGTCAAGGTGATCATATAGTTCACTGCGTACCCAACACTCCCATGCCTCATCCTCCCACTCACACTCTATCTGTCCATGTAGATCCTCATCGACCAGTGGGTAGTCAGCAAGTGCAGACAGTATATCTTCTGTCTCATCACACTCCAGTAGGTACAGTGTGTTGGAACCGAAGCCGCCAACAAGATGTACTACTTTAGGTGGACCTGTGACCTTAAACTCATCGACAAGCCACTGTTCTACAAAGTCATCGTTCCATTTGTCTAAGTTTTCCCAGTGTCTATAGCTGATACGCAGTACGCTATCCTTAAACTCATCCATCTCAAGGATAGCACGCACGTTAGCTACACCTACTGTACCTGAACCACCATAGTCACCGTATGTTAGACATGATGCTGTTATATATGTGTGTTGATACTTGATTACTTCTTCCATTACTTTGCTTCCTCCCATACGTCATGCGCCCTATCGAATAGTTCGTTGACTTCACTTGGTATTAAGTCCATAGCATCACACAATGCGTCGATGCTTAGGTTATCTTGTGTTGCGTTTATCTCACACAGTAGTCGTGCAAACTGCACTAAGTTATTCTCCCACATTATTCTTCTCCAAACATTAACCATAGTGGTACGATGTGTTCACTACCATCTTTGAGTCTTACCTGACATGTATCAGTACACCACTCCCATCTCTGTTCGTGTGGTACATACTTCTTCTTTACTCTACGCTTACCGTTGATGTCCTCCTTGTTGATGCCTAACTTACGTAACTCTACATAGGTCAGTAGCTCTCTTGATAGTTTGTATGCTTCACCTTGTTTGCGTGCTATCTCTGCCATTATACTGTCGTCCATGACCCATCCCACTTGTCACCATTAAGGTATAGCTCAAAGTTCTTCTGTGTAATACTCACACCGGGGATACCATTCAGTCTCTCCTTAGTTGTGACAGTATTCCAGCCCGCTGTCGTGATACTTACCTCTCCGTTAGGTCCATGTGTAGCTATGATACTACCGTGTAGTACCATGTGTGCAGTACCATCAGGTAGACGTGCTACACATGAGTTACCTTTGGTCATTGGTTTCCTATTCCAGAACGCATCTACTATTTGTCGTGTAATCTTTCTCATTCTTCACCTTCCTCTTGTTGTTTAACGTGTTTAACGTATAGGTCTGCCATACGACCAACGTGTAGCAGTTGCTTAATCATATCCTGCTCTTGTTTACGGTCAATGCTGGTATGTGGGTTGAATAGTATGCGGAGGTAGTAGTATACGATACTCTCCCATGTTTCCTTAATGTTGATCTCTCTCATCTCGCACCTCATCTTTGAATGTTACTGTATCTAACACTTCATCTACTGCACGGAATAGTTCACCATACGTGTCGAATACGTGCATCCTTTGTAGTCCTTCAAGTATTACAGTGGTCAAGTCTTCACGTTGACTGTTATGCTCTTTGTTCCATGGTTTACTTTCCATCTCGCACCTCCTTTATCTGACTAATCTTATCCTCTACCCTACGTTGTACACTTGCATGTACACCAGCATGGAAGAAGTACTTATCTGCGTTACCATCTTCGTATCGTTTCATCTGTGTATACGCTGAACCTAACTCAACGAATAACATCTCAAGTTCTAAGTCTAACTGTGCTAACTTACCTATCGTCATCTCTCACCTCTCCTTAGTAGTGGGTTGCCCCATCTGTTATCAATGAATACATATACCAGTACAAGTAGGCATAGTACTTTCATGTTGTCTCCTTACGGTTAAGTTCAGTCACCGCAGCGTTACACTCTGACTTGACTGTGAATGTTTGTGGTAACATCGTCACCGTATCTCCTTCTATCTTCATTATTCCGTGCTGTTTAACACCAGCACTTAGTGAGTATAGTGATGCCCTAAAATACTTTGTCATATCTTACTCCTTGTTGTTAGTGCGATGCCATCGCCAATATG
>Ga0098054_1001218_pt1 | contig 13300 bp, 15 predicted proteins | sample 16_taG_FD_75048 | JGI IMG/M metagenome (GOLD analysis project Ga0098054, IMG submission 75048) | Marine viral communities from the Subarctic Pacific Ocean - 16_ETSP_OMZ_AT15313 metaG | ecosystem: Environmental > Aquatic > Marine > Oceanic | place: Pacific Ocean | collected 2015-01-18
CAACGTGGAGAGCATGAAGTTTCTAAACCGCTCTCAAAAGATGATAAAAGACTACCTTGCCGGGGCAAGGGAGATGGTCACCACCCCTGATGGGCGCAGGGTTTCCGCTCTCAAAAAGACAGGGAGGGCCGACTTTGTTTATGAGATGCAGAAGCTGGCGAAGCAGACGGGCATGGGGAATGTGCTTCCTCCGGGGGAGGATATGAGCCGGGACATGATTACCCGCACCAAGGACATTGCCAGCGAGACAAGGCTCAATCTAATCTTCGACACTCAAACCCAGCAAGCACAGTCCTACGGCTACTACAAGCAGGGGCAAGACCCCGCCATTCTGGATGCTTACCCAGCCCAAAGGTTTATCAGGGCAGAGCAGCGGAAAGTCCCGCGCCCATTGCACAAACGCAACCGGAATGAGGTAAGGCGTAAGGATGATATGGAGTTCTGGCTACGCATGAACGACCAGAGCATTGGGGGGTTGGGGGTTCCCTTTGGCCCTTGGGGGTTCAATAGCGGCATGGATGTGGAGGATGTCAGGAGGGACAAGGCCATACAAATGGGGCTGATTGAGAAGAACGAGCAAGTGCTTCCCCCGGATGACACGTTCAACAAGGGGCTGAAGGCAGCGGCAGATGTGGAGCCAGAGTTCCTAGAGAAGTTCATGAACAAAATGGGGGACGAGGCAATTAACTACGGGAAAACCGTGGAGCTTTCCCAGCGCATGAGCGATGTACCCCCACCGGCTCCAGCGAAACCTGTAAAAATGCCTGACCGTTGGGTAAACAAGCCAAGCCCACATGATTTATTCCCGAGCGCGACGTTAGAAAAAGATGTAAGGCGCTTTCAATCGCAGCAATTAGACACTTATGCCAGACGGGAGGGAGGGGAAAAGTTCGATATAACCGAGGAATCGGTTAAAGGAGACATTAACATCCAAACAAAAAGCTGGACTAAAAAAGCACACTCATTTGTTAGGGTAAGAAAAGGAACACTCACTAAAATCCTAGAAGATGGAAGGTTCAAAACGCAATATGAAACCCAATCAAGCGGGGGCGTAATGGACAACTCGCTTAGAGCAAGGGTGGAAGAAAACCTTTTTTCATACCCTAAAACATTACCCGAAACTGAAAGGCCTGTTTACGGTTATGCCACTCAAAGTAAATATGGGTTTGCGGAAAAGGGGGATATAGAGGGGGCGGTGGGCGCGTACGGAAGAATCAGGGTGAAGCTAAAAAGCAACACAAGAGGCAGGACAACTGTAACCTTCGGGGACTCTTTAACCCCGAACCCAACCTACCTCCCATCTCCACTAGATAATCCCACTTATGTTTCACATCCTCTTTACAACGAAAACGCAATAGAAAAGGCGTTATCAAATTACCCCGGCGAGGGTTATGTTGAACTACAGGTTCATGGCGGGGTAAATGTAGAGGACATAGAGAAAGTTTATTTCCCCGAAGATTTCGAGCCTTCCTCTTACCTGATTGCTCAACTTAAAAGGAAAGGAATAAAATGGATAATAGATTAGGAAGCGAATACCCTAAAATCATAGCCCAACAGGAGGGCGAAGCTTATTTGATTCAGACAGGGAAGGAAACTGCTCAAGTGGTTGATTGGGATGACAAGGAAAGATACCCGGAAAGCAATCTACAATCCATTTTGGCCCGTGGGTATTGGGAGGACTTGACCCCACCCCACCCCACACTTGAGGAGCTGTTGGCAATTAAAATTATTAGAATAGCTAAACAATAATGGCATCCTCTGTCCAAGACATATTCAACAGCCTTTATTCTGCCGTTGTCACAGCGCAAAAGAGCGTAGAGGGGAATCATCTAGCCAAGATCAGGGACGATTACTTTGACGAGGAGGGTGCGCCCAAGATGGTTGCTCTTGTTTTATCAGGGAAAAAGGTTGAGGTTCCGCTCTTTACTCTGGTGCAGCATCATGGACTAACCATTTCAGATGTTGAAATAGAGTTTGAACTTGATCTAAACCATGACAAGGATGAAGCCGTAGGCGATCTTGGAAAACGGAGGGGCAGTAAAATGGCTCAAGTTAAAATCAAATTTACCGGCACGGAAAAGCCTGAAGGCTTGGCTCGTATCGGCGATAACCTAACGAAACTAATACCCACAATATAAAAACATCATGGCAGCAGATAGCGCACAAATAGCAGATATGAGGGGGCTTCCCATCAAGGACTTAATCCTTTCGCCCATCCTAGCGGCGAGTGATGGAGGCACGGCACTTGCGAAGTCCACCCTAAACTTCGTGAGCGAGATAGGATTCGACACCGACAAAAATGGCAACACCACCACAAGGTGCATCAGCGTTGACATTGAGCGCCCTGTTAAGGGTGACGATGATGGGATAAAGATGGTGACGCAAACCATCAAGACACCCGTTCTGTCGCTGGTTCAAATCCCAAACGTGGGTATCACAGATGTAAACGTGCATTTTGATATGCAGATTGCGGCTCACACCGATAACACTTCCACCAAGGGTGACACGGAGGTGGATGGCTCAACCACAGATGTTCATGCGTCAGCGGGGGGCAAACTCTTTGGGGTCACATTTGATGTGGGTGGTTCCCATAACAATACCCACACCGGAACAGTCACAAGCAGCAGCACACAAACCCGTACCACCGACTTCTCAAGCCGGTACACCATTGATTGCACCGCCAAGAACCTTGGCCCCGCCGAGGGAATGGGCAGACTTACCCAAATGTTGTCAGAGCAAATCAATGTGATTGATGCCTCGGCACCGTCGACACCTGCACCGTCTGGCAGTAAGTAAGATGAGCGACATCCAGATTCACTGCGACCACACCAAGCTGGAGGATGTGGTTAATTTGGTGCCGCACCCTCAAAACCCCAACAAACATCCAGATAAGCAGATTGCTTTGCTTGCCAAGGTGATACGCCATTCTGGCTGGCGAAGCCCAGTTGTAGTGAGCAAACGCTCCGGGTTCATTGTGTCCGGGCATGGGCGGTTAGAGGCTGCAAAGCTTTTGAACGTCAAAACTGTCCCAATTGATGAGCAGGACTTTGAGTCAGAGGCAGAGGAGTTTGCCCACTTGGTAGCCGATAACCGCATTGCTGAATTGTCAGGGCTTAATGATGACAAGCTGACCGAACTGCTGTCAGGGTTGAGTGAAACTGACTTGGACATGGAACTAACCGGCTTCGATGGGGATGAGCTTGCCAAGCTTTTAGATATGAACCATGAGGGGGTGGAAGGGAGCGAGAAGTTCAGCGAAGCTATTGCGGAGTCAAACAACTATGTCGTGCTTGTGTTCAAGAACGATCTAGATTGGCTTTCCGCGCAATCACACTTCGACCTTGATACCGTTACCGCTAAACGCCAGAACGGGAAGCCGTGGTCAAAAGGCATTGGAAGGGTGGTTGATGGAGCCGGTTACCTCACAAGAATAACTAAATGAGCAAGCCCGTTATTATCTCACCCTCCTACAAGCGGGCAAGCGGGCTGAAGACCCACAAGCTTATTCCTAGTGTGGTTTATTGCGTTGGGGAATCAGAAAAGGAGGACTACGAGGAGCAGGGGGTAAATGTGATAACTTGTCCTGACAAGGTTAATGGAAACATTGCCAGAGCAAGGAACTGGATACTTGATAACCACGCCAACAAACAGCTTCTAATTATTGACGATGACATTGCTAAGATTGGAAGGCATGAACCAGATGGAGAAACTTACAAGGTCAATTGGCTCACACCTGATGATGTAAGTGACTTAATCCAACAGGGCTTTGACTTATGCAAAGGGTTTGGGGCTAGGCTTTGGGGGTTGAATCCCGCAAGTGATAAAGGAGGGTACAGGGAATACACACCTTTTGGCTGTAATTCATACGTCAGTGGTTCTTTCTCCGGGTTTATTGACCCCGTGCTGCGCTATGATGAAAACCTACCGCTAAAGGAGGATTATGACATGACCATCCAGCAATGTAACGCATACCGAAGAGTGTTGCGCCTCAATATGTTTCATATGGTGAAGAACGACCACGGGAACAAAGGGGGATGTGCCAACTACCGAACCCTTGAGCGAGAAATGGAGCAGTACGAACTTCTGTTAGCCAAGTGGGGCAGCAAAATCGTAAGGAGAGATAACGGAAGCAAGTCTGATGGGAAGAAAAAGGCAAGCTATGACATCAACCCAATCATAAATGTGCCTATTGGGGGAGTGTAACTCTAAAATTTAAGAACCATTAACACCGCAAATATGGATAAGTTGCGCCAAGGTTACGAAAAAGTTTCTTACTCCATACCAGAGGTTGCAGAAATCTTTGGCATAACCAAGTACAGGGTGAGGATGATGGTTAAACTTGGGCAAATAAATGCCATCCTAGCTGGGAAGCAGTTGCTCATTATGCACACGGAAGTGGAAAGGATACTCAATAAACGTGGATAATATTCTAACAATGAAAAGCGGCATCAGGCATACCCTTGGCCCCAATGAGCAATGGATTCCAAAGCCACAAAAAGAAGGAGGTAAACAAAAGGGTGCTTTGGGCTTGGGGATGGGGATTCATAAAAGGAACGGAGTCTATTGGTTCGATAACCATAAAATCAAAGACCTTATTGCCTTCTGTCGCCGAGAGGGGTTAATAGTCGCTCCTGATGCTAACCGTGGGCCAAATGACTAATAGCTAACGCCCAAAAAAGGGCAATTACTCCCCCTAACTGCGTAGCCTTTAAGTGCTTTAAGGCATTACTACGTCTAACTACGTAGCCTTGGCTAGCTTCTTCCCTCCACTCCCACCTCACTACCTTCTACTACCTTCTACTGCGTAGCTTCTTGTAACATTTGCCCTTAACTACCCCTAACTACGTAGCCTCAAGTTGCTTTTACCTCTTACGGCGTCTTAACTACCCCTAACTACGCCTTACCCCCCTCTTACTCCCCCTTTACCCCATTAACTCCCCCCTAACTATCTAGCTTTCGAGAGCTTTTACCGTTACTCCCTCCTTACTCGGTCAACGCGTTTATCAATTGTAAACTGTTAAACTCGCTGAAGTTGTATTGTTTTTGCCTTTATTGGTTCAAATTAGTTATTGAATAACCCCCCTATCCACCCCGCATCCTTGTTCCCCGATGGCTGGAGCAACGACAGGCAACCGCTTAACTTCACCAAAGCCCACCAGTAATGGCAAGCATCCCGGTGGACGGCCCAAGACTGTGTTCGACCTTGATTTGGTTGAACGCCTTGGCGGTCTTAACGCTACCCTTGCTGAAATGGGGACTTTACTTGGCTGCTCTCATGATGTGATTCAACGCCAAATGAAGGAGGAAAATAGCGAGTTTCGCGTTGCCTATGAAAAGGGAAAGGCCAAGCTGCAAACTTCCCTCAAGCGTAAGTTGGTTCAGCAAGCCCTTGAAAACAATAACGTGGTCAGTCTTATCTTCGCTCTGAAGAACGTCTGCGGGTTTGCAGATAGGGCCGAGGTGAACGTGGAGCATTCGGGCCAAGTGGTTAGCGAAAAGCAATTGGTAGTCCAATGGAGGGAGATGCTTGGTGCTCCTAATCCTGAAAACAACTGAATGACTAAAGAGGAACGCGCAAAAGCCCTATTCAAGTTGATGCTGCCCTACCAGCAAAGGTGGGTTGCGGATACTTCGCGTTTCAAGATTTGGCTAAAGTCCCGGCAGATAGGTGGTTCACTTGGTTCAGCCTTTGAGGCTGTCGCCAGTTGTGTGGACAAACCTAACACCGATTGGGTGGTGCTTTCAGCGGGGCAAAGGCAGTCAGAGGAATGGATGCTGAAGGGCAACAGGGTTGCGAGGGTTGTGTCTGATGCAATGGATTTACCCAAGCCTGACTGTCGAACCAGCGAGGCGAGGTTCACCAATGGCTCAAGAATCCTTGCTCTCCCGGCTAACCCGGACACCGTGCGTGGTTATTCAGCCAACTTGGTGCTGGATGAGTTTGCCTTCCACGAAAGGCCAGACCGCATCTACGAGGCCATTTACCCAGCAATCTCCAACCCCTTGAGGGGTGAGCTAAAGCTCCGAATCATTAGCACCCCGGCAGGGCGCAACTCCAAGTTCTTTGAGATATGGAACAAGTCAGAGGAACTGAACTTTGTAAGGCATAAGACAACCATTCACTCAGCAATCGAGGAAGGGTTGCCAATGGATGTTGAGGCTTTGAAGACAGGGCTGGATGACCCCGAAGCTTGGGAGCAGGAATATGAGTGCGAGTTCGTTGACGCTACCAATGTCCTGCTGCCTTACACCCTCATTGACGAATGCGTTAGTGACGAGGCAACCCTCGATTGTGAGGAGGAGAACGGGAATGCTGTTCGCTTTGTAGGCATAGACATTGGGCGCAAGCATGACCTGACCGTAGCTTGGACGCTTGAAAAGGTTGGCGATGTGATGTGGACAAGGGAGGTTTTGGTTCTCCGAAACACCCCGTACCATTTGCAGGAGGAGCTTCTGGCTGACCGTATCAACAGGGCAACCCATGCTGCCATTGACTCAACAGGGATTGGCAACGCAATAAGCGAATCCTTGGCCAAGCGGTTTGATTTTAAACTAGAGGAGTGCAACTTCACTCAAGGGTTGAAGGCCAAGATATTCCCCGGTTTACGCAGGGCATTCCAAGAGCGGGGCTTGAGGGTTCCACGGGATAAGGCCATTCGGGAGGATTTACATTCGGTCAATGAGTTGACCACGCCGGGAGGCAACAAACAGTACAGGGCGGTGAGGCGTTCAGATGGTCACGCCGATAGGTGTACCGCATTGGCTTTGGCCAATTATGCCGCTCTGTTAAACCAAGGGTCAGGGGCAATCCAAGAGACTGATAACATTATGCTTGGCAGGGCGAAGCTCGCTGGGTTAAGGCCGACATTGGTATGATTGCAGAATTAAGTAACCGTTTGGGGGGATTGTTCAAAGCCAAAAAAGGGCTGAACGGATCATCCATAGGTAAGCGGGTGATTTCACCCAACAACCGTGACCGGATGGATAGCAATTCGCTGGGGAGCAAACAAAGCCCAGCCAATGTTATTGCTATTCTCCGCGCAGCCTTAAACGGGGATATTCGGCAGCAATACCAAGTGTATGAGTTGATGGAGGACTCATGGGCTAGGCTGGCAAAGAACCTTCACGAACTGAAAAGCGCAGCGGCAGGGGCAACCTACACCGTTATGCCATTCACCGAGAGAGGGGAGCGCCCAACTGATTCAGCGCAGGAGAAGGCAGACTTTGTTCAGTACGCAATTGACGAGTGGAAGGGCAACCCGATTGAGGGAACAAACGGCTTCCGCAATGCCATCTATGATTTGTGCGATGGGGTGGGCAAGGGATTCAGCGTGCAGGAAATCCTTTGGGAAGTGAAGCCAGATGGGATTTGTCCCAAGTCAACCTACTTCTGTCACCCCCGCTATTACTCTTTCCCCTATGACAAGACTGACCTGATGCTTTCCCCCCAAGGCGATGGCATTTATGAGGAGTTCCCAAGGAACAAGTTCCTCATTGGCATCTACAAGAACCGTTCAGGCAACTCGATGGGCTACGGCTTATTGAGGCAGTTGGCCTATTGGTGGAGCGGCCAGAACTTCTGCCGGGATTGGTTGCTTAACTTTGCTCAAGTGTTTGGTCAACCATTGAGGTGGGCGACCTATGACCCCGGTGCTGCTGCCAACATTAAGAACGACATTGCTGATATGCTGGAGAACATGGGTTCTGCTGCATGGGGAGCGTTCCCGGCAGGGACACAGGTGGAGTTCAAGGAGGCAGGGAAGTCAGGGCAGGACAACCCTCAAAGCTATTTCATTCAGATAGCCGACAAGCTTTGTGACATAACAATCCTTGGCCAAACCTTAACCAGCGATGTTGGGGATTCTGGAAGCAGGGCTTTAGGCGAGGTGCATGAAGATGTGCTTCGCTCTAGGTTGCAGGATGTTTGTGATTGGGCAGCGGATGTGATGAACGAACAGTTTGTCACCTCGTTATGTGAGTTGAATTACGGGGACACCTTTGAAATGCCCAAGCTTGTCCCTGACCTTGCTGGGCCAAGTGACCCTGTGCTTGAGGCGCAGAGGGATCAGATACTTTTGGGAAGCGGTATTGATATGCCACGGGAATGGTTCTACGACCGTCACGATGTGCCAATGCCCCAATCCGGGGAGGAAGTTGTTACCCCGCCAGAGCCTTCCCTGATGCAGCCACCTATGTTCGCCAAGGAGGGCGTGGTAGAAGCCGCACAAAGGGCAGAGCCGGGGCCAAGGGACAAACTGCTCAACAATGTGATGGAGGATATTACGGGAGTGAGCGAGGCGTGGCTTGCCCCGGTGAAACCCGCTTTTGTTCAGTTGGTGAATAAAGCGATGGACGATAGCGTTTCAGATGAGGACTTTGTTAGGGCAATTGCCAAGGCGGCAAACACGATGCCTGAACTGTTCGACAAGCTGGACACGAAAGTTTTGCAGGACGCTATGGAGAGGAACATGGGAGCAGCAATGGTAAACGGAGCGGTGAAACGCTTTGAAGCTTCCCCATTGGCCAAGGTTGAGGAGGCACCAGTATGATTGCAACCAAGGTAGAACTGCCCTCTGGCATTGATCGTTTGAAGTTCTCCGACAAGGAGCTTACGGATGTTCTCACCGTTGGGGCAAGGGGCGTAACGAACTACCTCAAGAAGTTTTACCGGGAGAAGAACGGCAGGGAAAAGAACAAGCTGGGAGGACAAAGAACTAATTTTTGGAATAAGAGAATTGGGGGCAATGTTCAAGCGCCCAAGCCGGAAGGGCCGGGGAAGGTAGTGGTGGCGATTGATAAGGCTGGGATTCTTGAACACAAGATCAAGGGGGGAACGATAAAGGCCAAGAGAAAGGAATACCTCACCATTCCGCTTGTTGCAGAAGCCTATAATGAAAGGGCAAAGCGTTTCCCTGACCTGTTTGTCATCAAGAGCAAAAAGGGCAATCTGCTTTTGGTGAAGCCAGACAAGTCTAGCGGGAGTGTTCCGCGCCAGAAGTTCAGCGCCAAGAAAGAGGCGAAGCGGAAGCTGCCCAAGACCGAGCGGCCCAAGCGGGAAAACAAGACTTTGGGGCTAAAGGTGCCAGAGAGGGAGACACCGACAATGCAAGCCGAGTCGGGGTTCACCCCTTACTACTTGCTCAAAAAGTCCGTCACGCAAAAGCCTTGGCCCAACAGCATCCCCACAGAGAAGCAGATTACAGATGTGTTTAATGAGGAGGCACTTTATTGGGTTAAAACGATAGGGGAAAGGAAAGCAGCATAATGCCTTTACCCACTCCAAATGGTGAGCCCAAAGATGAATTTGTTTCAAGCTGCATGGCAAACGATACAATGAAAAAGGAATTTCCAGACAAGGGCCAAAGGCTTGCGGTTTGCAATAGCCAGTACAAGGCCAAGGGATTTGAGGAGCAGGACATTGTTCATGCCATCAGCACCATGCTGCCGGGGGATGATTTACCGGAGGACATCCAGTATCTCCCGCCCGGAACCCACAACATCACGGCAACCAAGAACGGGAAGCCCGCAGAGTTGACGGTGGATGTAGGTGCTGAAACTGCCGAGCTACTGCAAAACTCCTTTGCCACTATAACGGCAGGAGACAAGGAACAGGTGTTCATTGACTTTAACCATGACGATTCAGAGGCAAGCGGGTGGATAACCGGCTTCTACTGGGCAGGAGCAGACCCCGAAGCTGGGGGAGTTCGTGCCAAGGTCGAATGGACAAAGGCAGGAGAGGAAGCCCTGCAAGGGAGGAACTTCAGGAAATTTAGCCCGACATTCACGCTCAATTCAAAGGGTGAGATTGAAGGCACCACTTTGAATGCGGGAGGCTTAGTAAATCGGCCAGCGTTCAAGGACATAACCCCGATAGTTGCCAGCGATGGTGAGTATCAAAAAACTGACAGTAACATGGCAGAAATCATAGAAGAAAAGAAAAAAGAAGAAGTCTTGACCCAAGACGATTCCAAGAAAAAGGAAGAAGTCTCTGCTCAAGAAAAGCTGGCCGAAGTGAAGAAGGAAAACGAAACACTAAAAGCCAAAATCAAGGCATTGGAAGACGATAAGAAGAAGGAGCAAGAAGTTGCTGCTCAAGCTGCCGTTGACAAAGCTACAGAGGACGGGCGCATCCCGCCAAAGGACGAGGACGTAAAAGCAAAGTGGGTTTCCATTTTGAATAACGACCCCTCTGCCATTATGGCGTTGGAGGCACTTCCCGTGAATCCCGCCTTTCAGCGTGTGGTGCAAGCCAAGCGTCAGGAGGACGGGGAAATGGACACAAACGGTGAAGCGCAGATGCGTGCCGCCAAGGAGTATCAAGCCAAAAACGGTTCATCTTTTGAACAGGCTTGGGATGCCACGCGATACGACAGACCGCAACTGTTTAACTAAAACACACACAACTAGATAAAACATTATGGCAGGAGCATTAACAAGAGATGCGGCGATTTTCGCACTAACTCCGGCAGCAGACCAAACTGGTAAAGAGGGGTATGCCGTCAAGATAGTCGCTGGGGAAGCCGCAATTTCAACAGCACACAGCGGAAACTTCGGTGTGATTCTCGATGGAGAAACCACCGCAGGGAAAAGCACGGTTGCCTCTATGGCAGGGGCAAGCGGGACGGTAAAGGTGAAACTGAGTGGCACGGTTGCCCTTGGTGGAAACTTAATGATTCACACCGATGGAACTTGGAAGGCACACGCCAGCACCAAGATTGTAGCGGGAGTGGCTATGGAAGCAGGAACTGCAACTGAATTGGTTGAGGCAGCTTTGGTTAATTCCTACACAGCGGTCTAATTCAATAGGAGACTAAAAATATTATGGGACTAAGAGCAGAAGCATCAGTCAATCCAACCCTTACCAATTATGCGTCAGGGGTTCTGAACGACTTACAATCAGCGACAGCCGATTTCCTTGCACCTCAAGTACAGGTGCCAGCGACTATCGGGCAATACAAGGCATACGATGATAAGAATGCCTTTCAGATACACGACACCTCTCGCGGGGTAGGTGGGCCAGCAAGACGCATCTTTATGGATGTGAGTGAGCCGACCTATAACTGTCTGCCTCAAGCTTTGGAAATCACAATTGATGATTCCGAGCGGGACGCAGCCGGGACTCTGAATCCTTTGGATTTGGAACAGGCGAAGGTCAAGACCCTTGTGCAGAGCAGCGTGCTCTCGCATGAGCGTCATGTCATCACCACCGTAAACGCTGCAGTATCCGCAGACACGACTGCCGACATAGGTGGTTCGGGTTCTGTTATGGGGCATTGGAGTACGGCTACCGTTGACCCAGTTGTGCAGATTGATTATCTCATTGAGTCAATCGCCAAGGCAACGGGTCAGCTTCCTAACGCCATCCTTATGGGGATGACGGCTTGGAGGCGTTTCCGTAACAATGCCAAGGTGGTAGACAAGCAACCGGGTGCAGCGCTTATTGGGTTAAACCAAGGGCAAGCATCTGCAATGCTTATCAACCCATCTGTGGACATTCGTTTGTCCACTATGGCATACGATACGACCAAGGAAGGTAAAACACGCAGCCAATCATTCGTGAATGGCGACGATGTTTACATCTTTGTGCGTAGTGCAAGCCCAACCATCTACGATCCTTCGGCATTGAAAACCTTTGCTGGTGGCCGTGGTGGTGTAACGGCGGTGCGTGAGTACCGGGACGAAAGCAGCAGATCAGACATTTATGCTGTTGATTGGAGCCGTGACGTAAAAGTCACCTCTGCGATCAGCATAGCACGGGTTACAACCCAATAAGCTGACAACAACAATAATCGGGGGGGAGGGGTGCTCATTCCCCTTCCCTCCATCTTTAATAGAATTTTTTAGGAAGGAATAAGACAATGGCAAATCCACTTTGGTGCAATAATGTTACGCCGACAGGCGCGGGTACAGGCAGGGTCAGTCAGACCGCAGAGCAAGCAATAAGCTCAAACTCAAGCCGTACCTCAATTACTTTACAGAATCTCGGCACAGACGAAATCTATGTTCGCCTTGATGCCACCACGCCTACCTCATCCAATGCTCACTACATAATGTCTGCACCTTCCTCAAGCCTTGGGGGAGATGGGGGTTTTCTGAAGGTTGACGGATATGTGGGGGCAATGAAAGTGTATGCCGGGGGGAGTAGCTTCACGGTTCAAGTAGTGGAATACCAGACAACATGAGTGCAACCTTAACGACCCCAAAAACCACCAGCGGCGGTGAGATCATCCGCGAACTGGTAAATGCGTCTGATGGCCAAGGCCTCCACTTCGACGGTGCGGCTGGCCTCATCGACATTGCATCGCCGCCCGACTTGGGAACCAAGTTCTCGATGGAGTTCATCGCTCAAGCTGATGCTTGGGCCGATTCGGCATACAAATATTTGGTTGATTTTGGGAACGGTGGGCGTTTCATCATTGGGACTGATGTTGCAGCGGGTGCTAAACTTGCGGTTTACGATAATACATCGTGGAAAACTTTCGGAGTTACGCCGCTTGATGACTTAAAGGTTCATCACCTAGTTGTCACTATAGACGGCACGGCGGCGATTCTTTACGACAACGGCAATCAAGTCGGCACGGCGACCATTAGCGCAAGCCACGCAATAGACAGTTGCGCGGATGCTAAACTAGCATCGTCTTATGATGGTTCGGCTAATTTCAACGGCACTCTGTATCGCACAAGATTCTGGAACAAGACGCTGACCGCAGCGGAGGTCACGGCGAGCTACGAGAACGCGACCGTGCCGTTTGCCGACCAGTATGGGTCGCAGACTTCGCTGGTTGACGCAGCGGCAAGTGTGTTCACAAGCGGGACTTACAGTTGGGTAGAAGACGGAAGCAACACAATAGCCAATGTTTCTAACACGCTTGCGATTACTTACGTCAATAGCGCAACTGGCGCGTACAACTATCTCAAAGACTCCTCCGACCTCACAACAGATTTAACAGTCGGCAAAAAATACCGACTCACGGTCGATGCCAAATATACTGGAGGTTCAAGCGGTGCGAGGTTGAAACTAAATGACGGGGTAAGTAATTCCTATTCGGCAAATCTAACGACAAGTTTGGTAAACTATACAATGGAATTTACCGCGCAAACGCCTACGGGTGCTGCCGGTTATTTGCAGTTAGACGGTATGTCCGCCAGCAATGTCGTAACAATAGACAACTGGTATGTGCGCGAAATCGGCTGCGTGGCTGACTACGACCTAGCTTTCGCAAACCCGACCCAATCGTTGATGGTGCAAGACCGTAGCGGCGCGGCAGACGGCACTTCGTCGGCAACGGGTGTGAGTCAG
>Ga0098054_1001222_pt1 | contig 13295 bp, 11 predicted proteins | sample 16_taG_FD_75048 | JGI IMG/M metagenome (GOLD analysis project Ga0098054, IMG submission 75048) | Marine viral communities from the Subarctic Pacific Ocean - 16_ETSP_OMZ_AT15313 metaG | ecosystem: Environmental > Aquatic > Marine > Oceanic | place: Pacific Ocean | collected 2015-01-18
AGCAGCATATCAATAACCTCTGATCCACTATTGCCGCACAGAAACTGGTCGGCACTCAACTGACCATCAAAATCTTTAACCAAAGCCTCGCGTAAACGAATATCGGTCTGGTCGGGGTAAATATCGATGTTGTCCAAGGCAGCTTTCATAGCAGCAATGGCCTTGGGCGATGCTCCCAATGGATTTTCGTTGGAGGATAATTTGTATATTTTTTTATCGGTCGGGGGAATGTTCTTACCACCTTTATATACCTCTTTGGGCACTAAATGGGCCTTGAAAATGGATGTAATGTTTTTTATCATTTTGAAATTCTGTAAGTCTCGTATAAGTAATATCCGTTCTCGTATTTCTTGTAATGCTTAAAAATATTGCTGCTCACCTTTTTATATATTGAATCTCCAATCTCTAAATTATTACCTTTCTGTATGGGGTAATTGCCAAGATAATATTCCAAATTATCATTGATAGTAATATATGGGATAGTTTTTGGGTCGTAACGCATGTCGGTAATTATCCCTTCATAACCTTCTAGAAATTCATTTTTTTTATTTCTTTTTTCCGTCACTTTTGAAAAAATGTAAGAACCTAAGATTAAAATGAAAAAGGCTAAATATTTATATTTCTTTAACACGTCAATTCATTTTGGGTTGATTTCCCATTGTAAGTATACTTATCAATAATGATTAAAGGATAAACCATTATTCATTTTAGAGCATTTACAAACTCTCCGCAAACAATAAATAGGCCATCGCTTTTACGGCATCTCCATTTTCCAATAGCTGTTTGGCCAAGGTGTGTAATTCATCCTTGGAAGAATTTTGCACCCCTTCATTCTCGACAATGGTTTTAATGTCTTCCGTGGCAGGGAGACTTTCTAAGTTTCCCAATCGGCCCAAATTGTTTCCTGTGAGCACATCGCTCTCGCGAATGCCTTTTGGAAATGCATCTACACCAATTCCGTGCGTGCGAACAGGTTTCGGAATCTCGAACAAAGACTCTTTAATGGCTCTGATATACCAGTTGCCCCCCATACGGCCCACCAAATCCAATTTTTCGGTGTCTAGGACATTATCCGTCAAGTATTCGTCATTGATGTGAATCATATCCACTTGCGCAATAATCAAATTTCCAGCCCCAGGAATTTGTCCCAATTCAACTACTTCCAATACACGGCACTCGAAAGATACGGGTGCTTCGCCCACGCGTGGCGGTTTTACTTTGACACTGGGCACTTCGGTAAAGCCAGCTTTCACGAACTCGTTCACATCTTTGTCATAAGCTGTGCTCGAGAGTGACATTTGTTCTGCCATCGCATGGTTCACCACATTGATGACCACCTCTGGTACTTCCACCACATTTTGGTGCGTATGTTTTAAGGAATTGTCCCTGCCACTTCTTGTTGGGGAAAACACCATCACAGGTGGATTGGAACTGAAGACGTTAAAAAAACTGTACGGACTCAGGTTTACCTTGCCCTCGGCGTCCACCGTACTTGCAAAGCAAATCGGTCTTGGAGCTACCGCAGTCGATAAAATACTGTACAGTTCTGGTTGAGGTATTGTGGTTGGGTCTATGGTTTTGATCATTTATTTTGATTTTCTGTCATTCCCGTGAAAACGGGAATCTATTTAATTTTTTAGTCTAGGTGACTGAGCGGAGTCGAAGTCATAATTTTAAATCAAGTAGTTTCGACTTCGCTCAACTACCAAAATTATTTTGCAGACAACACTTTAGTGGTCACCTCGCCAAATCCGACTCTAATATCGTCTTTTTGTGCATAACCTTTCATCGTGACCGTATCGCCGTCTTCTATAAATTTTCGTTCGTTCCCATCTTTTAGTTTTATAGGTTTTGTGCCTCCCCACGATAATTCGAGCATGGAGCCAAAACTATTTTCTTCCTTACCTGAAATGGTTCCGGAAGCCATCATATCTCCAATGTTAATGTTACATCCGTTTACCGTGTGATGCGCTAATTGTTGGGCCATATTCCAGTACATATGCTTAAAGTTGCTAAAGCAAACCGTGGTTTCATCACTTTGTTCTGGTGTGATGCCAACCTCTAGATTGATGTCGTAATTCTTTTCACCATCATACTTCAAATAGGGCAATACTTCGGGTTCTTGTTTAGGTCCTGCTAATTTGAAAGGATCCAAAGCCTCTAAAGTAACCACCCAAGGGGATATCGATGATGCAAAATTCTTGGCCAAGAATGGACCAAGCGGCACGTATTCCCATTTTTGGATATCCCTGGCCGACCAATCGTTAAAGAGCACTAGCCCAAAGATATAATCCTCGGCCTCTTTTGTAGAAATGGAATCTCCCAATTGGGTTTCTTTTCCACAAACGAATCCTATTTCCAATTCAAAATCCAAACGTCGCGTAGGACCAAAAACGGGAGCTTCTGCATCATTGGGTTTCGTTTGCCCTTTTGGACGATAGATGGGCTGTCCGCTTACGATAATGGAACTTGCCCTACCATGATAGCCCACGGGAATATGTTTCCAGTTGGGCAAGAGTGCATTTTCTGGGTCACGGAACATTTTGCCCACATTGGTTGCATGTTCCAAACTGGAATAAAAATCGGTATAATCCCCAATGGCAATAGGCATATGCATTTGGGCTTCGGATTGTTTCACAAAGAGTTCGGGCTTTCCGGCCAAAACCGAATTGTTGTCCTTTAACCAATACTGAATGTTTTTTCGGACCCGTGTAGTGATTTCTTTCCCAAGGGAAATAAAATCATTTAAAGTGTCTTTCTCCAGTAGCGCCGTGTTGAAATCGAACACATCCAATTCGGCGACGGCGGCTAAATCCAAAATATGTTCTCCAACGGCAACCCCTACCCGTGGACTTCTGTCCTGCGTAGAAAAAATCCCAAAGGGAATATTGTGAATCGAAAAATCTGAGTTTTCAGGTATTTCTATGATCATATATTGTTTTATATGTCATTCCCGTGAAAACGGGAATCTTATCTTTTCGTCATTTTGAACTGTCAGATTGAGCGCAGTCGAAATCAAAGTGAGAAATCTGGGGATAAGATTTCTCAATCGCTTCGCTCATATCGAAATGACATTCAATTATCTCAAATTTACTCCAACCACGATTTATAATACTTACCATCATCAATTTTGAGGGCGTTCTCTGTTACTTGCAATGGTTTAAAGGTGTCAATCATCACCGCAAGTTCCTCCGTGCCTTTTTTACCGATACTAGCTTCGTAAGTGCCGGGGTGCGGTCCGTGGGGAATACCTGCTGGATGTAACGAAATATAGCCGGGGCCAATACCGGTTCGGCTCATAAAATCACCATCCACGTAGTACAACACTTCATCCGAATCTATGTTGGAATGATTGTAAGGCGCTGGAATTGCTTTGGGGTGATAATCGTAAAGCCTGGGACAGAATGAACATACCACAAAAGCACCCGTTTCAAAAGTTTGGTGTACAGGTGGCGGTTGGTGCACGCGTCCCGTGATTGGTTCAAAATTATGAATGGAAAATCCGTAAGGGAAGTTGTAACCGTCCCAACCTACCACATCAAAAGGATGCGAGGCATAAACGAGTTGATGCAACATGCCTTGCTTTTTGATTTTCATCAAAAACTCTCCTTTTTCATCAAAAGTTTGAAGGTCCTGTGGCAATTTGTAATCACGCTCACAGAAAGGGGAGTGTTCCAAAAGTTGTCCGAACCAGTTTCGATACCGTTTAGGGGTATAAATAGGATGGAAGGACTCGGCGTACAAAATGCGGTTGTCCTCTGTATCAAATTCTATTTGATAAATCATCCCACGTGGAATGATGAGGTAATCCCCATATTCAAAAGGAATATTGCCCAAAAAGGTTTTCAATGTCCCTGTCCCTTTATGGATAAAGAGCATTTCGTCCGCATCCGCATTTTTATAAAAATAATCCGTCACGGATTTTCTTGGCGCGGCCAAACCTACGTGAACGTCGTTGTTCACCAATAAGGGTTCGCGCGCTTCCAAGAAATCATCTTTGGGCGCCACATCAAAACCAATGAACTTTCGGCTGGTAATATTCTTTTCTGCCGCAATCTTTGGGCTCACATCCAACGCTTCACCAATTTCCTTGACCTGTGTGGGCCTGTGAACGTGATAGGAAAGTGAGGACATCCCATCAAAACCGATAGTTCCAAAAAGCTGTTCGTAGTAGAGGCTACCATCGGGCTTCTCGAATTGGGTATGCCGTTTTTGCGGAATTTTCCCGAGTTTATGATAAATAGGCATTGCTTTAGTTTTAAGTGATAAGTGATAAGTGTTAAGTTATGAGCATAAATCAATACCCAAAACTTAACACCTATAATTTACAATTTTTAGTGCAATGTGCCTCGAAGCTCTTGCTCGCGCTCTATGGCTTCGAACAATGCTTTAAAGTTACCTTTTCCAAACGATTGTGCGCCTTTTCTTTGGATAATTTCAAAGAACATCGTTGGTCTAGGCTCAACGGGCTTGGTGAAGATTTGCAATAAATAACCTTCATCATCACGGTCTACCAGAATGCCTAATTCCTTTAGTGGAGCAATATCTTCATCTATTTCACCTACACGGTCGGTAACGGCATCATAATAAGTGGCAGGAACTCTTAGGAATTCCACGCCACGACTTCTTAAATCACGAACGGTTTTAATGATATCGTCCGTGGCCACGGCGATGTGCTGTACTCCTTCGTCTTCATAAAAATCCAAATATTCTTCAACTTGTGATTTTTTCTGACCTTCCGCGGGTTCGTTGATAGGAAATTTTATCCGACCGTTCCCGTTACTCATTACTTTACTCATTAATGCAGTGTATTCGGTCGAGATATCATTGTCATCAAACGATAAGATGTTCTTGAATCCCATAACATCTTCATAAAACTTCACCCAATGGTTCATTTTGTTCCATCCTACGTTACCCACCATATGATCCACAAATTTTAACCCTGTTGGTTCTGGGTTGTAATCTGGAGTCTCCCATTTTTTGAAGCCAGGCAGAAAAGTTCCGTTGTAATCTTTACGCTCCACAAAAATATGAACGGTCTCACCATAGGTGTAAATTCCCGCACGTACCACTTTTCCATCTTTGTCCTCCTCAACTTTGGGCTCCATGTAGGATTTGGCGCCTCTTTCCATGGCATTGTTATAGGCTTGGGTGGCATCATCCACCCAAAGGGCCACCACTTTAACCCCGTCACCATGTTTGTCGATATGTTTTCCGATTTCGGTTCCACTTTTAAGTGGGGAGGTAAGTACCAATCTAATTTTATCCTGCACTACCACATAGCTCTCGCGGTCTTTTAATCCGGTTTCCAAACCTGCTTGTGCGTAGGATTGAAACCCGAAGGCTGTTTTGTAAAAGTGAGCTGCTTGTTTGGAATTGCCCACATATAATTCGACATAGTCGGTCCCATTAATGGGCATAAAATCTGCGGATGTATTTGTGTCTTTTGGAAGTGTTGATGTCTCCATGATTATTTTTACGTTTTTATTGTTCAGTTTTATTTTGTTGCACCAACAACAAAAATAATAATTTTGAGATACGAAAACGATTTTGTTGACTGAAAATTGAGTTAAAGTTTATGCTGTATTCTGATGACTTAGAGCTGACAAAATCGGAATCCCTATTTTTGTGGCTATTCTTTAAAAAATGCTTAATCGTATAGATGAAATACAGGGAATGGGGTTCCATTTGGATTTGGTGCTCCGTAAGATTCAAAAAGCGTATTTACGCAAATTTGATGAGCTTGGTGTGGATACGACCATTGAGCAATGGGTGATTCTCTACCAAATCTATCAACTGGGAGAGAATGCCAGTCAGCGTGATATTGTAAACGAAAACTTTCGAAATAGGGCCACAACTTCGAGGGTTATTGGCGGTCTGGAGCGTAAAGGCTGGATTTCCAAAACCCGTTTTGAGGGCGACCAAAAGCGTTTTAAACTGGAACTGACCCCGAAAGGACAGGAAATTTTGGACTTGACCTTACCCAGTGCACTTCAATTGAGAAAATTGGCTTTAAAGAACATTGATGATTCCGAATTTGAAACCTTTTTAAAGGTGTTGGACAAAATTGGTGGGAACTACGAGGAAAATTAGCCCAAATGGTCAAATCCCAATTTGGTAATGGTTGCCAGTCCAATGAGCAGAATTAAAATCAAGCTAATTTTTCTGAATTTGTCCTGAGGGATATAATGCAATATTCGCTTTCCCAAATAGGTGCCTACCAATCCAATGACGAATAAAAACGGTAAATAGGTCAATTCTTGTTTTCCAATGTATCCATTTTCGTAGTAGACAAAGGTTCGTGAAAAATCAATCATAAAATCGATAAAGGCAGAAGTGGCAATAAAAGCACTTTTTTCCAGATTGAAGGCGGCCATGGTAAGTCCCCGAATGGCACCTCCGGTGCCTAAAAGTCCAGCAGAGAAACCTGATAGTGCTCCTCCGATTACGGAATTTCTTTTATTGGGAAGTACTATAATTTCAGTTTTGATGAGGAACAAAAGGCTAAACACGACCAGAAAAACCCCCAATACAATTTCGAGTGAACCACTATCCACCACTTTGGATAGAAATCCTCCCGCAATTACAAAGATTACCGAAGGAACCCCAATGTAGAGCAACAATTTTTTGTCCAATCCTTTTTTGAACAGGAAAATCTTACTGACGTTACTTGAAAGGTGAAAAATAGCCGTCATGCCGAGTACCGAGTAAAAATCAAAGTAAAAGTTGCCCAACGGCACAAAGAATACCGAAGACCCAAATCCTCCAATGGTTCCTATAATCTCGGCTACCAGTGCCAGCAATAAAAAAATATAACTAATCTTCATGGTTTATCTATCAGCTAGAAAAGGGAAGTTACTCTTTTTACAGTATTTAATTCCTGACTTATTTCCAAGTATCATAAAATTCTTTGAGCACCCAAAAGGCTTTTTTCTTTTTGCCATCCTCGGAGATTAATCCTTTACGGTTATAATCATCTTGAATATGGGGAAGCGGTCTTCTTGGTGATCTAAAATCCACCAAGATCCAAGGTGATATTCCGCTCAATTGGTCAATTTTTTGCAACATGGCCAAGGTTTCTATGTACAAGTATTCTTGATATTCTTCGGTCCATCTTTCATTTTTATCTCCATGTAGGCCTTGTTTGGCACCTGCACCAAATTCGGAAATGATCACAGGTTTGTTTTGAGTGATTTCCCATTGGGCGTCTCTACATGATTCGGGCGTACCCCCGTACCAACCCAGGTATTGGTTAAAACTGAGCACATCCACCACATCTGCCATAGGGTCATCAATATGTTTGATGTTGGGATTTTTCGGGTCACTACTTTGTTCCAATGCGGCACTGATCAATCGGGTTGGGTCGGTCTTTCGTGCGGTTTGAATAAGCTTGGTCAGAAAGGTGTTTCTTGCATCACTTACGGGGGTCTCGTTGGCCATGGACCAGATAATTACAGCAGCACGGTTTTTATCCCGTTGAATCATTTCCAGTAATTGATTTTGAGCATTCGCGTAGGTATCTGGATTGTTCCATTGAATGGTCCAATACACTGGATTTTCCTCCCAGACCAAAATTCCCATTTCATCCGCCAGTCGTACAATATGCTCGTTGTGCGGATAATGAGACAGCCGCACATAATTTCCGCCCATTTCTTTGATCCAGCTCAAAACCTTTTCAGCATCTGCTCTGGAGTTGGCCCTCCCTTTGGTAATCGGGCTCTCTTCGTGTAGGCTGATACCTTTTAAAAGGATAGGTTTCCCATTTAGGAGGATGTCGTCATCTTGTGTGGTAATGGTTCGGAAACCGATTTGATCCTGAAGCTCTTCGTCATTCGTTGTAAAGGATACGTCATAAAGTTTTGGATTTTCGGGAGACCAATATTCAATTTTTCTTGATTTGATTTCAAAAGTAGCTCGACCTGAAGTATCCGTAGTCAATTTCTTTTTGATACGCAGTTCAGGAATTTCAACCGTGACTTCATGGGTCAAATTCTTCCCGCCTTTCAAATTGACTTCACCTTTAATAATGTTGTTGTCTTTTGAATCTAAATGCACAAAATAATCCTGGATGAAAGTAAGAGGGGTTTCAATAAGCTTTACGTCGCGTGTAATGCCGCCGTAATTCCACCAATCCGTGTTTAGGGTGGGAACCCCTTCTTTGGTTCGTTTATTATCCACTTTAAAGATGATAAAGTTGTCCTTCTCTTTTAATAGATGGGTCACTTCAAAATTGAAAGGGGTAAAACCACCGATGTGGGTGCCCAGTTTTTCACCGTTTAAATATGCTTCGGTTTTATAGTTGGCTGCTCCAACATATAAGAATATTCTGTTTTTGAGGTTAGTCTTCGGGTAATCAAAAGATTTTTTGTACCAAATAGTGCCCTCGTAATAATATAGTTTTTCTTTTTGTGTGTTCCAGTCACCTGGTACCTGCATAGTGTCCGCTTCATCAAAATTATACTCAATTAAATCTGAAGGACTCTTTGGTTTTGTATTTGTAAAATAGGCATTGGTCGAAGGTTGTTCCTGTTGGTCAAAAGGTTCGTACCGATAATTGTAATATCCATTTTCATAAGGGTCCACAATATAGTGCCATGACCCATTGAGCGAAGTGGTTTTTCTATTATGGGTGTTAATCAAAAGAGCGTTGGTGTCTTGTGACCAGAGGTTGGTGCTGCAGGCCCATACAGTTAATAGGCCTAAAAAGATGTTTTTCATGTGCTTATGTTCGGTTCCTAAAGATAGAAAACTTGTGATTTATGTCATTTTAACCTAAAAAAATCTTAAAAAGTCTATTTAGGGTTAATTGAGCATATAAACTGGATAATCTATTGGACGTAGGGGCAATAAAACCACCTCAATTTTGTACCTGTATAATTTATATATACAATAGCTATGAAGAATACGAATTTTTATCCAACAATGTGGTCGACAGCTCCTTATATACCAAGTGTAATGACAGCGAAGTATGCTGCCGAAACCCATGGAGTTGAGTTGATCTTGAGAAATGAGGCCGCTAAGACGCTAAATGTTTCAGAAATGTCCCTTAACATTACCAAATTCTCGGCAATCGATGAGCAGGGTAATGAGCAATTTATTATAGATTTTCCTGGTCAGAACCCAGTAACCCTAAAAGGAATAGCTTCTGGAAACTTTATTCGTTCCAAGAGCGTACTTTCTTTGCCCGAAGGTAAATACACCGCATTGCGGTTTTACATAGCGGGTTGGGGCAACCAGTTTAAATATCAGGATGGTGTAGTGGAATCCGCCAACTCGTTCGACCGTTTGGATTTTCAGATTGAGGACGGTTTTACGGTGGAGGACGGTAACACCCCCGAAGTTAAATTATGGTTTGACTTTGCTCCCTACCAGTGGAAGCGACACTTTAAACCGCTTACGGATTTGTTTATAGGGAGCAAAAGTCAAAAACCGCGATTGGCCAATATTTTTGGCAATTGATTATTATGCTATGAAAAGGAATGAAAAAGGCACCGATTGGGTGCCTTTTTTAATTATCTATTGTCTTCTTTGTCATATCCTTCGGGACGTTTCCATCGCACAGGTGCGGGAGGTTCAGGTTTCATTATAAACTCTTGGGTTTCCAAAAGTCGTAGTGCTTCTTGTACTGCGCGTTCCAATTGTGGGTCTTTTCCTTGTACAATGGCCTTTGGATTTTGGATTACCTCTATATCCGGGGCAATTCCTTTTCCTTCAACATCCCATTCACCATTGGTATTGTAAAATCCACCTCGTGGAGCCACCATACGGCCACCATCAATAAAACGAGGGGTGTCCCATGTACCGACAAGACCTCCCCAAGTTCGGGTGCCTACCAAAGGGCCTAAATCTTTTTCCTTGAACATATAAGGCAACAAATCACCTCCAGAGCCGGCTCGTTCGTTAATAATCATGACCTTTGGACCCCAGATACCTGCAATGGGGCTTGTCCATGGTCTATTGTCGTAGGCCTTGCTGTTAAAATAGCCGATAGGTTCCCTGGCCATGATGTCGATCATATAATCCGCTGCTGAGCCACCTCCGTTGTTTCTTTCATCCAAAATGACACCCTTTTTGTCCTGTTGGGAAAAATAATATTTGTTGAAGCTGCTAAAACCATTGCCGCTGGTGTTCGGTATGTAAACATAGGCCAATCTTCCATTGGAAAGCTTGTCTACCTTGTTTTTATTGGTCTCCACCCAGTCCATATATCGCAATTGGTACTCGTTGGCTACTGGTTTCACGGTAACCATTTTGGCATTGGTCACGCTAGGAGTGCCATTTACAGTTATATTAACAGTGCGGTCCGCAGTTTGGGCCAGTAGCTCATAAATATTCTGATTAGCTTTTAGTGGTCTTCCGTTGATTGCCAATAGATAGTCACCAGCTTTTACTTCTATTCCTGGCATGGCCAAAGGGGCGCGTAACTCTGGGTTCCATTGTTCCCCAGTATATATTTTTTTGATTTTGTAATAGCCATCGACTATATCAAAATCCGCTCCCAAAAGACCTACAGGTACTCGGTCCACATCTGGCATATCCCCTCCAGCAACATAAGAATGTCCAATAGCTACTTCACCACTAAGAATGTCCACGACATAATTTAGATCTGTTCTGTGCTTCACATGTTTGATCCAAGGTTGGTACCAGCTATATATTTTGTCCCAAGGCGCTCCGTGCACATTGTCCACATACAGAAAATCACGCATAAAACGCCATCCTTCCTTAAAAATCTGTGCATATTCCGTTTGGGGATCAATCTTGATTTTGGCATCGATGGTAAGATTGTTCTCAGGTTTTGGTGTGCCCTTAGTATCGGTGATCATCCAACCACCTGCATTTTTTAGCAACGTAAATTCACCTGTGTCGGATGTAACCATATTGGTTACTCCATCAGCAAAATCTGTGGCCTTTTCTTCGGTTACATTATAAGTGTGAACTTTTAGGCCCGTTGCATTCGGAATAGCTTCTGCAACAAACACTTTATTTTCCGTTCCTGGTTGTAAAAATTGATAGTTACGTGCAGGAAGGTCGAGGGCAACAACTCTATCCTGTATGTTCGCAAAATCGATAATAACAGGTTTTACAATATCCTCGCTTTCCTCTTTATTTTCACTTTTTTTGGATTTTGACCCCTTTTCTGACTCTTTTTCTTCCTTTTTAGTCAATTCCTCGTCCGTTGTGGGTAGATTGGGAGATTTGCCCGATGCGCTCAAAATCAGGGCATATAAACTGCGGGTGGTACTGGGGTCGTAAGAGCTCATATCCAGCCAGCCTGAAGCCAATCCGTAGTCTGTGCTGGCCAATAAGTAAAGGTATTCACCCGATACGTCCCACACTGGACTGGTAGCATCTGCCGTACCTTCGGTTACCTGAACTTTTTTTCCTGTTTGAGTGTCATAAATAAATATGGCCTTAAAATGACTGTCTTGTTGTTTCTCGTAAGTAATCCAACGACTGTCCGGAGACCAAACAGGATTCATGGTACGGTTGGGGTGGGCATAACGGTCCGTATCAACCGCAGTGACTTTACCAGTTTTTAAATCGATGTACCACATATTGTAATCCGTATCCGTATAGGCAATGTATTGTCCATTTGGTGACCAATCCGGTTTAAAATAGAAGGTGGGATTTTGCAAAGGATAGGATTTTTGGTTTTGCCCATACTGATCGGACACTACCAATTGATATTCTCCACTGGCATCTGAAAACCATGCAATTTTATCCCCTTGTGGAGACCATATTGGATAGCGGTCGGCCACTCCTGAAGATTGCGTCAAGTTCCGCCAACTTCCTTTTTCTTTAGGGAAAGTAAAAATATCACCTCGATATTCAAAAATGGCCCTTTTGCCATTTGGAGAAATATTAGGGTTGGTAACTGCGTTGGCCGTTACATCTTCCCAGCGTTCACGGCTAAAGTTTAAATCTCCCTTCACGATGATGGTCAAGGGTTTACTTTCTTTTGAAGTTAAGTCCAACAGATGCAATCGGCCTCCCTGCTCATAAACAAGTCGGTTTCCGTTGGCATCCAAGTTTTTTACATCAAACTTTTTGTGAAAAGTAATCTGTTCTTCTGTCTTTGTATTAATGTCAAAGCTCCATATATTACTGGTATAATCACGTTCTGATAAATAATATACTTTGTTGCCGGACCATACTGGATATAAATGCCGCTCCTGATCTAGTTGTGGAGTAGTCGTTAGTTCATAAGTATTCAGATTTACAATCCAAATAGGCATAGCCTGTCCTCCTCTATAATTACGCCATTCTGGGTCCCATGAGGTAATGGGCGTATATGCTATATATAAATCATCTGCCGATATACTACCGTAAGCACCTCTGGGAATTTCCATTGCTTTGGGCAGTCCTCCGTTTGGTGAAACAGTAAAAAACTGACTCGTCATTGTGGGCCTAGCATTACGGGTGGACCTAAAAAGGATATCTCCTTCAGGTGTCCAACCCTGAACTTCATCCATAGCAGGATGAAATGTTATTCGTTTTGGAGTTCCCCCTGTAGACGGGATGACATAAACGTCGCTATTACCGTCATATTCTGCGGTAAAAGCTATCCACTGTCCATCTTGAGAAAAGTGGGGGTCCGATTCACTTCCCAGGCCACTTGTAAGACGTTGGGCTTCGCCACCGTTAAGTGGCGCTTTCCAAAGATCGTTGGCGTGTACAAACACCACGGAATTTTTGCTCAACGTTGGCTCACGGAGCAATAATGTGCCTTCTTGGGCCATCAAATGTACCGTTGCCAGTAATGCAATTCCCAAAAAATATATTTTTCTCATTGGATTGGTTTGAGGTTATTAATTGATACACGGGATAATCCCTCATTACCCTAAAAATACATAAAACAACGGAAGAGTTGTCGGACTTAGATATGAAAGGCTTTTTAAGATGATATCTTACTTAACCGTTTGAGTTTTTCCAACACTTCGTATACGGCAAAACTTCGGGCGAAGCGGTACATTTCCTCATCATCCGCCTTAATAATGACAACAGGCAGGGTAAATACCATGGACTGTCCTGTAAACTCAACTTCTTCCTCGACGTCCACCACGCGAATATTGACTTTTGGAAAATTTTCCTGCACGGCTTCCAGCAATTTTGGTTTGAGCACTTTGCAAACACCACAAGTTTTGCCCGTAAAATAAATCAGTTCTATCATATAATTCGTCAAGTATAACTCGCTTAATAATCGGAATACTCGGTAGGGTAGAGGAACCAAATGTCCGCATGGGAAACGTTGTTTTCATATTTGGGCAGGGCACTGAGTTCCTTCCACTCCGGTG
>Ga0098054_1001227_pt1 | contig 13256 bp, 14 predicted proteins | sample 16_taG_FD_75048 | JGI IMG/M metagenome (GOLD analysis project Ga0098054, IMG submission 75048) | Marine viral communities from the Subarctic Pacific Ocean - 16_ETSP_OMZ_AT15313 metaG | ecosystem: Environmental > Aquatic > Marine > Oceanic | place: Pacific Ocean | collected 2015-01-18
AAGAATTCAAAACATTGATTATCTGATCTCTTTTTTCCAAAACCACATCATTTGTTTTATTTTTTGTTGCGTTGATTAAGTTACTTTTTAGTCTTCCGATCTCTTCATTCAAGAATACTTTAAATTCCAAGTCGTCTGTCTCATAAGAAGAGATGTAATGATTAATCAACTCTTTTTGTTCTTTTAATAAGTTGCTTCCGTATGTTTGGTTGAAATTATCATGGAATGTCTTAAGGGCTAATTTGCTTATGGGCTTATACTTCTGTTCCTTGATCACATCTTTGGAAGATTGCAGACGATTTAAAATCTGCTCTTCCAGTTTAATTTGCTGTTTGACGTCGGTGTTCTCATAAAATACTTGATAAGCTGTTGCCAAATTTTTATAATCTGGAATGAACGAGTCAAAAACATCTTTGCCTAATTTTATGCTCATTTCCTTGATTAATCTTGTTTGTGTTTCAAATATGCTTTTTCTATTTAATTTTTGATGTCGCTGTTTCGCTTCTGATAAAACTTTTTCTGCAAATTTTGAATTTAAATCTGAGGAGGCTGTAAGTGTTTTGTATAATTCTAGCTCTCTGTTTAGTATACTATTTTTGAGGAAGAATTCTTTTAAAACTTTAATCACTGTTTTCTTGCGCTCTTTATTTTCTTTGAGAGATGCTACGGTTAATTCTCGCACCAGAACTTCAAATAAAAACGCTGTATTTCTTTTCTTATTATGTTTAAGCTTCATCTTTAGACTCCAAGAGAGTTATCAAGTTCCTGATATCTGCATTGACTTCAAATAATTTCTCTTCCTCATTAGTATAATTAGAATCAATATTCTCTGTCACCCCATAAGATAGTTTATTTATTTCAATTCCGGGGAACATTTTTCTCATAGAAGAACCCTTATCCTCCGAAGAAGTAGTTGATCTGATGTGTCTCTTATACGGGCCGGCCTTCTTTCTTGTATCTCTTTCAACTGGGGTATAAGAAGATTTTTCATAATGTCGAACATCTCGTTTGGCCGGGGCTGCAAGGAGAGAAGATTCTTCACCTCCGCCTTCTTCAGCGGCTGGCTCTTCTCCGCCCATTTCTTCTCCGCCCATGTCGTCGCCCATATCTCCTTCAAGGCCGCCGCCAAGGTCGTCTCCCATGTCTCCTTCAAGACCACCTCCAAGATCGCCGCCCATATCTCCGCCCATACCGCCGCCCATATCGGCGCCTTCTCCAGCTGCTGTAACATCTTCTGCCGCTTTCTCAAGTGCTGCAGCATACTTCTTGTCGTGGTACATCTCTCGTTGTATCTGTGACATCTGCTCTTCTGAAACATTGAAGATGTTTTGGGCTATCCAGCGCTTGCTAAAGAAGCCTTCAGTGGCGCCAGAGGCAACTTCAAACTTGGTTCGCCAATGCTCTAGTTCCTGAAGCTGTGCTAGCTTAGAAGGATTATTCAAGCTAAGTTTAAATGATGTTAAGTCTTTACCTCGATAGCCTCTGGTAAACAAATGTACAACTGCAATTTTTTCAAGTTCAGCAACAACTGCTCTTTGCAATCTCTGGATTGTTCTGGCAAAACGAATATCTTTTTGAGCCAAAGTGGTCTTATCTTCTGATGCGCCTTCAGCATTTGTTAAATAAGAAGGAGGAATCTTAAGAGCAGAAAATAGTTTGTCTCTAAGGTATTTAACATCATCAATATCACCAGTAAATGTGCCGCCGGGTAAACTTTCAACCTTCGTTGATTCGCCGCCGCGGACTGGAATGAAATAATCTTCTTCGACAGACATTGGATTATAACGAAGGTCGACGCGCCCAGTCGTATCATCAACAATCTGATTTCTTTTCATCTGTGTCATGACTCGCTGGACGTATTGTTCGACATCTTGTGGTGGAATGTTTCCGACGTCGACATAGAAAACTCTTCTTTCAGGCGATCTTACAATACGATAGGCCATCATAGCATCTTCTAGAAGAGTCAACTGGCGCCAAATTCTACGTGAAGGCTCCAAAACTGAAGTTCCGTATGGAGCATACTTATCATTTCCTAAAATTCTGAAATGTGCAATTTGCCAATTTTCTAAAGTGAGGCCGGCAGAGTTCCACTGATACTGTACATAATTCGGGTTATTTTCATCTTCACCTTCCAATCTTTCCACTTCGCTGGACGGCATTCCAATTGCATATTTGATACCATCCTTCTCATCAATATCCAAATATAAGAAAAAATCTCCAAACTTGCAAAGAGATCTGGCCCAACCAAATATATTAAATTCAATATTTAAAATATTATGAAACAAGTTATCTAATTCTATTTTTATTTCTTCATCGTGGGTTTTTATATTGAGAAGAGGTGTCAGTTCAGTTGACGTTGTAATCTCGTCCGCATAAATATCCATAGCTGAAGCGATTTCTGGCATGAACTCCATTTGATCAAAATCAATATAACGCTCTGCTCTATTTTGGTTTGCTAAATAATTTGCAGTATAATTTCCGCGATTGTTATATTCAGACTTCTTGAAAGTTTGGCCACTGGTGGATTTAAACCTAGAAGAATATTTGTCTAATTGTACTCTCCGGTTGCTTCTTTGGTTCTGTTGCCTGAAGTTTGTTATTGGACCAGAGAATAACTTAGTAAGTTTTCTGAAAAGTTCATGCTGGGGATTGTGTGGATTTGAATTTCTATTAGCCATTTATATAATTATCCTTTTAAGAGCCAAACATGATCTATATACTGTCGTTTTATATCATCATTCTGAATTGGTTTATAGCCATGTTGGCCTGGAATTTTAGTAGTTATAATAGTATCAGATTTTTGCATACAATTTAAGAAAGCTTTTTTATATTCCATATCTCTTTGATTTACCTCGAAAGCAATATCTTTAACCCAGCAGCCGATTGCGAAAGCCATAACCAAATCATCGTTATAACCGCGCATTGCTTGTGGTCGGCTGTTGTGCCAAATAAATGTTTTCATTTCATTATAAGTTCTTATTGAATATATCGTAACTAGTTTATTTCTAATGAATTCTTCTAGTTTGGCAATAACTAATGGTCGCGTCTTTGACGTCATTGAAAATCCCATAATAGCGTTGTTACTTCTTTCGCCTCTTAGAGGCTCAACATATTCATGACTGGATTTGTAAGAATAAAATATATTTGGATAATTAAATTCCTGTAGTTTATCAAGAACTGTCCAGCCAACTGTGTTATTTTCAACAACAACCATGCAGTTTCCATATTCTTTGCCAACTTCGTTCAGCATATTTGCAAACAAATCTGGAGTTGCCTTTCCTTGATATTCTCCAACAATTTCCATCGTTTCTATTTTGAATATATGGAATGAAGAATAGTCTTTTCCATCGCCTCGGGCAACATCTGCAGATAAAAGATAAGTTGATCCGGGCTGGTGTTTCTCCCAAACCCAAAAGTTGCGATCGAAGCCTGTTTTATATTCTGGTTCTCTTAGGCTTTCTTCAATAACTTTCATATCATCTGCATGAAAAACAGTTTCACCAGACATATTGAAGTTGCACTCAAGTTCCTGTGCGATTTGGCGGCGTGACATATTTTTGGTTTCATTCTCAAACCAAGCTTGATCGCGATCAGGATGTGCAGCCCACTTGAGTGTTGTCAAATAAAAATCATTACTCTCTTGTTCTGCATCAATGCAAGTCTGGTGGAACCAATTACCCACACCATTTGGGGTAGATAAGGCTATACAGCGACCTCCGGTGGACAAAGTAGGGTACAGGCCTGTCCAAAGCTCTCCTAGGCCTTCAATGTGTGCTGCCTCGTCGATTACGAGTAATGATAGTGCCTCTGAACGGCCGGCGTCTGATGATGTTGAGGTTGCTTTAATCTGAGAACCATTTGTTAATTCGAAAGAAGTTCTATTGTCGATTGATATTTCAGAGATGCGGAGCCATTGAGGCAGATTTTTGTGAATTGCTTTTACTTTTTTAACAAGATTTGATGCAGTTTTGAACTGTGTTGCGATAACAAGAACATTCTTTTCTTTATGAAAAAGCATCATCCACGCAACATAAGCTGCTGTAATTGTTGAGATGCCAAGCTGGCGTGCTTTTAAGATTACATTAAAACGATAATCATTAAAATTCTTGACCAACTCTGACTGGAAATCATAAGTGGTAAAAGGGATAAGACCGTGTTGGGGATGTGATATCCTTGCGTAATTATTAATAAAATAAATGGGGTCTTTACCAGATTTTACGATTTCTTTTAAAATCTGTTCTCTGGTTAATTTGTAAGCCATCTACCCTTTTTCTAAAAATTTCTTAAAATTCTTATCTAATGTATCTTCGCTAGGCTCCAAACGATTTTCAACATCTTTTAAGCTCGTAATAGAATAAATTTTGGTTGCGAGAACAAAAACCCTAACTCTGCTTGTTGATTGTACCAAAGCATCGCATTCACCATCTGCTTTAAGTTTAAGGCCTTTGCCTGTGATCTTTTTATACTGTTTCTTAAGATGCTTAACAATGTCAGCGAACGTTTGTTCAAGTTCATTTTCTAAATTGCCACGATAAACATCTCTTAAAAGAAGGTCCGACTGATAATTAATCACCAACTTGGCTCCGTCGACACGGCATTTAAATCCATCCATTACGCGTGTATCTAAAACCGGATGGCCTTCTTCTCTCTTGAGGCCGACTTTGATTGGTTCACCTTTATCATCCAAGGCGCCATCATATGTATCTGCAGCTGCCTGCATAATTCCTCTTACGACATCTAAATCTTTTTGTGACATTTATTTTTCTCCTGGTCTCCAGCCTTTCAGCCAGCGGTCTTTTCGCCCTTCAACATACTCTATATAGCATCTGTGGCAACATTCAAATTTGTTATTATATATATCGTCTTTAACTGTTTTTAATCTTTTTGAACAAACGGGACAATTTAAAATTGTAGTTTCCCTAGTAAGTAGTTTTTTATTGATTAAAAACCCATCGGTTTCAACCTTCTCTTGTTGTTCATCTAGAGAAGTTTGTTTCTCATTCATTTCTCTAAGTTGTTCAAGATATTCTTTTTCTTTGGCCTCGGACCATTCCGAGTTTGGATTAATGATTGCTTCTTTACCATATTTTTGACGAATAGCTTTCTCAATAGCAGCTATTTGATTTAATTTATCATTCATGTTCTGGTGTCATATCTCCAAACACAAACGACAAGAGTATCATTCATCTTGTTGGTAGGATCTATGCTGATAGCCAAAGTATTTCCAGATGAAAAAACAGCGTCCCCTGAAAAATAAAACGTTGCAGTTGTAGAGTTTACCAGATCTTCCGTTTGAGTCTCTATGGCTGTTGTATTTTTATTTATATGTAGCCCCACCACTGTAGAGCCTGGATGAATAGTACTCGGGGTTGTGACCCCTTGCGCATGCACCATCACTTTTATTAGATGACCACCAAAGGGCGCGATCCAATGAGCTTGCATAAAATTAGAAGTTGTAAAATAGCTAGTGGAAACATCAGCCGTTGAATTTAGTGGAATATAAATTTTGGCAGTACCAGTATCTCGGTAAGCATGATGTGTCCAATAAAACTGATGACCCCACACACCATCCGGCGCATCCATTATAATGGTTGAGCCAGAAAGAGCCAGGCCGGCCGAAGAACCAGAAACAACCATATAATTATCACCAGTTTCGCGATATTGGATATGGGATTCGCCGGCGGTACCAAATTCTAATTTAGTATCATCACTAATTCGCATGGAAGCCCCGGCATAAAGTAGAGTATCAGTACTGTTTTCATCATATTCAAAAGAAGCATCACCGCCAGTTCCAAATTCTAATTTAGTATCATCACTAAGTCTTATAGAAGATCCTGCGTAAAGTAGAGTATCGGTATCATTTTCATCATATTCGAAAGAGGCATCACCGCCAGTTCCAAAATAAAGCTTGGTGTCATCGGCTATTTTTAAATCTGTATCATCCCATGTAAAAACAGATATACCGCCAAAAGAACCCCCATTATTGTACTGCATTTGTGTATCCGAGCCGGCCACTTGCGAGGGTAATTGACTTATATTAGCGTACTTAACAGTGTCGCTTCCATCACTTTCATCAACGAATAAAATTTTATCACCAGATGCCACCGTTATTCCCGTACCATCGGTAGCTGCTTTAATAACAGAATCGGCACCAGCATAATCAACATTAAGTGTTACGTCGCCGTCGACGCCGCCGCCATCGAGTCCAGTACCTGCAGTTACTTTTGTAATATCTCCAGTACCTTCTTCGACATTCTGAAGAATTAACTGTACTAATTTTCCATGTGAATAATCACCTATCGTACCTCTTTTTGCCACTAATTTTGTACCTCCACTGCTGCGTAGAAGATGCCAATTGATAACAAGATCCCTGAGATTACGCCGGTGGCGAACCACCAATGAGAGTAATCGCTTATCTCATCTTTTATGATTTCGTTTAATTGAACAATCTCTTTTTCTTTTTGATCCATTAACTGCGCGTGCACATTCTTCAAAGAATCATACTGCGCTTGAAGAAGGTCGACCGCCAGTTGTTTATTTGTTAATTGAGTTTGAAAGTCTTTTTGTAATCTTAATTCAAGTTCCTCGGCGCAATACCTACTTTTAGCTATGAACTTTGCCGCGGCAATTGAATCTAACAAGATGCCTGAATATGGAGCTTTGTCATTTTTTGTTATTGAGGTAACCCTGCCTTGTTGATTTTCTAATTCTTGAGCTGCGGCGCCTGTTGTTGTGCAGACGAAACAGATCGTTAAGAAAATTATAAAAGTTTTTTTAAACATTTTCTGCTCCCAAGATCTTGGCAATTTCTTTTGCTAATTTGTCTGGTTGGTTATCAAATTTCTTTATTACTGCCTCAACTTCTTTCTTTTCTTTCTTTGGCAACTCTCCCATCTTAACATTAAAATCATTTTCGATTTTTGCAAGGCTTTCTTGGTGGCGCCTTATCGCGTCCATCGTTTTTTGCTTTTCCTCAGCATTATTTTTATTAATGATTTCAATTTCTTTCTTATAATTTTCTCTGGATTGCATCATAATTTCAAAATATTTATTTTTGACGCCCTTTCCTGTTAATACACAAACTAAATTCAATATTAAAATCACCGGCACATACCAGTGATGTTTTATCCAAATCCAAACTTTCTTCAATACTAACATATTAAAATCAGCCGTGTTTCCACTTCGCTGCTAAATCAACCAATGCCTGCGACCCGATGTATGCCAGTGTAACAGCAACCCAATCGTCACTTGTTACGCCGCCTGCCAAAACTAAATATGTGGCTGTGCCCCATGCTAAAAATTTACGGGATATAAACCGATTAACGTGTTTATCTAACCATGCTCTTGCTTGTACCATCATAAAACCCTCCACTAATAAATAGTATATAGAGATTGCTTATTGGCTTACAGAAGCAAATCCTTTTTGCTTCTCAATCATAATTTGTGTATCAACTGTATCTTTTAGAGAATCCAAATGAGAGATGAGCAACACAGTTCTGAATTGTGTTTTAATCATATCCAAGATTCGGATGAATCCTTCCATATTTTCTTCGTCCAAAGATGTGCCAGGCTCATCCAATACAAAAATATCTCCCTTTGGTAAAGTTGATACGTTTAATAAGGCAAGACGAATGGCCATTGCAGCGATTGTCTTTTCAGCTCCGGAGCCCATTTCAATTGGGCGAGCGTCGTGTCCGGGATGTTTAATTAATATGTCAAGTTTTTTCTCTTCATTCTCAAAGAAAACTTCAAAGTCGACGATGTTCGCGATTACTTTTGAAACCTCGGCATTGATCAGCGGCAAGCGTTTTTTGATAATATCATATGAAATTCCATTCGCATGCATACATCGCATAAATAAATCGTAAGCAGAGAAGTTGTTTTCCAATGTTAGAAATTCTTCTTTATCTCTCTTGATCTTTTCGGCGCGCTCTTCTAGCGTACCGTTTTCCTTGTATAAATTAAGAATATGTTTTTGACATTTATCGTATTCTTTATTTAACTTTATGACTTCTGTTTCAAATTCTTCTTTCTCTAGTTGCAGCGTTTCGTAATTTTCAATAAGATCTCTATTCTCATTATAATAATCTTTTTGTTTATTAAGTTCTGATAGAAGAGTCTTTATTTTGAATGTTTCAGTCTTGTTTCGTTCTAGGTCGACATTTAAAACGTGTGAATCAATTTTAGCCGCGGACAACTTATGTTCATATATCGCATAGCTATCTAGCGTTTCTTGATTTTCTTTTGGATTTAGGGCGTCAAGCTTTTTTTGCTGATTGATATTTTTAAGGGAAAGATCATCTAAACTAATCTTGGTTATTCCCAGCATATGTCTCGATCGATGAGCATCATCAATAAATCTGCAAGTTGGGAATTCGTCGCCGCATGGGACTTTATTCAATAATTCAACCTTATTTTTCTGTCTTTCTATTTTTTCTTTTAAGTTCTGTATGTCACCCTCTAAATCTTCGATTCTTTTAATTCTTTCCTCGATCTCATTTTGTTTCTTTTCCACTTCGTCAGCAGGAAATTCTTCCAAGAAGTCTTCCACTTCTGAAACATATTTCCCTTTTGCGGTAATTTCAGTCACTAGGTTGACTTGTTCATATTCGTGTGTTTTAAGCAAATTTTGTTGTTCCTTGATATCCGACATTAAATTCTTGATATCAATTACATCGTCAGGAATCTCTTTTAACTTTAGAGAAATTTCATTTAATTCATTTTGCTTATTATTTAGTTGTTGCTTCAAGTTATTGCAGTATAAGTCTTTCTGTTCTAATTTAATATTATTTTTATTAAAGACTTTTTCCGCTGCTTCGATCTCGTCATCAAACAAACGATTTTCCCAGCGGCGCAATAAAGCTTTTGTATCGGAAGCTTCTTCTTTAGCCATTTTAAATTTATGTTCAAAGACCTCAAGATCCAAAAATTTGGCAAGAATTTCTTTGCGACGAGTTGAACCCTCGCTGATATATGAAAGTGATCCAAGCTGTGAGGCCATTGAAGTTAAAAGAAAATCATCTATACTTCCGAATATCTTTTTGATGTTCTTATCGGTTTCGATTCTAGATGTACCGTTCAGGCTTTTTTCTTCTTGTAACGCATTATCATAAACGCTAAATTCAAGATCAGTTTTCGCTTCTTGTGTTACGTTGCCTTTTAATTTTTTTATGTATTTTGTGCTAACGCGCTCAATTCGATATGTCTTCTCGCCAATATCAATCTCAACTCGGCCTCGACAATAATCTTTATTTTGATTAATAATATTCAGATTTTTACGATTATTCTTCGACGTCGTATTGAAAAGTGTATAAAGTAATGAATCAACAATGCTGGACTTTCCAGAAAAGTTCTTGCCGAAAATTCCGACAATGCCACTTAAGTTCTCGAAAACAATAGAGTTTTTTTCTCCATAGTTAAAAAGATTATCCCATTCTACTTTTTTGAGGCGCCAGTTGACGTTGCGCGAGATTTCTTCTTCCTCTTCAACCCTTGTCTTGTAAGCTCTATTAAGGTCCAATACTTTTTTAGTCGTTTCTTGATCGACTTGATACTCTTGTAGATATTCTTCAATTAATTCCTCCTGAACATTGATGTCACGCAAATCTTCCTTTATTAGAGAATTAGTCAGATCATCGATATTGACGCGATCTCCTTGTGCGCGATTTAAATATGTAATTGCCTCGGGCTTAAAACGTTTCTTTGCGACATCAATTGCTTTTCGAATTATATCGAGGGGCAAATGATTTTCAGAAACAAGGCGCAAACGGGCCCCGATGCACGCGTCTACTCTTTTTGAAATCCTTCCAGTTGGTGTTAAGGGAATTGTGATGAAAGGTTTGGGATTTTTTAAAACAAAGTGTTCACATGTGAAGTTTTCTTTATCCTCAATATCCCAAATCAAATATCCTTTGTCGTTTGTTTCTCCGTGATTCTGTTGGACCGTCGAGCCAGGATAACGTATCTTCCCTTTTTTGTCTAAAATTTGGTTGGTTTTATGTATATCCCCAAGAAAACCATAGTCAAAATTATTAAAAATGCTAAGATCATTTTCCCCCCTTTCCATTCTCCATCCCAAGTCTGTTTCACAGTTTGAGATCGATCCATGATATAAAGCAATATTTATGCGATTTGAGTCGGATGGCTTCTGCCAGTTCTCCTCATCGAATACAGACAGCGCGTGGAGCGAGAAACGGCCGTTTAAGCGCTCTTCACCCGAATTACGTAGTAGGTATAGGCTCGGGTGCTGCAGCGCGTTTACGATAGGCGTAAGAGCATCCTGGCGGCTTGAGTTACGCAGGTTGCCATCGTGATTGCCAAGAATGATATACGTCGGCGCAATGTCTGCTAAATTCTTGAGGAAATCAGAACACATCTGAACATACTCAGGACTAATCTGAGTCTTCGTGTGTGCAATATCTCCGCAATGAATTATGTAATCTGGTTTTTGTTCTCGAAGATTTTCGTAAAGTTGATTGAAAACCTCTCTATATTCTTTATGATATTTTAAATTCCTGATATGTGTATCAGAAACATGTGCAAAGCGCATGCATTCTCCGTGTATACAGATCTATTATAACAACTACGATATCAAAAGTCAATACTTAATTCGTGTTCTTAATAGCTTATCAACCCAATCGGTTGTAATTCCCCAGTTGGCTTCTTGATTTTTTCCCATGTGATGATCATAATGCCATGGTACTTTTCTCTCTGCTTGTTGATTCGTTCCATCCTTTTGTTTTATAATCATCATCTATGAATCCATTTTGTCTAGATTTCTGATGCTGGAGATGGGTTATTCATTTCTTATATCCTCAATATCAGTGTTGGGATCTTTATTCTTTTTAAATAAGTCCTCATTCGTTTCTGATTTACCCATCTTAAAGACTATTGATATTACATAAAGTGTCCAAATATTTAAACATAAAAGAAAGCAGAGCCAGAACATCATTTTATAAAGTATAAGATATATAAGTCATTTGGTAAACCAAATGTGAATATTAAAGCATAAAAAATTAATTCTACTATTATCCCATTACGTTGTCAGATCCTCAAAAATTCTATTCATCTCTTCTTGTAAAGTCTTTGCTAATTCCTTATCACCATCTTCGATGGCTTCAAAGTAATAGCCGCCTAATTTTTCAAAGCGTTCTCTCAAAACTTTTTTTAAAGTTGGATTATTATTTTCAACCAAGACAGCACGGCTTGCTTCTTGTAAAATATGGTGGCGCTGTAATTCTTCATTAATAATTTTGTTTAGTTTTTGTTTTGTGATCTTCATTTTAATCCTCTAATATTAAGTAGTCTATAGCATTATCTATGATATTAATAGTTGGTGGAGATGTCGACGATTCGAACGTCGAGTCCTGCCGCACTTCTAATTTAATGTCATTCACAAGGTTAGTCAATTATTTGAACTCTGACAAACTTCTCATTGAGCGCACTACCAAGTTTGTCCCATGGGCCCCACTTGAAAAAACCACTTGACCACCTCTCCCCGAAGGGCACCGTTGGCGGAACAGTCTTTGGTTAATAAGGCATTGTTACTCCCCATGATTATGCCGCTAGGGCGTAATCAAAGCTAACGTTATCGTTTGCGTTTAAATTTTGAGTGTTTTATACTGTGCCTTCACTCATCACAGCCTTGCACATTAAATTTTCAATACTCAGTCGATACCAGTTCACCCCCGTAAGTTAAGTAACTCATTAATTAAATAGTCATATGATTTGATAAATGTTGCCTCTTCTTTTCTCTTTAAGAATTGTTCCCTCGACATTTCTCCTACATCATTATAGGGTAAAATATCAACTTTGTGAACTTCAATATCATATTCCAGCAAAAGTTTTATAATCTTTAAGGTTTTTCTATCGACATCTGGATCCAGAGCAATATAAACTGGTGTGTCGTTTTTCACGATCTCTTGGAATAATTTTGAATGTTCCCTCAAAGTTGAACCAAGAATTGGAACAGCGTTTTCCCCAGCTTTAATTGCATCAAAAACACCCTCGACCAAAATCAGATCTTCGTCAAAGTCAAGATACAACTCGTTGAAAATGATATCTTTGCTGGCTTGTGGATTTTTATATTTTCTCCAATCATCTCCATAATTTCTGGCAATAAAGAAATTTGCTTTTCCAGTTAAGCCAAAAGAGGGTACAACGATTCTAGATCCAAAATCTCCGGAGTCACAATATCCAATCTTCCATTTAATAATATCTTGTTTAAAAATGCCGCGGGTTTCCAAATAATTCAAAGGATATAGAGAAGTTCTTGGAAGTTTTTTATTAGCAAGAGATACAAATTCTTTTGGTAAATCAAGGACTTGTTCTTCTTCAACGAATTTGTCGCCTTGCAATAAAACTTCAGCGAGAGTTGAAACATCGATTTGTTGTGTGAACTGTGCCCACTGCTTTCGCTCTTTGTAATTTCCATAACGACGAACCAAACGATAGATAGAGCGGCCGGCATATTCACAAACCCAGCATTTGAAGACATCACGTTCAACATTAACTGAAAGTTTATTTTTGTGATGATTACATTTTGGACAAGCGAAGAGAAGTTCATCTCCAGCTTGATGATAATATCCTAAAACATTTCTTAAGATTGAGCGCTTTTTTCCGTCTGACATCTATACCCTGCTTCTGCAATCACCCAGCTGTCTGCTTTATCAAAACAGTGCGGTTTTGGATTGCCATACTTAGTATATTCTATAAGAACAGAGGGTACATTGTCAAGGACATATTGTATAACGACTTGTTTTGCTTTGACACCTTTTGGAATTTTGATGCCACATTTTTTTCTTGCGGAGGTCGCTGCGATATATTCTGGTATTAATTCGAATACTTCATAAGATAGCCACGAAACAATTCCGTTAAAGCGAGATAATGTAGACAATGTCTTTGCCGATGAAAAGCCAGATCGAAATGATTGAAGTGATTGTTCAATATAAACCGAAGTAATATCATATTCTTTCTTGAGTTCATAAAATAATTCTTTAATTTCAAAACCTTTTTCAAAAAGTGTTGGAAAATATTTTTTATTTCGGAAGTCCCAAGCTTCATTGAAAACAACTTTTCCGTCGTTGCTAAGAACTGTTACGCCAGTTATGCTCGTGCTAATATCTAAACCTAGGATCATTCTTTAATTATATCAGTAATCTAGCTTAAGTTTAAATGTGTAATTATCATTTTCACGTTTCCGAACCGGTTGAGCTAACTTTGCAATTGCAATCAAATTTCTATTTTCGTCGTAGATA
>Ga0098054_1001230_pt1 | contig 13236 bp, 21 predicted proteins | sample 16_taG_FD_75048 | JGI IMG/M metagenome (GOLD analysis project Ga0098054, IMG submission 75048) | Marine viral communities from the Subarctic Pacific Ocean - 16_ETSP_OMZ_AT15313 metaG | ecosystem: Environmental > Aquatic > Marine > Oceanic | place: Pacific Ocean | collected 2015-01-18
GCCAAAGGTCGTACTTTGGGATGAGCCGGGAGGGCTACCGGCCAAGAACTACCGAAATAGGATGAACAAGTCAAAACGAGACATCAAGATGTTCGTCAACCACTGGGATGCCACGCTTAGCGCTAAACATTGCCATCGCGTTCTGTCCGCAAGGAAACCTGCGCTGTCCGTCCATTTCCTCCTGGACAACGACGGAACCCTGTACCAGTGCACGGACCTCCAGAATGTCACGTTCCATTGCAAGGGCCTGAACGATTGCTCCGTTGGAATTGAAATCTCGTGTGCCTACTACACAAAGTACCAATCCTGGTACAGACGTCACAATTTCGGGGAGCGTCCGGTTTGGCGAGGCAAGGTTCGAGGCAAACTCCTGAAACCTCATCTTGGTTTCTACGATGTGCAGATACAAGCTGCCCAGGCACTCTGGAAGGCCATGAGCCACCCGTCGATAGGAATACCCCTGCAATGCCCCATGAAAGACGGGGAGATGGATACATACCCAGTTAAGGAAGTGATCAACAAGTCCTACCGGGGAGTGATCCACCACTTTCATGCGAGCAAGAGAAAAATAGACTGCGCAGGCTTCGACCTGCACGAATACCTGGAAGAATTGACATGAACATAGAGAAATTCAACAAGACCCCACTGGGATCGAAGAAGTTCCTTTTTGCCGGTTCAATCTGTTTGTTTTGGATTATCATCATCGGACTGGCTATAATGAAGGAGGTAAGCGGCGAGGCCATCGAGTCAATGGTCTGGGCCTGCGGAATGACCTCGTCCTTGTACCTGGGCGGACAGAGCATGGTCGATTCGCTTGTCCGTGCTGCAGCCATCAAATACGGAGGCCGAAATGGCGCTGACGAGCAATAAAGAGAATTCGGATTTCCCAAGCATGGTTTTTCAGACCGATGTCGACACCGGCATGAACGGCGACGTGCTGACCGCATCGTCCGGAAGGGTCTACTCCATCAAGTTCGTCAACGGACATGGTGGCGCGACCTACCTGAAGATGTACGACGACAAGGCCCCCGTGGCCGGAACGACGGACCCGATCCTTGTATTCAGGGCGGACAACTCGACGACCCATTTCATCGTGAGCAAGACCGGAATCAAATTCTCGACCGCATGCTCGATCAATGCAAGCAATGCCGGTGGAACAAGCGCAGGCTCCGATCCCGGTTCAACCTGCTCATACAACCTGTTCGGGAGTTAGGACATGGCAACCAACAAGGCATACGATCTGGCTGGAGACATCAGCAGCAAGCGCATCGAATTCACGCAGGGCAACGGAGACTCCGGTGTCTATGCCCTGTCCACTGGCGCAAGGAAGCTGGACCAGCTGATCATCGACAACACGGCCGGAACATCCGACGTGTATCTTAAATTCTACGACCTTGCCTCTGGTTCGGTAACCATCGGCGGCGACCATCCTCCATTCATCTTCCCATGCCCTGCAGGGGAATCCGTGGAGTACAGCATTCAGCCCTATGTGACATTCGCCACGGCCGTGTCGGCGCACATATCCAGGGAGCCGGGAACCGGAGACACCTCGCCACTGTACCCCACCTGGGATGTGAAGACGTACCTGCTGCTGCACACATAGCATGGCAGGAAAGGGCATTGTCTGGGAGAGGGTCTGCACCAATTCCAGGGAGAGGCTCAGGCAGGATGGAAGGCTCGCCTGGTGCAGGATGCATCCGCCCGTCCTCAAGATAGGAGCAGGCAGAAGAGACAAGGCAGGGTCGTTCCTGGCCGTCCGCACCGGAAAGGGGCCACCGGACTGGGTGGCCGTATGCAACGGCATCTCCATACTCGGCGACGACAAGGACTGCAAGACGAAGACAGGATGGCAGCTGGGCAACGTCAAGAAGCATCAGGCCAAGGACTTCGACACATGGGAGGAGCAGGGTGGAATCGCCTGCATACTTCTTCGCATGCCCGACAAGTCAAGGTGGGTCCTGCCCTGGCAAAACATAAAAACCCTCTGGGCCGGTGGGAAAACGATCAAGCTGGAACAATTATGTGATATAGGATTTCTGTGGGAATATACTGTAGATAGCGAACCCAACTATGACTGGCTCACCCCCTTGCTGAGGTGGCGATACGAACGGAGGAAACAATGGAGAGTCTATTCACCAACCTGATGGAATTCGGGGCGATGGGGATGTTCGCCGCGTTCCTGGTCTGGCAGCACTTGTCCATGCAGAAGCGGCTTGATCTTCTTCTGGAGAAATTCCAGCAGCAGCTTGGCGGCATACAGGACAAGGCCGAGGCGAACGAGGACAAGCTCAGGGCCAGATACGACACCGTCCTGGACCAGTACCGAGAGGACAAGAAGACCTTCAGGGATTCCGTGGCTGCGCAGGTCATCGAATCCATTCGCGCCATCGACTCGATCAAGAAAACCATCAGCGATCTTCCCTTCGAGAACCTGCAGATCCAGATCGAGGGGCTATCGCTCAACCAGAGAAACTCGCACCTGATTCTGGAAAAGGGAATGGAACTCATGAAGAAAATGGAGGAGGAGCAGAAGATCAGGGAAATGGCTTTGAAACTTTCCGAAAAAGATAAATAAAAAAAAATCGCATCATTTTCACTATATTCTCCGTGTAACAACAGAAAGCAAGAGCATGGCAAAAAAACGACGATACCAATATGGGGAGACCTTCGAGAATCCGTACCTGGGAAACACCATTACGGAAGTGCTGGATATGGATAAACAGAGAATTGGATGGATATGGAAGACAAGCGACGGGAGCATCATCGTATCCCCCCACCTGGGATTCTATATCTGGTTTGACGAAGGGGGGGAAAAGTGGACCAAGCAATCGGGATCATTGTGGCTTGTTCGCAACAGGCCTACCAAAAAAAGAATCACATGATATAGGAGTGACATGAGTAGTGTGGACGCAAAAACAATTTCAATCTGGGTTGGACTCGCCATTTCACTGTCGGGAATCGTCGCGACCTGGTCTGTAATGCAATACAGGCTGGAGGAAGTGGAGAAGCAGCAGGAGAAATTAGTGGACGATCTGCAAAAATTGTCTCAAGAATTAAACAGGAAGGGCGACGAGGTGAGATGCCTCATCTGCAAGGCCCATGAAATCCAATGCCCGGGGTGCTGACATGTTCATCTACTGCCTATTCTTCATCATCTGCTGCGGAGGGGAATCCCACCAGATAGACATAAAGAAGGCCAACACTCCGGTGCTGGCCTCGTGGGATCAGACGATACAGGTACTGACGGTAATCAACAAGTAGTTCACCTGATCTCCTTCTGCTCCCTCGCTTCCTGGGCATATATATCCTTGCTCGCGGCAAACACAAGCCCGGGCATGGGCGCCTCCAATTCAGGCAATTCGATGGAGGGGAATTTCCAATGGAGATGCATCTGCCTCTTCGGCTTGGACGCTTCAGCCAGTCCAACCATGATGTCCAGGATGTCCGAGACCGTTCCCAGCTTTAGCCGGTAGGCTCTCTCCGGAGTGCACAAGTACTTGAATTCCTCCCGTATGGGTTCAGGAAGGTATCTGGTCGCCCATTTTAGCCTCTCAATCGCCGCCAACTGCTTCGCACTTGGATTACCACCACGATAGTTGTGGAATCGATTATCGGGCGGTTTCACAAGCTTTGCTGCCCTCATGGCAGTAATAAGACCCTGAATCCAGCTGTCGATATGACCGAACGCTACCGCAGGCTTCATCCTCCGTATCCTCTCCTCGTCGTCCTTCTCCAGCTTCAGGGAGGCAAGCCTCTCCTCGTCCGGGTTCAACTCCTCCTCCAGCAGCAACTCCCCGAGAGCCTCCGGATAGACCAGACCATGTATGCCGAACAGATCGAACGGATCGAGAATGACGGCCTTCTTCTTTCCCGGATGGGAGCGGAGAACGCGACCAACCTCCTGGACGAACCGAACCCTCGCTGCAACAGGACGCTGCAGGCAGAGCCATCTGAGCCAGGGAAGATCAACACCCTCGGTGAGAAGATTGACATGGACGAGCATGTCGAGCATCCCCTCCTTTAATTTGCGCAGGTAGCTCTGGCGAAGCGACTGGGAAAGTTTGCTGTGTATGGCCTTGCACTTGTATCCCTCCTCGCGGAACCGATAGGCAATCGCCTCGGCCTGCTCTATGTTGCTGGCATTCACGAGGCCCGGACCCTTGCAGTGCAACTTGATCATGTACAGGCATATGTCGAATATCTGGCGCGGATTCCCGGCGCCCTGCCCATCCCAGTGGATCAGTTTCCACGGCACAATCACCCCGTCCTGGAGCGCATCCTTCGCCTCGTACCGGTAGGCCACGTCATCCCATATGCTCAGAGACTCCCTCTCGTTGCTGCGGTACGGTGTGGCCGTGAAGCCAACAGCGCACGCAGGGGCCAGCAACTCGAAGGCCATCTTGAAGGTCTCGGACTCCGTGCTGTGTATCTCGTCGCCAACCAGAAGGACAGCCCTGCTCTTAAGCACTGCCGACAGGGCCATCGCGCTGGCATTGCAACAGACAATGACCGGAGTGTCTATCGTCTTCTCGTAGGTGTAGTACTTGCCAACCTTCTCGCTGCCCACCCTGCCGGAGATGGTCTCCGCCAGCTGGGATACCAGGTTCTGGCGAGGCGCAGTGACGATGATGACCTGACCCTCCTGCACCCTGTGCAAGGCAACCCATATCAACTCGGCGATGAGAATGCTCTTGCCTGCACCCATGATCGCGCTGACAATCGTGTTCTTGCCCATCTTCAGATGGCTTATTATCCTCGGAAGAGCCTTCTCCTGCCAATCCCTCGGTGGAAATTTCGATCCGTTCCAATACTCCAACTCCATCATGCCTCCGGTATCTCGTCGAGATCAAAGAACTTGTTGGCGCTCATGAACCAGCAGCGCAGACAGCTAAACAGGTACTCCCGGTACACCTTCGGCAATTTCTGGACCGGAACATAGCCGCTCATCAGTTTCCCATCGACCTCCGTCTTGTAGACAATCTTGCGGCCATCGCAAATGATGAAGTCACCATTGTCCAGATCAATCTTGGTGGATGCGCTGACTGCCTCGCAGCCAATCAAACCCTCCCCTATTCTTACAATTAGCTCGTTTTGGATTCGTTCGAACATTTCTTCTCCTTCACTAGGTTGTCAATGATCCGACCCTGGGAAGTATTGCTTTCCTTCGCCAGAACCTTCAACTTGGTTATAGTCACAGGCTTGAGCCTGATTGAAATCATTTTTCTCTTATCTTGCATTTTTTGCTCCGTGCTAAAACGGTATAAATTCATATCATAATTTGATTAGGGGCGCAAGACATTGTATATATATTGTATTGCACAAAGGGGGATAAATGAGTTTGTGGTACGAAAAAGCCGAAGAGATTGACATAGACGAGGTCCTGATGAGACTGGGGGCATCGGAACGGATGAGGAGATGGTCGCCTTGCCCCATGTGCAAGTCCGAAACCGAAAACCACAGCACGAGAAATCCGCTGGCAATCAGGAAGAGACCCGGAAAGGCGGACCAATTCTACTGCAACGCATGCCAGGGATTCGGAAACATCTTCGACCTCGTCGCATGGTCGCTGTTCAACGAGAGCGCCGGGGATCTGCAGCGAAGAGGGGATTTCAAGCAGCTAAAGGAATTCTTCGTAAACTCGGACTTCGTCACCGATCCGCTCGTCAAAAAATCCAGGCCCGTTCTGTACCCTCCGCAAGAGGAGGTCAGGGCATTCTGCCAGGCGGCAATACAGGTCAACCTCAACAAGAACGTCAACAACTATCTCAAGAGCAGAAACATTAATTCCATGAAAGCTCCGGCAAAAATCGCATCCAAATGCTATGATGTCGAGTCACTCACAAAGGTGGAATGCAAATTCGGAGATGAGATAAGGATGGTTCCCTGGTGGCCAAAGAAATGGCTGTCAGCGTTTCCATTGCTCATTCCCCTGGTCAATTTCCGGGGGGAACTGGTCTCCGTGCTCGGTAGAACCATATATAAGAATTACAAGTATAGGAAGTCAACAGTGCCAATCGGATTCAGCACGCAAAACCTTTACATGCTCTCGCCGCAGGCACTCGCCTGGATTCACGGCCAAGTCATACCGGAGAAGATATGGGTGACCGAAGGGGAGATAGACTACCTCACCGTCGCACAGCACGGACAGCCAACCATCGGCATCAGGAACGGGCGCGTGGACTCCCTGCAGATGCTGCCGTGGAAGGACTTCCAGAGAGTGTACATCGCAACGCACAACGACGAGGCCGGCAACCGCTATGCGAAAGCTGTCTCCAACTGCGTGCAACCTGCGCAGCCAATGCGCATCAACTTTAACCTTCTCGGAGGATAAAACATGAAGAAGGACAAGAACCCAAACGAGATAAACGACATCAACGAGGCCATGCAGCTGGGAATAAACCTTGGCGAAATAGAGGACGCGGCCATACCCGTCACACCGGATGAACTCGACCCCGAACTCCTGCACAGGAGATGGGCTGCGGATGGTGTGACCGCAATGAAGAAACTAAAGAACGACATAAGGGAACAAGGAGACCTGGACTCCATCAGGCACGTCCTGGAGGAGGAGGACGTCATGGTCAACCTCGCCTGGGCATGGATGCTCAGGGAGAAGCAGATACAGCAGGTCATGTTCGACATCACCGCACTCGACAGCCAGATGGGCAAGCCGGTGCGGAGACTGCTACACAAGATCAAGAAGCAGGCCATCACCATCAGGGCCAGCAAGAGATCCGAGACCGTCCAGGCCAAGCTCATGGCAAGGCCACCGAAGTACAAGCCCGATCCGCAGACGTGGGATATGCTCGACAGGAAGCCAATCAAGGAGAAGGGAGAGATTGTATCCTACGGCATGCCATACCCGACCATGTACAACGCGCATCTCGTCTTCAAGCACGACCCCAGATGGGTCGGACGCATACGGTTCTCCAACCTCGACCACTGCACGCACATCGACGAGCAACCCATCGAGGACGTGGAGGAGGCGAGGCTCGGCAGTTGGCTCACCAGGGTCTACGGATTCGAGATCGCGGACAAGAAACTCGCGTCCAGGATACACCTCGTCGCATCAGACAACCCCTACCACCCCGTCCAGGACTACTTCATGAACCTGAAGCGGTGGGATGGAGTGCCGCGATTGAAGAACCTCTTCAAGACCTACATCCCTGCGGACGACTGCGACGACGTGAACTGGAACGAATTCAGCCTCGGAAACGCGATGCAGGACGAGGTCGTGGACTACGGAGACCTCGGGTTCGGATCGAACGAGATACCGTGCATCCAGCAGATATACGGCATCAGGTACTTCATCGCATGCGTCGCCAGGGCCATGTCGCCGGGATGCAAGCAGGACGTCGTGCTCTGCCTCATCGGAAGACAGGGCCAGAACAAATCGCAGGCCATAGAAGTCATCGCCACTGACAGCCGGTGGTGGAGCGAATCAACCTTCGACCTCACCAAGAAGGATGCCTACATCAACGTGCTAGGAAAGTGGATCATCGAGATCAAGGAGGGGGAGACCCTGCACAGAAGCGGATACAACGCGACAAAGGCATTCCTCTCACAGAGAACCGCCCGGTTTAGAAGGCCATTCGACAGGAACGCGAGAGACAACAACCTCAGCCACTGCTTCTGGCTCTCCACCAACGAGGACAGCCTGCCCTTTCTCAACGATGCATCCGGCTCCAGACGCTACTGGGTCCTCCGCGTCGAATCCGCGAAGATCGCACTGCTCAGACGAGACATCGACAAACTGTGGGCAGAGGCCGCGCACTACTACTGGAGAGGAGAACAGTGGTGGCTGGAGCCGCACGAGGAGGAGAAGAGAGAGATTGTCAACGAGATTTACAGAACCAGGGATTCCTGGGAAGCCCAAATCGCATCCTTCATCTCCGTTGGCATAGCCAGGGCAAGTCAGAAAAAGAGAAGATTCGAATTCTATGTCGCGCAGATTCTCACGGAAAGCCTCCGGATTCCGCCCAGACTCCAGAACACTGCCGACGTGACGCGCATCGGACACATACTCAAGCGGTTGGGATGCATCAAGGAAGGAAGGAAGAAATACGGCCGCAGCTACAGACACACATGGATCGTACCCATGCACCTGGAAAAGGATTTCTTGACAGACAGCAAGCGTTGACTTAATCTATGTTTGAGTAGACTCAGTCTATCTCGTTAGGGTTCAAGGCTCGACCTCATCGTTTTGGTCGGGCCTTTTCCTTTTTCTCTTTAGCTTATTTTAAATCGCGCCCTTCGCTGGCAGGTCTTGTGATGCGACACACCGGCAATCCCACGGCCCCATTTGCCTTCCAACTGGACGTACCTCTCCTCTATCGTAAATTTGTCGAGCGGTATACGCTTCCCGTCGAATTCAATCCACCTGATCCTGGCTCCGCAAACCTTGCAAATCTCCATGGCTACAACCGCCGGTCGTAGAATTCCAGGCAGGCCTTGACCTTGGCATCGTATTCCTGCGCCTTCAGGTCGAGTTTCTCCGCCACCTTGTTGCACTGGTTTAGAATGTACCGCTTGTTCAGCGTGTTGCTGATCGCCTCGCACTCCTGGGCCGATGCCGCATTGCTCTGGTTGCCACTCCGCGTGTTCATCCGGCAGAACATCAGCGAACACAATGCGCTGGTGTGCTGCTCCATGTACTCCTTGCTGCACGGAACCTTTAGCAGATCAGCGCTCGTCAACGACCGGTCGACCTGTATCGTCTTCTCGATAATCCGAGGCTCCTTGTTTTTTAGCACTCCTGCAGTCAGGCCTGCGCCTCCAGCCGCTCCCACCAGAAATCCAACCACCAATAAAACCCAGTCCATACGCACCTCCATCGCTTCTAACTTATATAACAAATATTTTGACACCCAATGCAAACAACCATAGATAATTAATGGTGTCCATGTGGATGCCAAGGCGAGTGAAAGTTGGATAGGGCCTGATACCATGGTGGTATCAGGCCCTATTTTTTATGCTGTGATCACAATGTTCAGGAGGCCGCGAGTTCATCGAGGTCGTTTTGGGATTCCACTGCCTCCATTAGAGCAAATCCAAAACAAGCATAGGTTATGTTCTCACAAAGCTTTTTTTGGCTTTTGGCATGAGTAACAACATATACACCCCACCGGTAATCCCCTTCACCATTCATGCAATCCTCATCCCATTTTGCTTTGCATATCTCCTGCGCTGCTTCAAAATCCTTTTTGCTGGAAAAAGCTGCAATGCTTGGAATAAGAGTCATATTACTTTCCCAAATGAAATAGATCATTCAATCTCCAACGACATGGGCCAGCAACTTGTCTATCTTCCTCTCCATCTTGCTGATCCTCCTATCCAGCTTCGTGACCTTCTTTGGGTCCTCCACAATGGACTCCACCTGGCGCTTCACCCAGTGGGCCACGTTCTCATGGCCTGCACACCCTATCACCTGCACGGCCACCTCCGGGGTCAGTAGTAGATTTATGCGCACCCGGTTGCCATGCATGTAGACACCATAGGTGTCGCCGATCAATGCCAGCTGCGCTGGTGTTACCTCTTGAATCCTGCTCATCTCTTTACTCCTTGTTGTTCGATGTATTCATAGTATTCCGACACTGCATCCAACAGACGGGATGCCTCCAAATGCAGATCAGCCGCCACACGGGCAGCATCTCCAAACTCTCCTGAAACCATACGCGTGATCAGCCTGTCCGATTCCTCGGCAACATCACCCACATGCTCGCGAATCTCCGACCTGCCCAGGAGAAGGCCCCCAACCTGACCAGCCATCTCGTCCAGGGAACCTGCCTTCGCAGGCTCCTTGGTCTCCGGATGCTCGTAGTAGAAGAAGTGGCTCATCCATCACCTCGCTTGCGCCGTAGCTCCGATGCTATGCGCTCAGACAGCCAGTCCAGATACACCACCAGAGCGATGACTGTCAGGCTGAGGCAGGCTACTAGTACCGTGTTAATCATCACTCACCCCCATTCTGTAGATTGAAGTTGTCGAAGTCCGGACTGCTGTTGGCGAACTTCCAGAGTCCGTCATCCGTTCGGTTCGATGTCTCGACAGGCCCAGGCTCCACCTCAATCCTGGGTTCGGTCCAGCCAACAAAAGGCCTCTTGACCCTCCTGGTTCCATTGTGAAATCTCCAGGCCTTGCATGCCTCCAAGTTCAACCGGTGGGCAACTAAATCCGTATCCGGAAAAGGCATGGGTTCGCTCTTGTGTATCCCATCCGGGAAATTGCAGAACACACGGTACTCGTCACCGTGAAAGTGGACGACTCTCGTGTATCTACTCATCGCCCACCTCCTGCAGCATTCTCTTCTGCGCGGACAATTCCCGGAGAACACGCGCAGCAAAAAGGGAGGGGGATGTCATATACAGATCCCTCGCCTGGGAAGGAGTCATGCCAAGAAGATCCGCCGCCAACAACAGTTCCGGACGATCCATGACCGGACCCGGAGCAAGACGTGTTCCGTGCTTGCTCAGAACCTCCATCCAGCCGTACCCCCTGTGGCGAAGACGCATCTCCGTGTCCATGCCTACCTTCCAGAAAAACGCCATGTGCGTGGAATCGTAGCCACCTGCCTTCATCCGGACGATAACACGGGGTGACAGACGCACCTTTTCACCCTCCCCTCCATAGGCTATGCCCAAGTCATCGCACATGGGCCTGCTGAAATATATCGCTTCCATATCTATCTACCTCTCGTTAGTTTGTGGTTCAGGACCTATATGAATTTCCATGAATTCCCATGAATTGACAGGCCCATCCCAGGCCCCCAACCTCAGCTGGGAGCGTAGGATCGGACTATCAAAAGGGAAGATCGTCGTTCGCATGCCTGACCCACTTGCTGGGAAGCATGTCCTGACTGGCACGCATCTCTCTGTACCGCTTGACCTCGGGCAACTGGAGAAGCATCTCCACCAATGCCTCCGCCTCGGCGAACTGCAACTCCATGGACGTGCGCTTCTTTTCTCGAGGAGCGCTGTTCAATTTGCCATTCCAAACGACAGGACCAACAGACAGATCATGGTTGATCACAACCCCCTCGTTCTCTGTATGAATCTCGCGGACCTCCACTGACATAGTGCCACCAACGACATATGTTTTGTTCTTGTTCAGTATTTCCTCTGTGCTAATCTCATTAAAAAGACGCTCTCCAGAAGTCAGGGTGACGTTTGTAGCCATATCATCGCTCACCTCCCTGATCGGATACCATCCCTTCATCGAGCGGAGATGGCCCAATGCCCTCAGAAGGCAGTCGCGAGCCTCCTTGAACTCGATGCTGCACTCCAGCCCGTGCCGGTGCGCCAACTCCATTCCCCCGAGCACAGACTCAATCTCGTGCTCCGTCCGAAAGATCCGGTCTCGACCGGCGCAGGAAACGCACAGGTCCTTCCTCGCCAGCGTCGTTTCCAGGATCTCCCCGTCGCAATGGGAGCAGTGGAGGGTGTGGAACCCTGCCTCAAGCTCAGCCACGGATGACCAGCGGTCCTCCAGATGGCCACGGTCAATGGCCGAGAGAACCTCCTCCAAAGTCATGCCGTCCGTGCACAGGCCGCGCTGGTAGTGGGCCGCGCCGGTTTCGGAATCGACGTAGCTGAGCGCAACGCGTACTGGTATGTCGCCAGGCAAAAGGAGGAAGCTCCGCAATTCAGTCCGATGCTCCTTCGCGGAAAGAATCGGCCAGTACTCCACCCTGCCGGAGAGACCCGAGGATGGAAGGGGCAATGTCACCTTGACTCTTTTCATGAGGCACCTCCAAGCCGAGCCAGTAACTGCTCTCTCAGCTGGGAGCGGAAGTTGTCATAGATACCGTCCTCGTCGTGGTCGGCACACCACCTCAAAGTTTCCACGCACTCGGCCTGAAACGCTGGTACATCAGATATCACCTCGCCGGTCTCGCCGGTCTCAGCATAAGGATGTGGAGTCTCGATAATCAGCCGACCGTCCTCATCGTAGGAGGCAATGTTTTCCCACAGGAAGGAGTTCTCCCCTCGGGTGGTCGCAATCACTCCGATCACGTTCTCCTCCGGAGAGGGAAACTCGTTCTGGCTGCAATGGATGAAATGAACATTTTCAGAATCCATCAGCACATAAACGTTGTACTTGTGATTCGAATCGACGACGTAGAAGTCCAGGATTTCGCTGTAGTCGACCTGATCAAGAATCCGGTCGGCGAATTGCTCAATGTAGGATCGCTTGGGCCGCGCATATCCGAGTCTACGGCGGAACAAGCAAGGAGACTGATGGGGAACCCAATTTTGCAACTCGTCGTTGAGCCGGTCCACCCTTGGCTCGATGTACAACTCGTCGGAACAAGCGCCGACCAGGAGGGAGGTCTCATCCCAACTCCAGACCCCCCTGGTGTCCAGAGGCTCGGAGCCACCGAAATTGGGCAGGGCATCCCATGTAAATGGAAATCCAAACGTCCGGGTCAGCTCCCGTGGCGAAGGATTCGCTCTGAGAAACTCCAGTAGATGTTGCAGGGTCGAAGGAGATTTTTTTAGGCTGATTCCCTTCACGTTCAGCGCTGTAATTTGATTGTTCATAATTCTCTCGTCTAAGGTTCATGTACACCATAGTGGCATAATTACCACATGTCAACCAATTGAGCCATTTTATCCCATCGGCATGTCAAGCTTTTACGGTTTTCCATTTATTTTCACCGGCTATTCGATGGACTGCGCTGCAATTTGATGTTATGATCCCATGGAAATAATTGAGGATCTTCAAGAAAGAAGGGCGATTCGTGACCAGGTTGCGGTTTGTGCCACAATTGAGCACTCGCGAAAAACATACGTTGCTACTGAATTGTCAAGGTTTCGACGAATGACCACCCAATTTCGAATTATTCATTATGAAAGATATTATATGTAATGTACCTACTATATATATATTTTCAAATATTATGTAATTAGATGGTTATATATATAGATATTGAATTGCTGAGGAAGAACCTTGCTTATCCCGGTGTGACCAATTGTGGCACATACAGCGGCCTGGATCAGTTTTGGATGGATTGATGGCTAAGAAAAAAAGGCAGATGGTGAAAAGGCAGAAAGAACCTCGGCAATTAGACGGGTCTTTGGATGTCAATAGCGATTTTCAAAGTGGGCGAATTGGCGAAAATTTTTTTGATTTGGGCCGATTTGCGTCAAAAAAAGTCGATTTTTTAGGCATGTGTCAATACCGAGAATCGCTTCCTCGCTTCCCGATAACGCAGGTTGCAGGCCGACAACCAAAGAGGAC